>WPCG01146738.1_pt1 | contig 147721 bp, 136 predicted proteins | sample 5403311 | NCBI WGS metagenome assembly WPCG01 (sample SAMN12869467, study PRJNA574797) | sludge metagenome | isolation source: wastewater treatment of Control | place: China:Beijing | collected 2019-05-17 | reverse complement strand
AGACCTCTGTGGTGAATCAAGGGCAAGGGTGGTTCCGACATACCATGTCCCGACATCTTTCATTGCCATTGGTCGGACAATACGGTTCATTGCAAGTGCAGTCACCATTGCCGCATCGGAGTCGTTGAGGATCTCATGAAGATACTGATCCAGTTTCAGGTCATGCATGATCTGCTTAAGGAGCATGATTGAGCCATGATCATAGGCAGATCGGATCGTTATGGGTTGGGTATTTTTCTTGAGCTTATCTTTGACTTCTTGTGGTGCATCCCGCATACGGACGGGTTTTCCATCGATATTCCGACCCAGATATTTGGAGTTCTTGTATCGAGTCTGCTTTGATACCGGGTCGTAGTATGGTGTTTCTTCGTACCAGTATTCTCTTCCGCCTGTTTTTTTGATCCTTCGAATAGGCTCCATGGCGTGCCCACATAATATGGGCACATGATAGTATAAAGTACTTTCGGTTATGAAGGTATATCGAAAAGATAATGGGTAAATGAATGATTATGAAAGATTTTATTGTGATCCAGTGCCTAAAAACACCGGGAGTTCAGGATACATATCAAATTCAATAAAGTTAATTCAATACAAGAGGAGAAATATCCCTTAGTCCAGATAGGATCACAAAAACCCGTTGTTCTTGTCTGTCCTACATAATCCTATGAAACGTCTCCCATTAACTTCAAGCCTCACTCTCGGAGTATGTGGATAAATCCAAACCATACCTCTTTTTCTATTCCAAAACCCCATCCCTGCAATTGATTACAATGGTTAAACCGGCTGCATGCCCTGAAGCAATACAACATCTTGTAGAGCGTTTCGAGTTTCACCTTCCCTCATATCTCCGGGGGCAGAAGAATGAAACAGAACTCAGGCGGCAGTTCCTCGATCCCTTCTTCCATGCCCTCGGATGGGATGTCGATAATAACAAGGGATATTCAGAAGCCTACAAGGAGGTCGCACATGAAGAGCCGATCAAGATCCGGGGGAAGACCCTCTTTATTGACTATGCATTCCGGATCGGCGGACAGACGAAATTCATTGTCGAGGCAAAGAAGCCTAATGTCAATATCAAGGACGATACCAGTTCAGCCCTCCAGCTCAGGAGATATGCCTGGAATGCAAACCTGAAACTGAACATTCTCACTGATTTCGAAGAGTTTGCGGTCTATGACTGCACCATCCCTATTGGAAAGAACGATACCTCAGCAACAGCCAGGATCGCCTATTTCACGTTCAAGGAATACCCGGAGAAATGGAGCTGGATCGAAGAGATATTCGCACAGGAATCGATCAAGCTCGGATCATTTGATAAGTTTGCCGAATCCAAAAAGGGGAAACGTGGAACCGCCCGCGTGGATGAAGCCTTCCTTGAGGATATCGAAAAGTGGCGGGATCTGCTTGCACGAAATATCGCCCTCCGGAATGAGATCACGCTTGAAGAGCTGAATACCGTTGTCCAGCGGACGATTGACCGGATCATCTTCCTCAGGATCTGCGAGGACCGGGGGATTGAGAGGTATGGACGGCTGAATGATCTCCGGGACGGTGTAGAGATCTACAAAAGACTCTGCGACATCTTCATCGAGGCAGATGACCGCTACAACTCAGGGCTCTTCTATTTCCAGGAGGAGAGGGGGAGAACGGAGATCCCCGATACCCTCTCCCTCTCGGTTGTAATCGATGATAAGGTGCTCAAGGAGATCATCAACCGCCTCTACTACCCTGAGAGCCCCTTTGAGTTCTCGGTGATCCCAACAGAGATCCTTGGTCATGTCTATGAACAGTTCCTCGGAAAGGTGATCCGGCTTACGAAAGCTGGACGGGCTGAGGTAGAATACAAGCCAGAGGTCAGGAAGGCGGGAGGAGTCTTCTACACACCGACCTATATCGTTGATTACATCGTTGAAAAAACAGTTGGGGAGCTTGTTTCCGGCAAAACCCCAAAGGAGATCTCGGAGATCAAAATCCTCGATCCTGCCTGTGGATCTGGCTCGTTTCTGATCGGAGCATACCAGTATCTCCTTGACTGGCATCGTGACTGGTACATCGAACACCTGGTGCCAGTGATCAGGGGGAAGGGAGCAACCTCAAAAGAGGTGCAGGCACTCATCCCGGCGCAGTATCAGGAGACAACCGGGAAGAAAGGTGCAAAGGGGAGATCCAGAACACAGAACGAGCATGTAGAGCTGCCGATCTTTGCCGGCGGTGACGGAACGGTCTCACGCGTCCGGAGCACCTGGCAGCTGACTTCAGCCGAGCGGAAGCGGATTCTCTTAAACAATATCTTCGGCGTGGATATCGATACGCAGGCAGTTGAAGTAACCAAACTCTCCCTCCTCCTGAAGGTGCTTGAAGGTGAGAATGAAGAGACGATCTCAAAACAGCTGAAACTGTTTGCGGAACGAGCACTCCCCTCCCTGCACAAGAACATCAAGTGCGGCAACTCGCTCATAGGCCCGGATATCTTTACCACTATCCAGACGAACATCCAGAATAACACCCAGACCAAAAACCAAACCAATTCCCAGACGGTACTCACAGATGAGGAGATCCGCCAGATCAAACCCTTCGACTGGAGACGGGAGTTCCCTGAGATCATGCAGAAGGGCGGGTTCGATGCGGTGATCGGGAATCCGCCGTATGTGCGGCAGGAAACGCTTGGACAGGTGTTTAAGGAGTATGTCAAGAAGCAGTATGCCGTCTATGCGGGAACAGCGGATCTGTATGCATATTTCATCGAGAAAGGCGTCTCTCTCCTCGGAGAAGGCGGCAGGTTCTCCTATATCGTTGCAAACAAGTGGATGCGGGCAAACTATGGCAAACCACTCAGGCAATGGCTGAAGACAAAACAGATCGAGGAGATTGTGGACTTTGGCGATCTCCCGGTCTTTACGAATGCGACTACCTACCCCTGCATCATTACGGTTTTGGCAGGCAACGCCAGTTCCACCTTCGATGTAACGCAGGTTAAGAGTCTCGACTTCCCGGATCTCGCTGCATATGTTGAAGAGAACCACTATCCGGTTAACCAAGAGGAACTGGACGATAGCGGATGGTCGCTTGCTGATGGCGGGGTACAAGGATTACTCAACCGACTTAGGGAGGTGGGAATACCACTTGGAGAGTATGTGCAGGGGAAGATATTCCGGGGGGTTCTCACCGGGTTGAATAAGGCATTTATCATCGATGCGGAGACACGGGAGCGGCTAATTGCCGAAGATCCAAAGAGCGAGGAGGTTATTAAACCATTCCTGGTAGGAAGGGATGTGAAACGTTATATCAGTCCACAAAAAAGGCAATATTTGATTCTCTTTGAGAAAGGAACCACAAATCAAAAGGGGAAAGAATATCAAAACAAATGGAAATGGGTGGAGAGGGAATATCCCACTATTGCCAATTATCTCAAACCATTTCAGAAGGATGCCGAGAAGAGGTGGGACAAGGGTGAGTATTGGTGGGAGCTAAGAGGATGCGATTATTATCAATCCTTTGAAAATAGTAAAATTATGTTCCCCGACATTGCTGAAAGACCACAATTCACTATTGATCGTGATGGAGGGTTCTATAATGCAAATACATGTTATAATCTATTTAAATACGACTTATATTTACTTGGAATCCTCAACTCTAAAATGATTAACTTCTATTATCGTAATATGGCAGCAGTATATCGCGGAGGTTATCTCCGGTTTTTCTCTCAATACGTTGAATTACTTCCAATCCGCCCCATCGATCCTACAAGCCCCGACGACGTTGCCCGGCATGATCGTATAGTTACCCTTGTTGAGCGGATACTTGACCTGAATACGAAGGTGGGCGAGGTGCGGGAGGCACATGCCCGTGAGCTGCTGATGCGGCAGATCGAGGCGATAGATGCCGAAATCGATAAAGAGGTGTATGAGCTCTACGGACTCACAGAAGAGGAGATCAGAATGGTGGAGGAGGCGGTTGTATGATACGATTGCTAAGGATAGAAGATGAAATCATATGCCAACCCTGAGACAGAGATTAATGCAAATACCCTCCTATCCCCCAATAGACCGCCGCGAGTCCATCATCAAAAACACTTCTATAGAAAGATAATGCATATGGGATGATATCATGGACGGAGAACCGATTAAATATGAAGTCGTAACAGAGATCCGCGTTCGGTTCAAGCACGGCGGTGAGATGGTGGAGGCTTCAGCCCGCGAACCAGAGAAGCGATGGCGGGAAAAGACCAAAGCGATCGAGCAGGAGATCGAATCATTCGCATCATGGGAGCGGACAGAGAGGGAGATCGGTTATATCCATTCCCCGCTTTTGTGTATGGCTCAAATGGCAGAGAAGTATCTTAAAGCAGAGATCATCGGGAAAGAATCATATATCGAAACCGCGCCCGCCGGAACTGTCTTTTAAACCTCTTGTTTATCCCTTCATTTGATGAAAAAGAAAAATGATGGGGCTCAATTACCCCAGGAGATTATCCATAACCGGAATTACTATCGTTTACCTCTCCTTACTCTTCTGAATATCTTTTGCGAACTTTGCGATACCTTTCCAGCGTTTTTTCTTAAGTCGCACGAGTCCAATTTCAGCTTTCTCCTGTTCGAATGCAAGTTCCCGCATCAGGCGTTGATAGCTCTCAAGGCGTGATGCCGGGAGGAGTCCGTTTTGTACTGCTGCCTTCACCGCACAGCCCGGCTCCTCTTCATGCTGGCAGTCTGAGAACCTGCATTCTTCTGCCAGTTCGAGAATATCCGGAAAGGTATCCGCGATACCTTCAGATGCACAGCCGATACCAACCTCCCGCAGGCCAGGGTTGTCAATCATGAGTGCACCGCTCTTCAGGATGAAAAGCTGGCGGACTGTCGTAGTATGGCGGCCTCTTCCATCATTTTCCCTGATATGCGAGGTCTCCTGAACCAGATTTTCCAGGAGGCGATTAATAAGTGTTGATTTTCCTACGCCGGATGATCCGATGAGCGTGATCGTTTTCCCCGGCAAAAGGTATGGATCAAGCCCTTCAACTCCCTCCCCGCTCACCGCACTGATCGGGATAACCGGAATATCTGAAGTGATTGAATGGATCTCATCAATCAGGATTGCCGGATCATCAGCAAGATCGGTTTTATTCAGCACAACAACCGGACAGACACCGGATGCATGTGCGATCACCAGATAGCGTTCTATCCGGCGGAGATTAAAATCGTGGCCTGCTGCTGTCATGATGAACACATAGTCAATATTTGCAGCAATGACCTGATCGGAGCTCTCCCGCCCTGAAGTCCCTCTTGAAAACCGGTTCTTCTGCGGGAGGATATCAACGATTGTCAGAGTTCCAGCCTCGGGCTGGCTGAACAGAACAACGAAATCGCCAACAGCTGGATAGCGGCCAAGCTTACGCATAGCTCCGGATAATCCGGCGGTGACCTGTCCATCTTTAATAAGCAGATTAAATACCGTTTTCTGCCGGCAGGCTACGCGGCCTGGAAGATATGGGCCATTGTACTTTGAAAATGCTCTATCGAGCTCTTCATTCCAGCCGATCTCTTCAAGCGAATGGATATGGGAAGGATTGCATGAGGAAGGAGAGATACTCATAGTATAACCTGTAATCTTTCAAATGCATTGATTGAGAAGCGCAATGTGCTTTGTGGTTGTACTTTGAGGCTGAATGCAACAGCACAATAACTAATACTCAAAAAATCCATAATTGCTCCTTAATTCAATTAGAGGGCGAAAATGAAATTTCAAGTAGTTGTTCGGGAAGATCCGGAAGATGGAGGCTATAATGTCAAATGCCCGGCAATACCCGGATGTCATTCACAAGGTGAAACGGTTGAAGAGGCTCACGATAATATAAAAGATGCCATTGTTGCCTGTGTTGAGGTTCATAATGAAGACCTTCTTCGAACACAAAGCTCCCAGGTTGTGGAAGTGACACTCTGAATTCACCTCGCCTCCCGGTCATTTCCGGCGGGCGGTTCTCTTATATCTCATCTTTTGAATCTGATCCCCCTACCTGACGAACAGCGGCATCTATACTTTGACCCTAATCTGAGGCAAAGTATTATCCCACGGATACAATACTGCATATGGACTTCAAAAAAACCGATCTCATCATAATCGCAGGCAGTATCATTGTAATTCTGGTGAATACCTACAGCATTGCTATGGGAGCGACAGGGATTGGATTCTATATTTCGGTGTTTGCGATCCTGGTATTCATAATTCTCCTCATAAACACCGTGTACAGAGTGACAAGATTGGCAGAATAGTCGGCTGGCTGAATTACAACACATATCCCACGCCTTTATTACACGTCAGCCACCGATCAGAGTAGTTTCAGATAACAGTTGATAAAACGAGGTGGAGTATGAACGGGACGATTTCTATGTATATCAGGAATGCTGCCACACTGGTCATCGTAGGAATTGCAATGTTTCTGCTCTTTGGCACCTTTGTTGAGTTTTTGGAGACGTCAATCATACTCTTCGCAGCACTTGTCGTCTTTGTATTCTATTGCGGGGTAATACTCCCGGCAATAGACAGATGGGTTGCAGCAAAGAGAGAGGTAAAAGGTAAAACAGCACATAAAGCATCCCAGACAGCAATCCAAAGAGAATCAGATGCCTTTGACCGGCTGCCCCGCAGATCCCGATATTCAAAGGTGATCGTCTTCATCTCTGTTCTGGTCATCTCGTTCTTCATCCTTCACATTCTCGTGCTCATGATGCATGAGTTCTCCCACAGCACCCTTGCATGGCTTCTCGGAGTAAAAGCTGATCCCCTGAATATCATCTATGGTGATCTGATCGGGAGCGGGTGGGATGAGAATGTCGATTATGGAGTCCTTTTCAATGCCGGACGAGGGTCTACGGCAGCGGCAATTGCATTTGCAGGCCCCTTCTCAAACATCGCCCTCTTCTTTGTAACCGCAGGACTGATGGCCGTCAAATGGGTGAAAGAACACCGATGGGCATACCACACCATCTTCTGGACTTCAGTAATCACTTTCATCATGATCTTTGAGTATGTTCTCACCCGCTCCTTCATGACCCATGATGATTTCGGGAACATCAATCACGGGCTCGGCATCTCACCCTGGCCGATCTTTATCACCGGCACAATCCTCGGACTCATCGGCCTGTATTATCTGTATGTATACAAACTGCCGGAGTATTTCGCCATCATGACCCCGGACGCCCGGACACTGCAGTACATCTCCGGAGCAGTCGTCTCATTCATCATTTTCCTCTTCTATATCGGCCTTCGGATCACCTCGTACCCGGAGGTTCCCCAGTGGTGGTTTGGCACAGCCGGTATTGTCGTCCTCTTCATTGCCCCGTTCATCGCAAGTCCCGCAAGGGCATGGGTGCAGGCGAGGATAAGTGAATATTCGGATAGAAAAGTTTGGGGAGAATAGGGAGAAAACACATTTCCCCAAATCCAGATCCTTTTCATCAACAGCAATTCTTATCATTTCCAATTGCAGATCTGGTATACCATGAAGAGAGAGGTTGCCAGTTTCCTTGCAGGAGTCATCATCATTGCACTGGTCTGTGCTGCCGGATGTTCAGATGAAAAAGAGTCTCCCCAGACACCCGGAATGATAGCCGGGCCTGACCCGGTCCTCACCCATGAGGTCACCTTCAACTATGCTCCCGGAGTGGTGCAGGCAGATCTGATCGTCAGAGGCACCACCGATCTTGCGGATGGATCGATTGTGGTTGTTGAGATGAAAGATAACTTCCTCCCCATAACCATTCCGGATGAGCCGACAATAATGCCGGATGGACGGGTGATCACCATCACCGAAACAGGAACAGTTACAACACGTGAAGTCAGGGTATCCGGGGGCAGGTATCAGGCGACATTTGCGATCATAGACATACTCACCGGTGATCAGTTCTGCATCCGGGCAGGGTATTATCCGGTGCAGGGAGGAGAGCCGCGTTTCCTGGATAACAAGGTCTGTGTGAGGAAATAGCATCCTTCTTTTTCTGACCAGTCACACGATTTCTTCTGCTTTCCCCGCAAGCCACCCGGCAAACACAATCTCCCAGATAATGATCGGATATGCGATCATCCGTTCCATGCCTCCATGCCCAAGCCCTAGCGTCAAACCGGCGATCTCAAGGGCGAGTGCCAAAAGTGTGACCGCCCCAAGCAGGACGAAGAGGGGAACAATCGGCATCCGCACCTGTTGTGAAGAAACGATTGCCGCAATCCCCCCAAAGAGAAATGCAGTCAGTGCCGAGAGATAATGGGGAAGGCCGAGGGTTTCAGGAAAGAGCCCGACACAGATCGCCCCGATACCTGCGAGTGCCATGCAGACGGGGAGCAGCCGCCCAAGCCTCCTCCTGAGCAGATATGCGGCTGCGAAACTTGTGGAACCGAAGATAACAATAGATGAATTGAAGATGACTGCCGTCTCTCCGACACCGAGATCACTAATCGCATTTGTTGCAACACTGTAGCCGGGGTAGAGTGCCTCTGCTGCCACCAGCAGGAGGAGGAACTGGGAGGCGCCGAAGAGGAGGAGGGCGGGGGCAAGGGCAAGGGCAACCCCACGATCGAGCCCCACCTGTTTTCCCTGATCCTTATCCGGATTATTCTGTATCGACATCTGCTCTATTGCCATAACTATTCACCAGCAGACTGATTCTTTTCACTTAAGGGTAATAAACCATACCTGACCAGTCATTCCCTGCAGGATTCCCAGAAAACCACCAAACCGCCCCCTAAACCAGATGTCTGCACAGGTTTTTCTACCAAAACGCCACAAGAATTTGTATATGCAAAAACTATTTCTGATTCCTTTGATCCTGCTTCTCTTTACTGCCGGATGCACAACCGATGCCCCGCCAGTGGCTGATGAGCCGGATATCCTGCTGATTACGCCCTCAGATCCCTTCCCAACCGTCAGCGGGCAGGGAATGTATGTGAACATCATCACCGCCGAGACAGCAGTCCTTCCGGTGAGCTACAACCTTGGCTATGTCACCATACCTCCCGGCAATGCCACGCCTCCGCACCGGCTCCTCGGCACCTCCGAACTTGTCTATGTGATCGCCGGGGCTGCCAGGATACACTGTGATTCAGAAACTGTTGAGGCAGCGCCAGGAGAACTCGTCCTCCTTCCTGAAGGAGTGCTCCAGTCGATTGAAAGTATCGGCGAATCAGATCTCCGGTACCTCTCGGCAAACCAGCCCCAGTATTCGTTTGATATCGATATCAGGGATGATGACCTCATCCCACTCCAAAATTCCACAAATGCAGATCCGATCATAATCTCAGATCCGGCAGGCGGGATCGAGTGGGATTTCGATACCGGGACGCTCATCTACACCCTCATCAATCCCGTGCTGATGCCTGAAATGGATATTCCAATCGACTACAGCGTAGCATATGCACAGATACTCCCGGGAGGAACAATCGTCGGTAACCGGCTTACAGGTGCAACCGATCTGATCTATGTTGTGGAGGGGGAGATCACCATCCGTGCCGGGGACGGAGTGGATTACACAATTCCAGCCGGAAAAGCAGCACTCTTCCCCCCAAGTAAGCCAAAGGAGATCAAAAATGCCGGCACTACGAATGCGGTCATTCTGAGCGTTGTTGATCCCGCATGGCGGCCGGAGATTTTTGTGATGATGGAAAAATAAATAGGGAAATTGTTCTCCTGAACAATCCGCTCATTTTTCAAACACTCCTTTTCTGTGCAATTATCCGGTTATAAAGGGCATGAGATAATACCCAATAATCAGGATGTGCAGGAGGAGAAAGAGATATACAACCTTGAATTTGATCTTCTGCGTCTTGTGCCTGAGCAGCTTCATCCCTGCAAGAGCACCGAACGGCCCGACAAAGGCATAGACCAAAAGCCGCTTCTCGCTCGTCCTCCATGAGTTGTTCTTCGCCTTCAGCTTGTCATCTGCAAAGGTAAGGAACGAGAAGATATTCAGCACCGCATACAGAACAAGATGGAGCAGGGCAGTATCGGGTATTGTCATACCGCCACCATGACCTTCGATGCTGTTGATGATACAGAAGAGCCCAACTTCATCCCCTGCCAGGAATTCCTTTTCCAATCCGAACCTTCTTCTCAGGACCGGTGAGGATCTTTGCCTTTATCAGCTCGGTCACAATCAGCTTCACCATGATTGGGGAGAGATGGATTTCAAAGCCCGGATCAGCATGATCTGAAGATGAACGGTATTTCGCCATCTCAGCACTGATCTCTGTCAAAGAGAGTGTATTCTTCCTGCCGATCAGGCCGATCAATGAGCGAACGATCTGTTGCTTTGTAGTATAATTCTCATAGAAGAGATCAAGGGACGCCTCATCCACCGCAAGGGTATCGAGGAGATCAAAAATTGTGTTTTCGTTCTCCAGCAGGTAGATCCCGGGTCCGGCAGTCACAACACATTCAGAATCAATCGAATAGTTTGCAGAGATGATCGCACCATGTGTTCTGCCAGCCTCAAAGAATGCATCAGCATATGATGAGGGGGTATTCTGGTAGAGGAGCTCGCCGGGCTTAATTATCTTCTGAAGGCGGTATCCCTCGGGAGATTCAACAACAATCTGGTTATCCTTCAGCATGATCTCAATTGGGATCCAGACATCATTCAACTCAGGCAGATCGCCGAGTGCCTCAGCATCCTTCTGCGGGAGCGAGAGGAGGGAGAGGATTGCTTTCTGGACAGTCTCCCGGGTATAGATGACATCACTGATCTCTTTTCCTGAAAGGATCTCTTCCAGTTTTGCCGTTGTCCTTGTCAGAAGATTCACCTGTCTCTGGAAGAGGGAGATCTCATCATCGGCAAAGAGTGGATTCTCTTCGGAGTTGGCATCAATCATCTCCGAATACCAGTCGATAAAACCCTGAAGGGTGCAGGTGATGATATCCTCGGTTATCGCAACCCCCCTGAATGACTTTTTTACACCAATCCCTTTCTCTTTAGCAAAAGCACAGAATGCATCCGCATCCTCCTCTGAACCAAAAATGAGCGTCTCCTCAAGGATCATATCAATAACTTCGACACAGGGAGTAATGAATCCCGCTGACTTGCGATTCCACGCTTCGTTTCGAAACGATCAATTCATCTCATTGAAAACAAAGGATTACTCCATGGATAACCGGTATCGCTTCGGAATCTTCACATTTGCAATGGTGACCGCATCAATCATCATAAGCCTCCGAAACCTGCCGATGCAGGCCGTAACCGGGATGAATATCCTCTTTTATTTCTTCATCACCACCGTCGGCTTTCTCCTGCCAATCACCATGATCCTGAAGCTCTTTGGGAATGCAATTCCGGCAGAAGGGGGACTATATGCCTGGGTAAAAGATGCTTTCGGGGAGAATTGGGGTTTTTCTGCAATATTTATCCAGTGGATGCACCTGATCATCGTCTCGGTTCTCCTGCTGAGCTTCATTGCGAGCGCAATTGCCTTTGTATTCGCACCCGATCTCGCAGATAACAAAGTGTATATTCTTCTCATCTCACTTGTTTTCTTCTGGGGGGCAACCATAATCTGTATACAGGGATTGAAGACATCGGCATGGTTGAGTGCTTTCTGTGTCATCATCGGGGTTTTTATCCCCGCCGCATCGATCGTTTTCATGGCATTTCTGCACCTCCATACAGGCAATCCCTCTGCGATTGACCTGTCGCTGACGATTGGCAATATCGTCCCCAACCTCGCCTCATTATCTGGACTTGCCATCATCGCCGCATTTATAAACCCATTCTTTGGGATTGAGGCATCGGCGGGACATCTCGGTGACCTGAAAAATCCAAAACAGAGTTACCGGAGAACAATTCTGCTTGCAGGACTCTTCTGTGTCCTGATAAACACCCTCTGCTCACTCTCTATAGCCATCGTCATACCATCTGAAGAGATCAGCTACGCAGCAGGATTATTGCAGGCGTTATCACTCCTTTTTGAGCAATTTGCAGTCGGTTGGATTCTCATGATCATAATTCTCCTGATTATGGCAGGTACACTTGGGGAGATCAACTCCTGGATTCTTGCCCCGGCACGTGGCCTGACACTGGCAGCAAGGCAGGGTTCTTTGCCGCCATACATGCAGTATGTCAATCGGAATGGAGTCCCATCAAACACCTTGATTGTTCAAGCCGGAGCAGTTACCCTCTTCTGTCTCGTCTTTACTATCATTCCGGGGATAAACGAGGCATACTGGGTGCTCCTTTCTCTTTTAACCCATATCTATCTCGTCGCGTACCTGATCCTCTTCCTGGCAGCCATCAGGCTCAGGGTGAAACTCTTTGCCGCAAGCGGATACCACTCTCACATTAAAAAGGCGGCCTTCTGGCTTATCTCATGTATTGGCATCGCAACCATTCTTTGCATCGAGGCGATCACGTTCCTCTCGCCAGACCCCGGTGCATCAACAGATCTTCCAATGTATATCATCGGAATGGCTTTTTTAATGCTTATAATCATCGCAATTCCACTCGCAACCTACAGGCTGCGAAAGCCGGAGTGGAGTTTCAAGCGAGATTTAAGCTAAAATTTCTTATTTTTCTTAAAAATAAGAATATTCATATAATTGAACATCCCACCACTCAATATGATGACGGAACATAGGCAGGGAGAGAAGAACGGTATTGGACCTGAAAATTCCTGCGCCTGCTCGGTTGAGGGGATCGTCACCATCGACGCCCGCGGCCAGATGGTGCTCCCAAAAGAGGTGAGGGAGCGGGCGGGGATCGCACCGGGGGATCGCTTTGCAGTCGTCTTTTCTGAAAGGAAAGGATCTGTCTGCTGCATTACCCTGATCAAAAAAGACCATCTCGACAGCTACATCACCTCGCTTGTTCACCCGGAACAACAGGCATGCGGAACCAAAGACCAAAAGACACTGAGGAGTTGAAACCATTATGACTGACAGAGAAATTACCAGAAGGCAGGTGCGTGAGAGATATGGCAGGGTCGCCCGTGAAGGAGGTTTTGGATGCGGATGCGGTCCCGGGTGCTGCAATGGCAGACAGAATCCAAAAACAGTCTCCGCCTCAATTGGCTATTCAGAAGAGGATCAGCAGGCGGTACCGGAAGGGGCCAATCTCGGGCTTGGATGCGGAAACCCTGTAGCGATTGCATCACTGAAAGAGGGAGAGACTGTGCTTGATCTCGGATCGGGTGCAGGCTTTGACTGCTTCCTCGCAAGCCAGAAAGTCGGTGCATCCGGCCATGTCATCGGTGTCGATATGACCCATGATATGCTTGAGAAAGCACGCAGGAATGCTGAAGAGGGAGGATATGCCAACGTGGAGTTCCGGCTTGGGGAGATAGAGCACCTGCCGGTTGCAGATGCTTCAGTTGATGTCGTCATCTCAAACTGCGTCATCAACCTCTCTGTCGACAAGCCACAGGTCTTTGCTGAGATATTCCGGGTGCTCCGCCCAAACGGCCGCCTGATGGTCTCAGATATCGTCCTCACCGCCCCGCTCCCTGACGCCTTCAAAAAATCATCCCTCCTCTATACAAGCTGTGTATCGGGAGCTCTCCTGAAAGAGGAATATCTGAAATGCATCCGCGATGCCGGATTCTCCTCTATCACCATTCACGGCGAATCCGTCTTTCCCCTGAATCATATCATCAGCGAACCGGAACTGATCAGCACTATTGGAGCTGTTCCTCTTGATGAGGATGAGCGAAAGAGACTTTATGAGAGCATTGTTTCAATAAAAATCGGCGCAGAAAAGAAATAATTGAGAAGTGGCAATCAAAGGGAAGGGGGCACTTACCGCCCTCCTGCCCCTCCACCGCCAAAGCCGCCACCTGCACCGAATCCTCCGCCACCTGCGCCTGCCTGTGAGGGCGGGGAGAATGTGCTGATAGAATAAAATCCCATGAACCAGAAATAGGTCGGGACATAGTACCCTGATTCCGAAACATCCACCTTCAGCTCCTTCATCGCCTTCTGGACGTTATCGCCAACTCCAAGCGCTGTGCCGTAAATAAGCCAGATCCCCCACATATTCATATCATCGGGGCTGTACTTCCGGATCATGCTCATATCAGAGAGGAATCGCCTGAAGGCACTCCATTCAAGCTTCGTCTTATAGTAGTCATCCTTCCAGTGGCCAAAGAGGGTTGAGGGAAGTGCCACAGCAATCCCCGCCTGAACTGCCATAATGACACCAAGAACAATTGCAGCCAGCAGCGTCCCTACGGTATCGGTGGCAAAGAGGAATGCCAGGATAACAACGAGAATATAGCCGACTGCGCCGAGGAGTAGAAGAGCAGGAGTTCCCCTTCCATCAACAGCATAGGTTCCTGAGATCCGCTCATCACTCAGCGTCATCAGGTCATTTATGTTCTCCTTGAGCCGGATGGCAATCTGCTCGTCTGCTGTGGAACTTTTTGCCCGTTCTGCAACTGCCTCAAAGTATCCGGTATCAAGAACCCCGGATTCATCAGAATTCAGGGTAATGAAGTTCATCACCTTCTGCTCGTACTGATCATCCCCTTCCTCTTCAAGAAGCCGGATCCTCACTCCTTTCTGATCGGCATTCTCCCTGATCTCGATCTTCTTCTTTCTGTGGAGATCAAGGAGGGTTGCATAGAACCCGTTCTCATCTGAGGAGAATGCATCCTTATTGAAGACAAGATTCACCTGCCAGGGCGGCATCGTCTCGTCAGGCACCGTGCTGAGGTATTCGGGGACGGTATAATCCTTCTCCCTTCCGTACAGGATGTACAGAAGGAGAAGCAAAAACGGCGTTGCAACAACCAGGACTTTTCCGATCAAGAGAAGGATATCCGCAATAAAGAAGCCGAAGAGGTACGAGTTGTTTGCGGATTCGGTCTTCTCACGGACCCCTTCGACATAGGTTTTAATCCCGGCGACCGAATCTATTGCATCCGGGCTCATCAGGAACTCAACCTCGATCCGCTCATTTGAGGGGGAACTCCCGGTGAGCACAATCATCCCATCGCCACGGGTTATCTCGTAGGTTGGGGGATGGGTGAAGACATCTGTTATTTTGTCTGAGATGAGCGTAATGGTGACGTCCTTATAGGGAATGTGCTCGTCTGCAAACATCAGGTTGATATGCACGGCATCGCTGTCGTACTCAACAGGCGGCACCATCTGATAGGTATACTCAACGACATATTCGCCCGGTGTGAAGTAGTCCGGATTGACAATGCCAACCTCATTTGGATAAGCAAGATCAGAGACGAGCGATCGGGCACGGGGATTATCCCCTTCAAAGAGATGGATACTGCTTGTACCCTCCTTCAGGTAAAGGACAGCTCCATCCGGTGCTAATCCCTCGATAAAGCGGATGTGAGGGTAGCCGGATTCTGGCTCTCCAAAGATAAGGGCAGCGTTCCAGTTGCGGTACAACATCCGGTATTCCTGGGCTGAGCGGACCGAATAGACGTACCGCTCTGTGAGATCCCCATTCTCCTGCCAGGTCACCTCATATGACTCGACGATGAGGTCGCCGCTATAATCAAATGCACTGGCAGGAAAGAGCCCCATCACTCCAATGACAGAGAGGCCAAGCAGCAGGGTTCCCGCAAACAGGAGTGCAATCAGTCTCTTCTCTTCCATGAAGAAACCTCAGAACTCGATCTTCGGGGCCTTTTCCAGATTCTCATCCTGGAATTCGAGGTACTCGAGCTTGACCATGCCGATCATGTTCCCGACGATATTCGATGGAATTGTCTGGAGCATTGTGTTGAACTGCTGTGAGATATTGTTGAAGGTATACCGGTGGCGGGCGATCTCATCTTCCAGCCCTTTGATCGATCCCATCAGATCCTTTACAGTCTGGGATGTCTTCAGATCAGGATAGTTCTCCATCACCGCAAAGAGGCGGCCAAGCACACTCCGCGACTCGGCTTCAATGGCATTAAGATCCCCTGCCCCGGCAGATCCAACAGATGCACGCATCTTTGTGACCGATTCAAGCGTGCTCTTCTCAAATTCTGCATAGCTCTTCACTGATCCAAGGAGCTGGTCGATCATATCGAGCCGCTTCTTCATCGCAACCTTGATCTGGCCGAGCGTTGCCTCGGATGCGTTCTTCAGGCGATAGTATTTGTTGTAGATACTGACAAACCAGAGAACAATGACGATGGCAAGGAGGACAAGTATCCCGCCGATAATGAGTTCAATCATCTTCTTTCACCTGTACTCACATTGATCTGAGAGATAAAAATACTGATGCGGGCTGCTGAAAAGGAGTTGATGAATCTGAGTCAGTCAGGTTATCAATCCGGGCATCAATCAGGACACACCCTGGACAAAGAACCGGCATGATTCACCTGTAATGTTTATTACCAGAAAAAACAGAAAACCGATATGAACGAGATTCCACAAGGGCCATTCTGCCAGAGTTGCGGCATGCCGATGAGCGAGCCGGAACACTTTGGAACAGAGAAGGACGGCTCAAAGTCAGAAGAGTATTGCAGTTACTGCTATCAGAACGGGGCATTCGTTGATGAATCAATTACCCTCGAAGAGATGATTGAATTTTCTGCACAGAAGATCGATGAGGCGGGCATTATGCCCTATGCAGAAGCACGGAAGATGGCCGGGGAGTTCCTTTTGGAACTGAAACGGTGGAGGAAGTAGCGAGAAAACATAAAAACCAGTCTACTCCCATAAATGCCATTTTCAACACCAACAGACGAAATTACCTTTTTAGCCACCATACCAGCCGTATCATCATTTGGAGAAGAACAGGATGGAAGATTTCGCCACCTTCAAGTAACTTCACGCCAACCATACCGCTATGCGGATCCTGCTTGTAACCGGTACCCAGACAGAAGCGATTGTGAGGGACGCTGCCGATGAATCCGGCCATGACTGTGATGTTGCCGTCATCGGTGAGGTGGCATCGTTCATTTCACCAAAGCGGCTCACGGAACTGATCCAAAAAGACCGGTATGACTTTGTAATCGTCTCCGGGATGTGTACCGCAGATTTCTCCTCAGTGGAAAAGGTGACTGGAGTCTTTGTCTTCCGTGGGCCCCGCCACGCCGCAGATCTCGCCATGATCCTCCCGGGTGTCGGCCAGATCCAGCTCTCCCGGACGATTCCCGCAGATGACCTTATTGCAGCGATAAAGCGCGATAAAGCTCTTTTAATGCTGGAAGAGAGAGAAGTCGCTGCCGATCCGGAATTCTACATCAGGGGAGTGAAGATCGGCGGCGGGAGCAGGATGAAGGTCGTCGCAGAGATCATGGATGCACACTGCCATCAGGATATCAGATCCGCTGTCCTTCGCTTATTCTCTTCAGGAGCGGATATCGTTGATCTCGGTTTTGGGTTCGATGCCTCACCGGAGGATGTGGTAAAAACCTTCTCTCTTCTGGAAGGAATTGAAGGACCGCTTGCAGCAGATACCCAGGATCCTGAGTTAATCAGAGCAGCACTTGATAGATCTGATCTGATCCTCTCGCTCCAGGAAGAGAATATTCCCCTGATCGGATCTGCAATCGCAGAGGCGGGTATAGCTGCTGTTGTCGTTCCCGGAGAAGCAGGGCTTGCTGCAAACTGTGAAGCTGCCAAAGCCTGCGGAATTAAGTGCATCATTGCAGATCCGCTCCTCCCTCCTGCCGGTTCAGGACTGGTGAGAGCACTTGCAACAATGGTAGAAACAGAAACATCCTATCCCCTTTTCTTTGGCGCAGGAAACGTAGTGGAACTCCTGGATGCGGACTCCCCCGGTGCCAATGCACTCCTTGCGGCAATGGCACAGGAGCTCGATGCAGCCCTGATCTTCACCAGCGAACACTCAGATAAAACGCTTGGGTCAGTTGCAGAGATGAGAAGAGCAACAACGATGATGGCATTAATGGAAGGCCGGCCATATCCAAAAGATCTCGGTCTTGACCTCTTCGTCATCAAGGAGAAACGCAGACGACAGGAACCGCCTGTACTGTATGAAACAATGCATGAGGCCGGTGCATCAGAAAAAGCTCTCACATATGACCCCTGCGGAAACTTCAGGATAGGAATTGACGGAGAGGAGATCATTGCAGAAAGAAGGGGTGTTGCAATAAAGTCACAGGACTGGAGGCAAATCTTCTCGATGATCGAGGAGAAAGGATGGGTTTCACTCCTCGATCACGCCGCATACCTGGGTAAGGAGCTCTATAAAGCAGAGCTCGCCATCCGTTTCAACAGAAGCTTTGAACAGGATGGCGACTTCTGATCCTGGCCAGGATATCTTCAGAAGATACCAAACCAGACAATAAACGAACTGATGACCATAATGATCAGAATGACGATCAAGGCCTTATTGAGACAGCTGCTGCAGATGTTGGCGACACCGCCTTCGTGACGCCTGAGACAAAGCCTGCAGGGGTGGCCGGTGGTAATATTCGGGTGATCTTTTTCATAGAGCGCCCGAATCTTCTTTTCCAGATGAGGTGAGTTGTGAATCTGGTGCCATTCCTCTTCCGAGAGGCCCATGAAGAGGTCACAGGTACTGCACTTGATCCAGATCTCATTATCTGATGGCTGCTCTACATTCAGTGTTTGCTCGCCACACTCAGGACAGTGCAGATGGTTGAAATCCATGGAGATTAGAAGGAGGATTAACCATATAAAAGTGTGTATCACTCCGGAATCAGGCATCCTTCCAAACAGATAAGGGCAATCAGACATCTCGATCAGAAGGATTCTTTATTTTCTATGAAGATTATTCAGAAGATGAAGAGTGATGAATGAAGAGACATATATTGGCTGGTCCTCTGTCCCAAGAGGAATGAAGGTTCGACTCGCCGACTTCCATACCGGATTGGCGAAAAACCTGAAGAGGGACAAAAAGGGGAAGAAGGCAATAAAACAGTGGGCAATGGAGTCACTGAATGAGAACAGGGAGGCTCTCTCGACAGCTCACGATCTCTTCTGGACAGACAAGCGCTATTCTCTTCTGATCATTTTACAGGGAATGGACACAGCGGGTAAAGACGGGGCGATAAAACATGTAATGTCGGGCTTAAACCCACAGGGCTGCCGGGTTGAGAGTTTTGGCGTCCCGACAAGAAATGAGCTTAATTATCCATTCCTCTGGAGATTCTGGAGATCCCTGCCCCGAAAAGGGGAGATAGGCATCTTTAACCGCTCATATTATGAAGATGTGCTTGTACCCAAAATACACCCGGAAATACTCGACACGCAACGGCTTCCTCCCGGATATGGCAGTAAGTCCTTCTGGGATGCAAGGTTTGAGGATATTATTTCATTTGAGAAGCAACTTGTCAATAATGGAGTTATTATTTTAAAATTTTTCCTTCACATCTCATTTGAAGAACAAAGAAACCGGCTTATATCACGCCTTAAAACCGAGAGTAAACAATGGAAATTCTCTTCATCAGACCTCTCAGAGCGTGACCACTGGAAACAATACCAGGAAGTATACGAAGAGATCTTCTCAAGAACCAGCACTGACTATGCTCCATGGTATATCATTCCCGCAGACTACAAATGGGTTGCCAGGACGATGATAGCAGATCTTATTGTGTTGAGCATCAGGCAGTTGGATCTCAGATACCCTGAGATAACCGAAATACAAAAAGTGGAGATAGAAGCCGCACTTGAAAAGCTTCAGAATACAGAGAAAAACCCTGCGAATAAATGACTCTTACCTTCAGATACAGGAAAAACATTGATCGGCACCTATCAGATAATAAGGAGAGACGTATTTATCTTCCAGTAAATGAATCTGAATCGTGATGAACGATGATTAAAGAGAAGTATATGGAGAGGCTGCTCGTCAAGCCTGGAAAAAAGCTCAGCCTTACCGATTTTTATACCGGATGGGCACAGAGCGATGCACTCAAAGAAGCTGGCAAAAATGCGGTGAAACAGCGTGCCGCCGAGATACTTGAAGAGAACAGGGTAGCTCTTAATGAAGCGCAGGAGCTGCTCTGGGCAGATAAGCGGTACTCAATCCTTGTGATTCTCCAGGGGATGGATACAGCAGGAAAAGACGGCACAATAAAGCATGTGATGTCAGGTGTGAACCCACAGGGCTGCCAGGTGATGAGTTTTGGCGTGCCGATGAAATATGAGCTCGACCACACCTTTCTCTGGCGTTTCTGGAAAGCCATGCCACGTCGGGGAGAGATCGGAATTTTTAACCGTTCCTACTATGAGGATGTGCTTGTCCCAAAAGTCCATCCGGTGATCCTGGAAGGACAACAGCTCCCACCGGGATATGGATCTGATGCATTCTGGGAAGCGCGATATGAAGACATCAGGGCATTTGAACGGCACCATCGTGCAAACGGCACGATCATACTGAAATTCTTCCTCAACATCTCAAAGGAAGAACAGAAAGAACGGCTGCTATCCCGGCTGAAGACAGAGAAGAAGCAGTGGAAATTCTCCCTCTCTGATCTGACAGAGCGGCAGTACTGGAGCCATTATCAGGCAGCATATGAAGAGGCGATGTTCCAGACAAGTACAGATGATGCACCGTGGTATGTGATCCCGGCAGATTACAAATGGGTTGCGAGGACGCTGGTTGCAGATATAATTGTCCGTGCAATCAGCCGGCTTGATCTCAGGTACCCTGAAACCTCAGCAGAACAGATGAAAGAAATTGAAAAAGCACGAATTCATCTTGAGAGTGAGTAGATTGATAGCAGAGGATTGCCTGAGCCTGTAAAGGGAGGATGCTGAGAGATGAGTCATAGAGCATTAAAAAAGAAGATATGGGATATTATCGAGCCTCAAGACACGGAAAGCCGGAAGAGCTATATCTTTGGGATCTTCATTACAGCCGTCATTCTCTTGAATATCGCTGCGATGGTCCTCTCGAGTGTATGGGAGATCCAAACAGAATACCCGATCATATGGACCATCCTCCTCCTGATCTCTTCATCGACCCTGATTATCTTCATAATCGAGTATCTGATCAGGCTCTGGACATGTACAGCAGACCCTGAATATGCAAAACCGATCATCGGACGGCTCAAATGGGCAAAAACACCCTTCGCACTCATCGATCTGCTGGTAATACTCCCATATATTCTCCTGCCATTCACCGGCATCAATCTCACCGGGCTTGTGATCCTGAGGGTATTTCGGCTCTTCAAGCTGATACGCTATTCTGACTCGATCAACCTGATCATCAGGGTGGTCAAAGGGGAGAGGAATACGCTCATCACTACATACCTCGTCCTCTTCATCGTCCTGATCGCAGCTGCCACTCTTATGTATGAGGTTGAATTCCCTGCACAGCCTGAAGCGTTCTCAAGTATCCCGGCAGCGATGTGGTGGGGGGTCATTACCCTGACTACAACAGGATACGGTGATATTGTCCCGATCACGCCACTTGGAAAGATGCTTGGAACCGTGATTGCACTCATCGGAATAGCCATCTTCGCACTTCCGGCAGGTATCCTTGCTTCAGGCTTTTCAAAAGCTCTTGAGAAAGAGATCAACGAGGATGAAGAGTACCTCTGCCCCCATTGCAAGCAGGAGATAAAAGCCCGCGATCTCTGGAAGAAGTGATTCTTGGAGATGTGGAGAGATCAGAACGAGAACTCAGGCGGCTTTCTGCCGGCACCGCCGGATCTCTTCCATATACGCTCGTTCAGGCTGTAGTTCATAGGCTTTTTCAAATGAACGGAGAGCCTCCTCAAACCGATCAAGCGCAGCAAGAGCCTTCCCCTTCGCATACCAGAGCCTGTGGCGATCAGGCACCCCCTCCAGTGCACGATCCAGCGAGACGAGTGCCTCCTCATTTCGTCCCAAACGGAGAAGTGCATGTGCATGAGCCTGCCATGCTGAATACAAGCCGGGATCAATGCTCAGAGCCTCCTCACTTGATTCCACAGCCTTATCGAATCTGCCGAGCTGATGCAGCAGTACTGCACGTGCATGCAGCACAGGGGCATTCCCGGGATTAATATCCAGAGATCGGTTAAAAGAGAGAATAGCATCCTCAAACCTGCCCAGGCTCCCAAGAATAGTGCCTCTGATGTACCAGGAGCCGCCATCCTCAGGGGTGAGTGATAGAGCCTGATCAAGTGAACGGAGGGCCTCCTGGTATTTCAGAAGACGGTGGAGTACTGTCCCCCTGAGAACCCAGGCATCCGCATTGGTTTCATCAAGAGTGATCGCCTTATCGGCCGAGGAGAGTGCCTGCTGGAACCGGCCGAGCCTTCCCTGGATAACGCCCCGGAGATACCAGGCATTCGCATCGTCCTGCCTACCGGAGAGAGCCCGTTCAACAGAGAAAGAGGCGTCATCATATTTTCCAGCCTTGACAAGCAGCCTGGCATGCCCATACCAGCCCTCAGGATCATCGGGATGCTCTTCAAGCCAGCAGGTGCAGTAACGGAGTGCCTCATCATAACGGCCGACATGGTAGAGAGCTGAAGCATATCGGCGAAATAGTTCAGGATCAGGTGGATTTTGATGAATTGCCCTTTCATAACAGGATACCGCCTCTTTGTATCTCCCAAGATGTGAAAGTGCGGTGCCACACCTGTTGATGAGCGCAGGATCGTCCTGAGAGAAGTGAAGTGCCCGCCTGAATGCTGATAATGCTTCATCATATCTTCCCAGACGGCAGAGGAGATCACCCATTTCTCTCCACCCTTCGGGTTTCCCGGCTAAGACTACACGATCATATGAAGAGAGCGCATCCTCAAGACGACCGGCTGCTGCCAGAAGATCTGCATAAAGGAAGCGAATTTCGGGATCATCAGGTACCTCTCCGATCAGCTGATGAAGCAGATCAAGTGCCTCTTCTTTTCGTCCAACTGCAATCAGGGAGGTGGAGAGAGCCTGGAGAACAGCTGTCCTGAATGAGGGATCTTCAGTTGGAGGAGAGAGAAGGCGGATTGCATCATCATGTCTGCCAAGGCGGGAGAGAAGAAGCCCCCGCTCTGTCGTAGTCTCATCTGGTGCGTGCTCATAGGCGAGGAGCGCTTCATCAGGACGATCAAGCTGCTCGAGAACAAATCCATACAGAGACCAGAGATCCGGATCATCGGGAATCTCAAGGACCAGTCTTGAGATGATCCCATGAGCCTCCGAAAAGCGATTGAGGGCGATGAGGGATCGGGCAATGCCAAGAAGGGATTCTGTATCAGATGGCTCCTGCTGAAGTGTTTCTTCAAAGGAGAGTACCGCTTCTTCATGACGCCCAAGCGATTGGAGAACGACACCCCGCTTTCGAAGAATAGAGGGGGCAGGATCGCCAGCACCGGCCAGTTGTTCATAGAGAGCAAGGGACTCGTTATTCCTCTTCAGGAGAACAAGCGTATCGGCAGCCTTTCCAAGCAGGATTGGATCGTCAGGGAGGGCATGGAGGGCACGCTGGTATAGAGCATAGGCTTCCTCTGCCCTGTCAACTTCGAAGAGCGCATCAGCATACAACTCCAGAAGAGATGTGTCATCCAGGGCAAGCGGCAATACCTGTTCATATGCATCAACTGCATCCTGATACCTTCCGGAACGGAACCGGCAGTCACCAATCTTTTTCCAGATAAGCGGGTCACCATCCGGGACATACGAAGATAAAACCAGGTATTCCTCCTCTGCTTCATCAAATCTGCCTGTCCGGAAGAGCGAATCTGCATGGAGCAGGCGCTGCTCTGGCGTAAGAGTATCGAGCTGATCAAAAGCAGATACCGCATCCTCATGACGGCCAAGAAGAGTGAGCAGACGGGCACGCTCGCCGATCAGATTGCTATCATGGGGGATGATCCCAAGACCCCTGTCAAATGAAGCGAGCGCCTCATCAGGACGGCCAAGATGATTGAGTGCAATTCCAGACCTGTGGAGGAGAAGGGGATCATCAGGAGTGAAACGGAGTGCCTGCTGATATGCGGCTTCTGCTTCATCGAAGCGTTCAAGCTGACAGAGGAGATCACCCATCTCTCTCCATCCATCCGGCATATCAGGTGAAACCCCCCTACGATAAGCAGCGAGAGCATCCTCAGTGTGTCCGGCGGATTCGAGGAGTTCCGCATAGAGGAGAAGACGCCCGGCATTATCTGGCATTTCATCGACCTGCTGCCTGAAAATAGCAAGAGCCTCTTCCTCCATGCCAATTGCAATTGAGGAGCTGGAAAGGGCTTTGAGTGCTGCAGGATGGGAAGAGAGCCTTTCAGGAGTGGAGGAGAGGAGAGAGAATGCCTTATCATGACGGCCGGCTTCAAAGAGCAGGACACCCCGCTCTATAGTGGTCTCATCAGGTATATGCTCATAGGCAAGAAGCGCCTCATCAGGTCGATGAAGCGATTCAAGGACGTTGCCCAGCATCTGCCAGATTTGTGGATCTGCTGGATTCTCAAAAACCAGTTTCGTGAGTATCCCCTGAGCCTCTTCAAAACGGGAGAGGGAGATCAGGCATCGGGCACTCCCGAGCATGGAAGCACTATCGGAGGGGTCAGAACGGAGCGCCCCTTCAAAGGAGTTAAGGGCCTCCTCATACCGTTCAAGCTTTACGAGAAGTTCCCCCCGTCTCGTCCAGAGTGTTGCATCCGCAGTTTCTCCCCCGGTGAGCCGGTCATAGAGAGCGAGGGCCTCTGTCTCCCTGTTCAGAAGGACAAGAGTATCAGCAGCCTTTGAGAGGAGAGCCGGATCATCAGGAGATACCAGAAGAGCACGTTCAAATACAGCATATGCCTCTTCTCTTCTCAAAACCTCAAGGAGTGCATCCCCGTATGATTCAAGCAAGGCTGAATCATCAGGTGAAGACTGCATGGCCTTCTCATACCCGGATAGTGACTCTTCATACCTGCCCATTGAGAACCGGCAGTCGCCGATCTTTTTCCAGATAGCAGAATCTTCATCCGTATCATCAAGAGAGGCAAGGTATGCCTCTTCTGCACTATCAAATCTGCCTGTCCTGAAGAGTGCATCAGCGTGGAGCAGATGCTGATTTCGTGAAAGATTGCCGAGCTGATCGAAAGTTTCCAGCGCCTCCTCATATCGCTCAAGAAGAGTGAGCAGACGGGCACGCTCGCCGATCAGATCAGAATCATCCGGACTGAGGGCCATTGCACGGTCAAGATAACTGAGTGCCTCATCATGCCGTTTCAGCCGGGAGAGGAGCATCCCATACTCAAAGAGTAAACCGGCGTTCTCAGGATCAAGGCTGATTGAACGCTCAAAAGAACCGACTGCATCTTCAGCACGGTTCAGTGAGAGAAGAACTGACGCATGATCGGACCAGACAGCTGCCTGATCCGGATTCAGATTGAGGGAACGATCAAAGGAAGTGAGTGCGTCCTCATGGCGGCCAAGTGAGAGGAGAGCACGGCCATGATCACGCCAGACAGAAGAGTCACTCTCATCCAGAGAGAGAGCACGATCGAACGAAGAGACGGCATCCTCATAACGCCCAAGCAAGAGGAGAGCACGGCCATGATCACGCCAGACAGAGGAGTCGGGATCATCAGGAGAGAGAAAACGGTCGAACGAGGAGACGGCGTCCTCATAACGCCCAAGTGAGAGGAGCGCAGAACCACGACCACGCCAGACAGATGAGTCGCTCTCATCAAGAGAGAGAGCACGATCGAACGAGGAGACAGCCTCTTCATGACGGCCAAGCGAGAGGAGAGAAGAGCCACGAATCTGCCAGTACCGTGGATCATTCAGCTCGGTTCCATCTATTCTGTCAAGTGCGGAAAGAGATTCTTCAAATCTGCAAAGCAGGTGTTGGAGCGCTCCGTACCTGAAAAGTGCCTCATTATTATCGGGATCAATCTTCAGCAATTCATCAAGGGATTGAACTGCACCTTCATTCTGGTGGAGTGCCATCTGGGCAGATGACCGGTTCAGCCAGACACCAGGATCGGCTTTGCCTGATTCGATGATCTCATCGTATTCGACCAGGGCTTCCCGGTACCGTTCGAGGCGGATGAGAAGAGGAGCAAGCCGCAGACGCGCTATAGAATCCTTTGGACGAAGAGTACGAACCCGTTCATATGAAGAGGCGGCCTCTCTGTAGCGGCCAAGTGCCTCAAGAGCGGATCCATGGTAGAGCAGAACAGTAGTACTCTCAGGATGTGTATCCAGTATCTTCTCAAAAGCCTCCAGAGCCTCTTCATATCGCTCAGATTCCATGAGAAGCTTTCCCTTGCCAAGATTCGCTTTCAGATCCGATGGATTGAGTGAAAGTGTCTGCTCAAGAGATGCTAGCGATCCATCGGTCCTGCCAAGATGATTAAGTGCCAGTGCACGAAGTGACCAGGAGTCAGGATCATCATCACGAATGGCAATCGCATGATCCAGGAAGGTAAGGGCATCCTGATCCCTGCCAAGTGCAAGGGCAGCTGATCCGCTGTTCAGCCATGCTTCATAATAATCTGGCCGGTCTTCGAGAACCTTCGCATAGGCACCCAGTGCGTCTTCATTATGTCCCTGAATCTGAAGAAGCGTCGCCTTTGAAAACCAGGATTCTGTATCATGTGGGTTCTGCCTGAGTGCGGTTTCAAGTGACTGAAGAGCCTCCTCATACCTGCCCAGATTCCAGAGACATATCCCGTGCCTTCTCCAGACAGCTCCGGTTTGGGGATGCAGGGTATCAGGAGACTCATTATCCCCGCCCTGACGAAAGAGAGGGAGAGCCCGTTCATAGCTCTCGATCGCATCATCATATCGCCAGAGTTTATCAAGTGCTATCCCACGGAGAAACCAGGCAACAGGATCCTTTTGATTCAGGGTTATTGCTTTCTCATATGAGATAACTGCATCATCAAATTGGGAGAGGCGGCACTGGATGGCACCTTTCATGCACCAGATCTCAGAAACACTGAACGCTGAATCGGATTCATCATCCTTTGCAAGTCTGAGTGCCTCGTCAAATGATTGAAGAGCCTCCTCAAAACGGGAGAGCCGATAGAAGCAGACACCCTGTAAAAACCAGGCTTTTCCAGAAGAGGGATCGATGACAAGTACCCGGCCAAAGAGTTTTATTGCATTTTCATACTGTTTCTCTGAGAGGAGATATTCACCCATCGAGATAAGATCAGGGAGATCATCGATATGGCTGGACTGATTCAGGATACCAATGGCCCGGTCAGTTTTTCCAAGCCCGAGAAGAGCAAAAGCATATCTTCGCCTGGTATCCCGGTCACCTGATCGAATTGCCAATGCTTTTTCAAAGGAATCTGCAGCATCATGAAATTCATGTAAAGAGAGTGAAGCGATCCCTTTCCCCTTCCATGCGATAAAGTTATCAGGATGTATCTGGAGTGCTGTTGAAAAAGACCGTATGGCACCCCGGAGATACCATACACCCGTATCATCGGGATAACCAGGCTGCATTACCCCGGTTTCTTCACCTTGATCTGATCGGGATAACCGGCAGAGGATCGTACCCCTCAGACACCAGAGCCGGGCATCGCCGGTGTCAAGAGCTGTCAGTCTGTCGACAAGATCAAGGGCTTCAGGATACATTCCTCCTGAGAGCAGTTCATGAACAATTTTTTTCAGATCAGGGAGAGCACCCGGGTGAAATGCCAGATTAAGCACTCGTATCGCATCGTCTGTTCTCCCGATTGCAAGGAGCGCAGATGCATATGCCTTGCGAACCTCCGGATCTTCTGCACGAATTGCGAGGGCTTCCTTATAGGCGAGGATCGCCTCAGGATAGTCCTTCATCCGGAGATATGCTTCACCTTTTCCAATCCAGGCTTCATGGTACCCCGGGTCAATTGCAAGGGCATCATCAAAGAGACGCACAGCATCTGCCAGATCCCCTTTTGCCAGGAGAGAGCGGGCCAAACGAATATATCCGTCTGCTTCCTCCTGTTTATTCGGCTCAGGCTCCCTTTTCCAGATTTCCATTAGATCTCAGTCCGGATTTTCCATATTCTTCGTCTGTTCCCTTCATCTTATTGGTTTTTTCAATGAGATTAGTATGTTGATGCTGTTCTCCATATAGAGGAGGTAGAAAGAATATAAATAGAAGACGACGATCGCAACGACCGAACTGTAATACCATACCATAAACTCTTTGTGGGATTTTTCACACAAGTTTTATATAGAGAAATGAAGAGGATTACATTGTAGGTGTATCTATGTCAATCAGCACATTTGCATCGGGATCCTTCGCATATGCACAGGAGGCTGTGTGGGGGAAATGGAAGCAGTGGATACTGCTTGTGGTAGCGTACCTGATTTCAACATTTACTCTGTTCCTGATACCCGTCTTCAATGGGTATATCGTTTCAATCCTGTCAGGGAAAAACCCTGCACCTGAAGTTGAGAACTGGGGTAAACTCTTTGTTGACGGATGGAAACTGAACATCATCGCTCTGATTTACATGATCCCGGTGATCATTGTCCTGATCATCTTTGGCGCAGCGACCCTCCCATTTGTAATAACCGGAGCAGCAATGGGGGATATGACCGGAGTTGTACCGGATCAGGCAATTATAGGCGCCATTGGCGAACTTATGGCAGGTTTCATGATAGCATTTGTCATCGGGATCATCATCTCATTGATCGCCTATACAGGAGTGGTGAGATTTGCCAAAACCGGAAGCATCAGCGAAGCGTTCAACTTCGGAGGCATATTCGGGCATATCGGTAAGATCGGCTGGCTTGATTACATCTTTGCCGTCATCGCCCTCTGGGTGATCATCGCCGTCTTCGCATTCATCATCGGCATCCTGAGTGCAATTCCTCTTATTGGCTGGCTCATCAGCCTCTTCCTCGGACCCCCGCTCTCCATCTTCACCTGGAGATATGTGACAATGCTGTACGAGAGTGTTCCGGCATAAATCTCTTTCCTTCTTTTTTTCAAGTGTATATCCGGGATTCAGGCATGCAGCAGAGGAGAGAGCTTTTCGCTCTTCACCCCAAATAGAAAGGCATGCAATTCTCCTTCTCAGACAGATACACAAAAACCCCAAAATCTTTTCTGGACGAGTTATTCAGGGTCTCCCGCGACCCATCAATCATCTCATTTGCAGGCGGGCTGCCCGATACCAATCTCATCGATCTTGAAGGAATCAGGGAGGCTGCCTCCACTGTTTTCGAGGAAAAAGGACGAACAGCCCTCCAGTATACAACCACTGACGGGTTCCTGCCGCTCCGGGAGTACATTGCAGAGCGTTATCAAAAGCGGCTTGGAATTCCGGCAAGCCCGGATGAGATCCAGATAGTAAACGGCTCCCAGCAGTGTCTTGACATCATCGGGAAGATCTTCATATCAAAAGGAACGCATATCGGGATGGAAGCACCCGGATATCTCGGTGCAATCGATGCCTTCTCTCTCTATGAACCACAAATCCACACCGTCCCCCTCATCGAAGGCGGTCCTGATCCCGATTCTTTTCAGGAGCTGATTGAGACCCGGCAACCCTCCTTCTTCTATGGGATTCCCAACTCCCAGAACCCATCCGGAACCAGTTACTCTAAAGATCGGAGAAAAGAAATGGCTGAGATACTGAGAGTTTCAGATTGTGCCTTCTTTGAGGATGATGCGTTTGGAGAGCTCTTCTTTGATGGGAAACCCCGCCTTCCAATGAAGCACTATCTCCCGGATCAGACGATTCTCTCGGGATCATTCTCAAAGATCATTGCACCGGGACTTCGTATTGGGTGGATCTATGCACCTGCTCCGGTTCTTGAGCGGTTCAATCATGCAAAACAGGCCGCCGATCTCCATTCCAATCTTCTCTCCCAGATGATTCTTCACGAGTACCTTCGGAGAAACGATCTTGATCATCATATCAGACAGATAACCCGCGTATATAAGGAGAAATGCAGGCATATCTGTGAGCATCTCGATTCTCTCGGACTTGCCCATACCGAGCCCGCGGGTGGCATGTTCCTGATGGCAACACTGCCGGAAGGACTCTCCTCAATGAAGCTCTTTTCAGAAGGTGTGAAGGCAGGGGTCGCCATCCTCCCGGGGGTCCCATTTTATCCCGAAGGAGGTGGAGAAGACACCATCAGGATCAACTTCTCAAGCCCCTCGATTGATGAGATCGATTGCGGTATGGAACGGCTTGGAGCAGCGCTCAGCGCTCTCTGAAGCCGGGTTACCAAAGGTAAAATTCACGGGAGATAGCGCCTGATCCCCGCAGACTGGAAGAGTATGAGCGCTGATACCCCAAGTACCACCAGGAAGATCACGGTGAATGCCTCCTCCGGCGCATAGATCGTCAGGGTGGCCCCGGCAACAATCGGACCCACTGCCCCGCCTATGCTCTGTACCGTATGCAGGAAGGCACTCGCTGTTGCAGTATTTCCCGGTGGTGCCGAGGCAACTGCGATCATGTTATCAATAGTGAGCAGAATTGACATGCCGGCGGAGAAGATCATCCAGATACAGGCGATAAGAAGCGGCGTTTTCGGGAAGAGGAAGAAGATACCGCATCCGATGAGCAGAAATACCGATCCGAGAATGAAAGGAATAACAACACCTTTTTTCGCGACAATATAACCGGCAAGGGGACCTGAGATCATATCTGTCAGGGATCCCGGCATCAGGAGAATTCCCACATAAATTGCAGAGAGGGCAAGACCGGCAGGAGATGAGATCAGGTAGGGCATCACCTGAAGAAGGATGAAGAATGAGAAGACGACAAGGAAGGCATTGATTGTGATTGCCGGGAATGGGGCTTCACGTATCATCCCCAGATCGAGGAGTGGGGAGAGCGTCTTTCTCTCATGCCTGAGAAACAGTGACAGGCAGGTGAGTGATATGAGCGTTGAGATCCAGACGGGGAGAGAGGTGATGCCATCAAGTCCAAGCCACGTTATCGCGAGCATCCCTGAGAGGATCGAAAGCGCAAAGAGCACCATACCAATGAGATCGATTGCTGCTTTCTTCCGCTCTCCATGATCAGGGATGATGAACCATGCCGAGATGATCAGGAGAAGAACGATCGGCATCATCACCAAAAAACAGGCACGCCATCCGATATGCTCGATAATAAACGCCCCTGACATTATACCGACAAAGCTCCCCGCTCCATAGGTTGCAGCAAGAACCCCGATTGCGGTTGCCACCCATTCCACCGGTGTCTCCTCTGCAACGAGTGCATATGCAAGCGGTGCAACCGCAAGCCCGAGTCCCTGAAGCATACGGGAGAAGAGGAGGGTTGGCATATCTGGTGCATATCCGGCAAGCGCGATACCTGCACCATAGACGATCAGGCACGCAAGAACAATCCGGCGCTTACCGAGTATATCACCAAGAGATCCGATTGCAAGGAGGAGAACAGCACCCACAAGCATCACAGCGGGGAGTATCCAGGCGATGATAACAGAAGAAACACCAAATTCATCTTCGATCCCCGGAAACGCAGCGATGATCATCGCTTCTGTTGCCATCACTGTTGCAATGATGAGACCAAGGAGGATTAAAAGACGGTGATAGCGTTTCAGCCCGAACATGAGAGTGATCATATCAACCCGGAAAACCATGAATCTATATGGATCATAAGGCTCCCATATCCCACCGCGATGCCTGGAACGCTGAGTACCGGGTACGGGGGAAACTCTATGGCGGAGCGCCGTTTCCACTCCCGGATCTATCAGAAGGGAGCCGGGTACTTGATATCGGGTGCGGCAATGGAAAACACCTTCATCCAATGGAGGCGCGTGGATGGAATGTTATCGGAATCGATCATGCAGAAGAGGCAATCCGTCTCTGTCAGGATAGATCTCTTCTGTTCATAGGGGATGCCTGCAGACTTCCCTTCAAGGACCGGTCGTTTGATGCGATCATCGGAATCCATATCCTCGGACATCTCACGGAGCAGATGCGTTCCCTGCTGATCTATGAAGCCTTTCGAATCCTGAAATCCGGGGGGATATTTCAATGCACGGTCTTTTCCAGAAGGGATATGCGGTGTGGAAAAGGAGAAGAGATACACCCGTTTACCTATCGGAGGCGGGGAATAATTACCCATTATTTCACTGAAGAAGAACTTCACGGATTGAAGGGGCCATTTCAGGAGGCAACAGCCTCACTTGAGAGCCACCCGGTCCGTTTCTCCGGGGAGTTATACACCAGGGAGCATATCACATTCACTTTCAGGAGATAATAAAATTTACTTCATAAAAACAAGGATTAATTGAATATATTTATCTATGATCCCCCTTCAGTATCTTTAATAAGGATGGATGAACGGATGGAAAATAGAAGAGGAATCGTTGTATTAATGCTGTTTTTCTGTTTCCTCATTGGAGCAGCAGGATGTACCGACAGAGAAGGGAGGATCGGAGATCCCGTTGACTCCGGGCTTCGGATCATAACCGAGGAGAACCCGCCCTATAATTATCTTGATACGGATGGTGAGGTAGCCGGACAGTCAACTGAGATTGTACGTGAGATTCTTGCCAGAATGAATGAGAAAGCACCAATCGAGGTGCTCCCCTGGAGCGATGCCTATGGGCTTGCACTCAATACCCGTGACGTCGCCCTCTACTCTGCAGCCCGGACACCGGAGAGGGAAGATCTCTTCTCATGGGTAGGTCCGATCGGGAAACAGGGTTTTGTCTTCTATTCCCAACGTGATTCGGATCTTACAATCTCCGGTGTGGATGAGATCCAGGGCACGTATACAGTAGGTGTTGTCAGAGACGACTGGAGACACCAGTATCTTGTAAAACAGGGCTTTATGAACCTTATTCTCTATACTGATGATATCAGGGCAATACAGGGAGTCAATGCCGGTGAGGCCGATCTCTGGTTTGGAAGCAGTGATTCCATAAACCCGCTCTCCCGTGCTGCAGGACTTGAACCAACTGATCTGATGCCTGTCTATACCCTTCGTGAGATCGAACTCTTCATCGCCTTCAACAAGGATACAGACGAAGATACCATACGGAGATGGCAGGCAGCCCTTGATGGAATGAAGAAAGATGGAAAGTACGAGGAGATCACAACGCGGGAGCAGTTGAACCTCTATATTCAGCCAGAAGGTATAAGCGGGGCAGGAAAGGAGTCACTTGCACTCCTTATCTCAAAGAGCGACACGAAATTAACCGGGAAAGCAGATACGCTCCGACTTCTTGCAGGGACATCCGATCTGGTATCAGGCGAGATGGGTCGTATCCAGCCGGTTCTTGAAAATCTCAAAACTGACGATAAAACGACCACCTTCGCCTTCATATCACCGGATGGGAGCTGGTATACCTCAAAGGATGTTAAACCCCGGCAGGATGCAGGCATGCGGCCATACCTCGTGACACTCTTCTCCGGAACCCCAATCATTGGTACTCTGATCACCGATCCGGTGACCGGACGCGAGGCTGCGGTTATTGCAGTTCCGGTTATGAGCGGGGATACGGTAATTGGAGCCATTGAAGCCATGATCGATCTCGGATCATTTTCAGAATCATTAGCCTCGGATCTCTCACTTGCCGGGACTGCCTATTTCGCCTCATTCAACGAGGAGGGTGTGATTGCCCTCCATTCACATACCGAGAAGATTGGTGTTGTATCCCCGGGGGGTACAGATACCTTCTCAGAAGCAATACGGACGATCATTTCAGGAGAAGAAGGAGAAGTAGGGTTCTATGAGGATGGCATCTATCATCAGGCTGCCTTCAGGGCATCAAAAGTCTCAGGCTGGAGATATATTATCGCAGAACAGGGCACACCACCGATCCCGCCAAAGACACGGGCAGAAGAAGAGCTCGAGAGCCTGATCGAGTTGCATGACTGATCATCTATAGAATAGAGAGCCGTGAGATCCGGCTCAACACCTTTTTTATGATCAGACGGGGTGGCGGTAGATGACAGCTGTTGCGTTATCTGTTGTGATATTCAGCACTTTCTGCATTAATCGGTGGAGAATATCGGCAGGATCAAGACGGAGCGATTCACAGACGAGAGCATCCTCATCAAGATATTCATAAAAGCCATCAGTTGCCAGCAGGAGTACATCACCCGGATGCAGGAGATCCATTGTCAGGGTAACGATAAAATCACCTCCGATACTCCGTGTGATATATGATCGAAGCGGATGATGCAGGATCTCACAGGGATCAAGAAGGCCCCGTTCAACCATATCCGAGACAAGTGAATGATCCCGTGTAACCGAGACAACCTGACCGGAGAGATGGTATGCACGTGAGTCACCGGTATTGGCAATGATTGCAACCCCCTTCCTGATTATGGCTGCAACAAGAGTGGTGCCCATCCCTTTCGCATCACCAACCGCAGCCTCTTTTACTGCGCAATCGGCAGCTGCAAAACCATCACGGAGGATCTGATGGCATTCGTCATTTCGAAGTCCTGCCGTGTATTTGTCAGATATGAAATCCTTCAGGGTCGATATGGCAAGTGACGAGGCCTTATCCCCGGCCCGCTGACCGCCGATGCCATCGGCCACCGCAATCAGGTACCCGGATGGAAGCGGGAGGATAGTGTATGAGTCCTCATTTACCGTTCTACCCCCCCGGCACGTGATTCCGGCGATCTCTCTTCCGACCGTAACCATCTGCCCGATCATATCGACATCCCTGCCATCTTAAAAAGCATTCAAATCTTTAGTACAGTTTAATCGCAGGCAAGGTTACTTCAATCTTTCTTATCAGATATGATAAGGGAGGCATGAAGTACTGATTTCACAGCATCCATCCCATTATCAAGATACAGGGCGCCGATCAACGCCTCATAACATTCTGCAAGCACCCGGCCCGATGTCCAGATCTCCATCTGCCTCTCCCCCTTCCCCCAAAGGACATAATCGGAGAGATCAAGAGATTCAGCGGCATTTCTGAGCCTGAGCATATTCACGGCGTTTATCTTTTTATTCGTTATTGTGCCTTTATCAGAGTCACCCTGAAAAATAATTGCTTCAAGAACGGCCAGTTCAATCACCGCATCCCCAAGGACTGCGAGCGCATCCATATGGGCATCTGCATCGATTCCAGCCTCACGGGCATATGCCGATCTGGTCAGGGCACGGGTGAGAAGAGTGGGATTTTGAAAAGTGCAGCCGAGTGATTCTTCAAGGGATCTCATCTATCACCATAGAGATTGATCAGCCGGATCAGATCGGAAAAACCGGAGATTTCCATATCAAGCACACCGGCACGGGTCATCCCCATGCTCGTCTCGGCATCTGCGGTCAGGCATTCAGGCCCCCTGAGAACCCTGCGTGCGGTTCCATCTGCCGAAAGTATCGATTCAGCCTCGGGAAGGTGGACAAATGAGCGTCCGGGTATGATCACGGTATCGGCAAGGCTGCTGAGATCGACTTTCCGGAGATCATCGGCAGTGATCAGGCAGGCGATCTCTTTGTCAACGGCGACGACATCGCCGCCGCCACAGCTCTGAAGAATGTCACGGATAAACGGAGCCGCAACGCTCCCGGTGATTACGCTTGCGGATCCGTGGATTCGTGGGAGTTTTGCAAGCAGATCAGGTTCATTTCGGATCGCAAACGGAGATCCAAACTCAGGATCAAAGACCGGGGTACCGGATATCTTTATCGAACACGTCGATGCGACAGATCTGATCATCTCTGCAAACTCGTCCACCGTCTGGACAGGATGATCCGGTATAATGGGAGCATTCCCAAGAATAAGACCCTGCTCTGTTGCATTGGCAAACCGCATCAGGATATGCCCTTTTACCCCTCTCTCCTGAAGCCAGTGGCATGTCTCTTCCAGAACCGCCCCGTCATTGACACCGGGAAGAATAACTGATGCCGCATAGACGTCAATTTGTTCTGCAAGCCGCTCAAGGATCGCAAGCGATGCCTCGGGTGTCGGATCGTGCATATACTCCCTCCTCAGATTAGGATCAGATGCAAACACCGTAAACGAGATCTCGGAGAGTCCGGAATCTATCAGAAGATCTGCAATCCCCGGATCATCGAAACCCTTCCCGCTCGTATAGCCGATATGAAGGGGGGCTTCCAGACTGGCAAGAAGTTCGATGAGATCGATAAATTCAGGATAACAGCTTGGATCGCCGCCTCCGCTGATGGTAATCCGTGTGATATCTCCCCTGACAGACTGAATATCTGCAAGGACGGAATCTGCCACCTCACGGAGCGGCTTGAAACCGGAGTACTCCTCTTTTACGCCGCGGCTGCAATAATCACATCCCTTGATAAAGGGAAGACAGTATCGGCAGCCAAATGGCGGGATCTCGCGTTTACCCGTATGCCTGAAGTAGCAGTACGAACAGAACCCACGGCAATCAAGTCCCGGGCGGCCGCCGATATCAACCGTCAGCTGAACCATTCAGTAGCGTTTGGTTCGGGAGGTAATAATTACTGCCGATTGCCGAGGATGAGACGTGAGAGCAGTCCCTGCCTGATCAGAATCGCTGCCTCCTCACAGGACTCATGACAGCAATAACACCGGATGCAGAGAGAGAGATTGATCTCTGCCCGCCTTTCACGAAGAGAGGCGGCATCTGCGGGGCAGATCCTGACGCATGCACCGCATCCTATACAGGCAGAGGGCACAACCACTGGATAGGGGAGAAGAAAACGGCCTTCTCTCTGGAAACGGGCAAGTAACTTCCTTGAGATCTTCATTAGAAGCCCTGCGGGGCGGGCGGTATCCGGCAGGCGGAACGCGGGGATCATGAGAGACGCCGGATCAGCACCAACAATAGCCGGCTCTCCATCAATCAGGCCACGCTCCTCTGCCACCCGAAGTGTAGGAACAATATCTATCGGAATCCCTATGATCCGGCAGGCAACAGAATCAAGTGCATGGGGGTTCCGTGATGCTAAAATCAGGCCGACTTGCATAGGTGTTCCCGAGAGAGGTCCGTTTCCCTCCATCCCGACAACAGCATCCATCAGGTGAAGAACCGGAACAACTGCACCATGCAGATCGATGAGCATCTCTGAAAAGGCATCTGCTTCAGGGAACCGTGAGTGAAAAGCTGATTTTTCATGTCCCGGGACGACCCCGAAGAGGTTCTTCACCGCCCCGGTATAGGTCGTCAGAAGATGGGTTTTTGGTTTTGAGAGGGAGATGATCGCGTCAGCCTCAACTGCCGGGGTGATAATTAGAAACCGTTTCACCACCCTGCCCTCAGGAGAAGAGACAGTTGTATGCGATACATCCTCATTCAAACGGACACCCGCCATCGTTACCAGAGGAGCATAGCCTGATCGCTCATATGCCCTCTTCAGGGATGAAGGAGTATACCGGGTGCCGGCACCCGGACTGTCGCCGATGATAACCTGGCACCCGTGAGCGGTCAGAATACGGGCAACAGATCTGAGAACAGATGGATGGGTGGTGACTGCTTTTTCCGGATCTGCCCCTGTGAGGAGGTTGGGTTTGAGGAGAACAGTCATTCCCGGAGAGACAAACGAGCCGATACCGCCGAGATGATCGATCGCCTGCACCACCGCCGCATCCACCTCTGCTTCATCATAGGTGGAACAGAGAAGAGATGAAACGGTTGCAGTCATAAAAAGAGAGTGTGAGAATTAGATATACCGCGGCTTCATCGAGAGGAGTTTCTGGGTATAGAGCGGCCTGAAGGGCATTCCTTTCGTCTCGGAACGGACTGCTACAATCAGGTCATCGACAGTGAGCTGCTCCTTATATGGCTTTTTGGGATCGGATTTGGAACGTATTGTTACGGTCAGTACACCGGATTCTTCCTCCTGATCCCCGACGACGACCACAAAAGGCACCCAGTCCATACCAGCCTCACGGATCTTCTTGCCGACAGACTCTTCCCGATCATCGAGATCAGTCCGTATATCCGCTCCATTTAATGTAGATACAACCTTCGCGGCAAAGTCAATATTTCTGCTTGAGACGGGGAGGACACGAACCTGGGTCGGAGCAAGCCAGACCGGGAATGAGGGCACCTTCATCTTTGCCGTTCCCTCCAGCATTGCACAGATCACCCTTTCTATAGATCCGGTTGGCGAACAGTGCAGGATCGGGGGATGGATAACATTTCCATCCCGATCAATATAGGAGATACCGAACCGATCTGCACTCTCGACATCAATCTGGACTGTCGGATTCTCAATAGGACGATCCTGGCTGTCGATTGCGGCAAGATCGATCTTTGCCACCCAGTAATGAACACGGTCAGAGAGGATCTCAACCAGGATCGGCCTGCCCGAGATCTTCGCAACCTTCTTTACCCATTCTGCATGCTCGGCATAAAAGTCCCGCGTGCACCGGAATGCAGCTTCGAGCGGCGTTCCGAGATCCTCACCGCTCTTCCATCCCATGAGAAGCTGTTCTTCAAAACAGGAGAGTGCATTCTCCATATCCTTTGTGAGGGTATGCATATCCGGCATGGTGAATGTGCGGAGCCGCTTTAAGCCGATCACCTCTCCCTTCTGCTCATGGCGGAATGAGTAGGTAGAGAGCTCGTACATCTTCATCGGGAGATTATTTGGAGAGATATGCATATCATGCATAATCGAAAACATGCCGAAACAGGCGGCAAACCGAAGCATCATATTCCGGTTATTCGACTTGAAGCGATACTGCCGCTCACCAAATTTCCCAGCATGCTCAAAGATAGCAGGATCGCCGAGATCGTACATCACCGGTGTCTCAACCGGGGATCCGCCGTACTCAAGAACTGTCCTGAGGCAGTAATCTCCCAGAAGATCACGGATCAGCTTGCCCCTCGGCATCCACCTGAGATTGCCAACATCGGATTTTGCCTCGTAATCGACAAGCTCCTTCGCCCGCATCAGCTCCACGTGAACCGGATCTCCGCCTGTTGGAACAGCAGATCCAGTCTCCTTCTCGATTAAGCGGCAGAAATTTGAGCCATCGATAAAGTCGGCGACATCCTTCTTATCGCCATCAGGAGTGAGAACAAACCATTCGCGGGAAATTTCCTTCTTTGCCGGGGCATTCTCTGATCCTCCGGGAAGAAGGGTTCGGGAGAGTTCGGAGAGCGGGTGCCCCTTGCATGAGAGTTTGAATGATTTATACCACCCAAACGGAGCTCTCTTCACTTCAACGCTTCCCTTCAGCATCTCTTCAAGGGCTTTTAATGCCGCTACTGCCTGTTTCGGCTGCGCGAGATCATGTGAGAGATGGGCATAGGGGTAGATCATCACCCGGACTGAACACACCTTCCCGGCAGTTGCCAGGATCTCATCTGCCGCCTGTCTGACGACATCCATGATATCCTCCTCATCGACCGACTCAACCGCACAGAATGCAGCAATAGCATCATTGAGGGAATCTTTATCGATTATTTCCTCTTCAGCCACTGCTGTTTTTTTCTGTGCCTCATACTCAATAAAATCCGAATGTATCAGAAGAAGCCGCATTATTAACCTTCCCAAATCCAGTACGTATGCGTATCAATCAGTTATATAACAATTCAGTCAGGCCGTTTGTTCCCGGCATACCGGGAGAGCGTTGCCTGCCGCTGATCCATATATTTGGCGTCGGGTTTTTTGTCATACGGGGTTGCCGCGCGTTCAGTTGTATAGAAAACCAGTTGTCCGATAGGCATTCCCGCATAGACCCTGACCGGCCTGACATTCACATTACACATCTCAAGTGTGATGGTGCCGCGGAACCCGGCATCGATCCAGCCCCCGGTCTGGTGCAGTTCAACGCCAAACCTGGCAATACTGCTCTTGCCTTCAATGGATGCCACAATATTGTCAGGAAGGCCGATCACCTCAAGGGTCTCGGCAAGTACGAACATCCCCGGCTGGATATCAAAATAATCGGCAAAAGTCTCCTCAGTCTCCAATTCTATGCTCTTTTTGTCATAGGGATCTATTACAGAATCTCCCGGACGATACCAGACAAAATGGTTGCCAAGACGGATATCAAGGGAGTTTGGTTGAACCAGCCCGGGATTGTACGGGTCAATCAGAATATGCCCATGATTGATCCGATCGCTGATCTCCCAGTCAACAAGAATCATCACTCTTTTGTGGCACGTGATCAGACTTATCGCTTCCTTCTGGATTGTCAAGGTGCCACTCGGTTCTCCGTAAAAGACCATGAAGAGTACTCGCCTCGCGTGCAGTCAGCAGGGTTCTTCCGAGAATTCGCCTCACCAGAAGGAGTGTTGTTGCCCTTTTCTCAGGAGGGTGGGAGATCCGATCGAGGAACGAGCTGATATGGGAGAAGAGGTAATTCATCTCGAATCGCGATGCAAGCTGGTATTCGCCGCGGGGAAGATTCGCAAGCTCATAACAGATGATGCCAACTGCATGGGAGATATTGATGATCGGATAGATATCCGAAGTCGGAATCGTGCAGATGAGATCAGCCTGCGATATCTCCTCGTTATTCAGCCCCCAGTTCTCTCGTCCAAAAAGGATGGAGATCCTGCCATTGATCGGGGCGATGATATCACGGAGTTCGGCAGGAGAGTAAAACGGCATCCGCATCGGGTTTGTCACCGACTTTCCGAGTGTACCGGTGGTGGCGATGGTTACCGCACTCCGTTCAAAGACCTCCTCAAGCGTGATTCGTTCCGCAGATTCCAGCACGTCACGGGCATGTGAAGCGCGGGCTTTTGCCTCATTCCCGAGTTCACAGGGGTTGATGAGAACAAGGTTTGTGAAACCGAAGTTCTTCATTACCCGTGCTGCAAAACCGACATTACCCTCATATAGGGGTTCGACAAGGACGATATCAACCTCGGGCATCCTCTACCGGACCGCCCGGACCGTTGCCTTCAGCGCCTCGATCCCAGCCTCATACACGGCATTCCCAACAATGATGGTATCCGCATAACCGCTCATCTCGGCGGCACGTTCGGCACTGTTGATCCCGCCGCCATAGAAGACCCGGGCATCTGTGACTGCTTCAGAGACTGCTTGTACAACTGCCGGATCTCCATAGGTACCGGAATATTCGATATACACAACCGGGAACCGGAAGTATCGATCGGCAACGGCGGCATATGCAGCGACATCGGCAGGAGCGAGAGTGCAATCAGATCCGGTCACTTTCGCAACTGAAGAGGCGGGATTTAAGACGATATATGCCTCAGGGACAACCCGCGGCCAGTCAATTGGATAATCCCTGACCCAGCGCTCATGCTGGCCGACGATCCAGCGGGGATGGGATGCGTTCAGGACGCTCGGCACAAAGACGAGATCCATCCCATCAAACCGTGCACCACCGGGTTCAGCCGGTTCAACAACGATCGGAAGGTTATAATCCCGCACACAATCGTACAGGACTGCCAGCTTCTCAGGAGTGACATCGAGTGTTCCTGAGAGCATGAGTGCATCGGTTCCGCTTGTCGCGACTGTTTCTATGGCATCCCTGTCAAGTGAGCGATCGGGATCCAGCTTTGTGATATGAACCCATTTTTTCCAGTTCATGGTATTGCCGCCTGTTTTTTCAGTGTTGCCAGCACCTCGGGGGAGATGCCGGGGATTTGATCTCCTGCATCCAGAAGTGTTTTCCGATTGTAAATGCCAGTAGCTGCAAGTTTCTGAAGCGTTGCCTCACCGACTCCCGGCATCTCAAGGAGCTCTGCCTGTCCTTTCCTGAAAGTGGCATTGGTGATCTTCTCAGGTTTTTTCAGGTTAAAATAGTCGCATACCAGTGATACATGTTTGATCACCGTCTCGATGGTGACCCCCGATGCAACCGCAATGCCGGCAGGATGTATCCGGGTAAAATCCTCAGGAGATGAGATACCGGCTGCCAGGTATTTCTTCAGGGATGCAGCAGGGATGCCCAACTCCCGCAGGACTCTGGTATCGCTCTCCATCTTTGCTTCTCTGATGAGTGTTTCAGCTTCTTCTGCGGAAACACCGGCTTTTTTCAGCAGGGCGGCATCAGCCCGGCCGAGTGCGGCGATATCACACACCCCTGCCTCGATGAGCATATTGGCAACTTTTGCCGGGCTTCTTCCTCTTCGAGGGGTAATATGGGAGCGGATGAACTTCTTCATCTCTGTCCTCCGCTTCAACAGAGCGATTACCTCCTCTGCACCCTTCTGAATGGATGTTGCTTTCGAAGGGGATATTCCAAGAATATCTGCAAGAGCATCGGTATTTTTCCCAATGAGATCGATGATCGAATAGAGATGGTGGACATGCAATGAGGTGATCATCTCCTCACTACACCCGGAGATCATCCCAAGCGCCTCTTTATTGGAGGCAATATGGGAGCAGAGAGGGCAGCCGAGATCCCAGGGGCGGGCACCTTTCCTGACAAGGCTGATATGATGAAGGGAGTGGGAGGGGCAGATCTCTTTTGTCCTGACCGCACCACCCCAGGTTCCCGGTGGAAGGCTGATATTGAAGGTGCAGTCCGGGTAGTGCATGCAACCGATGAACTGGGATGAACCCATCTTGCGTATCCTGAGTGAATGGCCGCAGACCGGGCAGGGGCCGACGATCGACTCCTCAACCGTCATCTCCATGATGTCTTCCCCGATCATCTCCTGGTTTGCCTCAAGCTGGTTAAAGACGCAGTTGAGCATCTCCCGTGATTCGGCAAGTACATCTGACGACTGTTTCTTTCCCACCTTGATCTGGTTCATATGATCTTCAAGCGATCGCGTCATCTCAGGCCGTGTGATCGTATCGGCGTGGTTTGAGAGTGTATCGGTCACAGCACGTCCGACAAGCGTCGGTCGCAGTGGATTGCCTTCGATATACTTTCGTCCGATGAGTTTCTGGATCACTTCATGCCTTGTACTCTTCGTTCCAAGGCCAAGTTCCTCCATCCGCTGGATCAGGCGGCTCTGGGTATAGCGTGCAGGAGGTTTTGTCTCTTTCTCATCGAGATTAACAGAGATTATCGGAAGGATCATCCCGGCAGCCAGCTCGGGGAGGATGAGCTCTTTTGCATCGGAGTAGGGGTAGATGCGTCGGTATCCCGGTACAACAAGCCTGCTTCCGGTTGTGGTATAGGGCTCGCTTCCCGCAGTCATGTTCACCTTCAGGGTCTTCCATTTCGCATCCGGAGAGAGTGTTGCAAAGAAGCGTCTGACAATAAACTCATAGAGCTTCCAGGAACCCTCACCAATCTTGTCAGGGCTTCCATAGCTTGTGGGGTGAATCGGCGGGTGATCGGTCGTCTCTTTCTTTCCACGGGTCGGGTGTGGCCGCATATTGGACAGCACCCATCTTCCATCTTCTGCAAAGACGCCATGCGAGAGATCCTGGACAATACCTTTCAGATTAAGGCTTTTCGAATAGACGGTATTGTCGGTTCTGGGATACGAGATGAATCCGTTCATGTAGAGATCTTCTGCAATACGCATCGCGTTTGCCGCCGAATAGCCAAGCCTCCCGGCAGCAACGATGAGTGTCGTAGTATCAAGCGGGGAAGGGGCTCGATCGTTCTTCTCCCCTTCTATAACCTCAGTGACGGTTAAAGGGGGGATGCTGCCACGAACAGCTGCTTCTGCATCGGCCTTCTCTTTGAATCTGCCATGAGTATGACGTGCTTCAATGGCAGATCCATCCTTTTCAGAACGAAGCCCGACCATCCAGTAGGTTTCCGGGACAAACGCCTCGATCTCCCGTTCCCTCTCAACGATCATCGCCAGTGTCGGGCTCTGCACACGGCCGACAGAGAGAATATTCATACCACCACGTTTTGCTGCGATGGAGATGAAACGGGTAAGGGATGCACCCCAGACGAGATCCACAATCTGCCGGGTCTCCCCGGCTGCGGCGAGGTGGAAATCCAGTGGTTGTGTCTCAGCAAATGCCCTCTGTATCTCTTCAGGCGTGATAGCGGAGAAGCGGGCACGATCAATCGAGACAGTCTTATTTACGGCACGGACAAGCTCATATGCCTCCTTACCGATGAGTTCGCCTTCAGTATCGTAGTCGGTGGCGATCGTTACGAGATCTGCTCTTTTAGCTGCCTTCTGTAGTATGGAGACGAGCTTCGCCTCAGTGGCCCTCTTGATGATCCCGGCTTCAATGAGTGATCTGGGAGGATGGGTTGCACTCCGCCAGTTATCATATCCGGGCTCAAAATCAACCTCAACAACATGGCCCCGCAGTCCCATGACTTTGGTATCCCCAAACTCATAGACAAAGACAGAGCCATCCTTTTTTGTGGAGAGCTTCCCTTTACCCGCAAGTATTTCGGCAATCCTCCTTGCGGCAATATTCTTCTCAGCTATTATCAGATGCACGGAAAACACAACCTCCAATCATTCCTTCAGAAGATCGGCGATTATTTTCGCGATCTCTTTTGGATCTGCACGCCCTCGTGTTGCCTTCATCACCTGGCCGACGAGGAAGTTGATTGCCCCCGCCTTTCCAGCCCGGTGATCGGCAACTGCCGCTTCATTTTCCCTGAGAACCGAGGCGACAGTATCAACAATTGAATCGCCTTTCTCCTTTGAAAGTCCAAGACGTGCGATAATCTCACCGGGCATCTCCGGCTGCTGTCCCTCCATTACCTGGTTCAGGATGAGCCTGAGAATCTCGACTGCCGATGTATCAGTGACTGATCCCTTCTTCACTTCCAGAAGGAGGGCGCCATAGTGGGGAACCGGCACCTTTGTCACAGGCATGTCACGATAATTCAGCTCACCGAGAAGAATATCCGCGGTCCATGGAGTGGCAATCTCCGGCATATCTGAGGCAATCTCCTCGAAGAATTCGGCAAGCTTCAGATCCCCGGTCAGGGTCCGGGCATGGTTTTGTGAGATCCCGTATTGCTGCACAAACCGATCCCGTCGTGCGTCAGGCAGCTCGGGGAGAGGGATTTCGTCAACCCATGAACTGACCTCAAGCGGGGCGAGATCGGGCTCGGGGAAGTACCGGTAATCATGCTCCATCTCCTTTGAACGGGCGGAGGTGGTGACACCCCGTGCCTCCTGGTAATGCCGTGTTTCGCGGACGATCTGAGCATTTCTCCGAATCATCCCTTTCTGCCGTGTTATCTCAAAGGTAAGGGCTTTCTCAACCCCTTTATAACTGGTGATATTCTTCACCTCGACCCGTTCATATCCCTTGATCGATATATTGGCATCGACCCTGAGTGAGCCCTCCCGTTCGGAATCATAAATTCCGAGGTACTCGAGTGTTGCCCGGAGTTTATTCAAAAACCTCCGCGCCTCTTTTGGAGAGGAGAGCTGGGGTTCCGTCACAATCTCGATTAGGGGAACACCGGACCTGTTGTAATCGACAAGAGTGTAGCGGCCGCGATCCCCGCTTCCTTTATGAACAAGCCGGCCGGGATCCTCCTCCATGTGGATCCGGGTAAGTTCAACCCTTTTCTCGCCGCCATTTTCTGCCTCGATATCGATATAGCCGCCAAGTGCGAGAGGTTTGTCATACTGGGTGATCTGGAATGCTTTTGGGAGATCCGGGTAGAAATAGTTCTTCCGTGCAAATTCAGAAAAAGCCGGAACCTTGCAGTGGAGGGCTTTTGCAACCTTCAGTGCATACAGAACCGCCTGTTTGTTCGTCACCGGCAGCGTTCCCGGCAGACCAAGGCAGATCGGGCAGACATGGGTGTTTGGCCCGTCATCACGGTAATCGGTTGAACAGCCACAGAAGAGTTTCGTCTTCGTATTCAGCTGGCAGTGGATCTCAAGTCCGATGATGACAGTCATACTGAACCCTCCTCAAAGGCGAGTGCAGCCGAAAGAATCTCATCCTCTGACCTGTGTTTTCCGATCAGCTGGAGACCGACGGGGAGATTGTGGGCAGTGCCACAGGGAACTGATATTGCCGGGACACCTGCAAGGTTTGCCGGAACCGTCAGGATGTCAGCGAGGTACATCGATAGGGGATCACTCGTCTCTCCGAGGGGGAGAGCGACACAGGGCATTGTCGGGCCCGCAAGCATATCAACAGTCTCAAAAAGGCGGGCAAAATCATTCCGCACCATCTGCCGTGCGGCCTGTGCTTTTGCATAATACTTCCCCTGGTATCCGGCAGAGAGAGCAAAGCTGCCAAGCAGGATTCGCCGCCGAACCTCTTCGCCAAACCCGCTCTTCCGGATATGTGAGTATGCATCATGCCAGGAGCGGACGAAATCAGGTGCAGTGCCATACCTGACTCCGTCATACCTGCCAAGATTTGAGCTTGCCTCGCTCATCGAGGTGACATAGTATGCGGCGAGGGCATACTGCATGCTCGGCATGGAACAGGGAATAATCTCAGCACCCAGTCCTTCAAGCCGGTCTATTCCCGACTGTACGGTTTTTGCAACTGCCGGATCGACCCCTTCTCCAAAAAATTCGGCAGGAACCCCGATCCGTTTCCCGGCAATCTCCGCTTTCAGCGGAGCAGGTGCAGGAAGATCCAGACTGGTCCCGTCGCGTGGATCATAACCGGCGATGACAGAATACAAAAGAGCGCAGTCCCTGACATTCCCTGCAAGCGGTCCGATCTGCTCCATGGAGTTTGCATAGGCTATCAGACCGTACCTGGAGACACGGCCATAGGTTGGCTTCAGGCCAACGATCCCACAGAAAGAGGCAGGACAGCGGATTGACCCCCCGGTATCAGTACCGAGTGCCATTTGTACCATTCCTGATGCAACAGCGGCAGCCGATCCACCTGATGAACCGCCGGGTGCCCGTGTCGGGTCGGCTGGATTGAGGGTAGGTCCAAATGCAGAGGATTCAGTGGTAGTGCCCATTCCAAACTCATCCATATTGGTTTTACCAACGATCGCAGCACCTGCTGAGCGGAGAAGGGTTATGACATGGGCATCGTAGGGTGGGATATAGCCTTTGAGGATATTTGAGCCGCAGGTGGTCTCAATTCCGGCTGTTGAGATATTGTCCTTGACGGCAACCGGAATGCCACTGAGAGGGCCTTCGCCATATTCAGCCTCACGGCAGATGGTGATGAAGGCATTGTGGGGATCAGGATTATCAAATGAGTATCGGGATCCCATCTCAGATCACCCTCGGGGCACGGATGAACCCATCTTCCGGATCGGTAGCATTCATCAGGACTTCATCATGTGAGAGGGAAGGTACAACCTCGTCATCCCGGAAGACATTCTTTCGCAGAGGGGCTGCATCACCTCCTATCGGAACAGAATCAAGTACCTCAAAATAATCCAGTATTGCATTGAACTGGCCCGTAAAAAGGTCCAGTTCTGATTCATTAACGCCGATATCGGCGATTGTGGCGATATGTGCTACATCCTCTTTAGATACCATGCTCTGCCCTACCATCCTGAATATACTTCATGTACCCTTGTACGGCTCTTTTAAAACCTCTTTCCCGTGCATGATCCCTGATAACCTTCCAGACACCGCTGCCATACTGCATTGCTTTCTTCTCGTACCATGCGATATCCTGAGGCAGATATGCAGATGCTACCGATCGGAGAGGGAATTTTCGTATACCTGAGCTGATCATCTCACCAACCGGAATCCGATCTGCGGCGCGCACGACCCTGGTATCAAGATAGGGAAGCGAGATCCAGACAGAAAAAAGACCGGAAACCGCCTGATCCCGTGCCAGCTGTCTTGGGAGGTCTGCGATATCCGCAGTTCTATCTGCTTTGAGATCAGAACTCTCAAGGTACCTTGTATACCCACAGAAGAGTTCATCAGCACCCTGCCCGGAGATGATCCGATCATATCCATAATCGGCAGCTGCTTCACAGAGGAAGAAGCCGGTTGCGGCAATCGAGGCATCAACCGGATTTATGGAAGGAAGGAGGGAGAGTATCTGCCGAAGAACAGGTTCCACGCGGGACGGATCGATCTCTCCTGTAATAAGATCACACCCGATTGCAGCTGCCACCTCTTCTGCACGGTTGAGATCGTGCGATCCTGATATCCCAACGGCAAGGCAGGGGCGATCTGCAAGAGCTGCGATGAGGGATGAGTCGACTCCTCCCGAGAGGGCAACAACACTCTTTTCACTGGTCCGGAGGGAAACAGCTTCCCTGATGGCATCTCCAAGCGGCATTGCGATCGGATCTGGCACAATGCGGCAGATGGTCTCGCCATTCTTCTGGAAGGTACCCGGGGGGGCGTTTCCAGTCACCACGCCAAGGGAATCACGGAGCCGGTATGCTCCGTACTCGATCGCAAACTCCCCACCAAAACCGCATACCCTCTCCGGCTCCTCTTCGAGAATGAACCGGATCTGATCGTCTGTCAGGAGGGCGCCTCCTTCTTCCACCCATCCACGGATTGATAGTAATGTATCCATTAAGATTACTCCGGCATTCTGCTCCACATGATCATACTGGATTCCTGATAGCTCTTATCCACGATACACTGCCGCTTCGATCTCATCACGGACTGCGGATCGGATCATCCGTTCGATCGTCTTCTGATCAAATGGCAGTTCACTTTTTGACCGCAGCTCCCTGATGAGGGCGTCCATCACCCGGATCCCCTCGCTCAGGGAAGGGCCATAGGCGATTGCACATTCATAGGCATCGTCTGCAATCCTGACCACTCGTGACATGGATCTGAGATTGGAGCCGAGAGATGATATAAGTTACATATTGTAACATAGTGTTTGATCCAAAGTTACAAATTGTAACTCCATTGATAGAAGGGGTTTCATTTTGTAACTTACACGAACCCACTACACTATCTATTATTAGAAGGATGAACTCAACTACTTGCAGGATGAATCGGATCGTTTCACAAGCAGCAATGATTCTCATTGCCATCCTGCTGGCAGGAGGCATCTGGGTGGCCGCTTCCTCCGGGAACCTCGACCTGCTTTCTTTTATGCTCCTTGCCCTTATGCTCTACCTCTTCTGGATATGGAGGAGGCTGAATATCATCATTGATGAACGGCTGGTGGTGATCTATGAGAAGACAGCGGTCCGGACACTTGAGACTTCAGTGCTGCTCCTCCTCTTCTTCTCATTATTTATCCTCTTCACGGGGTACTATGCAGGTGTATCAAACATCCTGGTCTGGGGATATGCACTCATGCAGAATATCGTCCTGATCATGGCCATCTACCTTCTCTTCTGGATGTATTATTCCAGAAAGTTTGGAGCATGAGAGATGAATAATACCATCAAGTTCCATCGGACCGCACACAACCTGACGCAGGAGGAGTTAGCTACCGCACTTGGCGTCACCAGGCAGACGATTCTGGCTATTGAAAAGGGGAAGTACGATCCATCACTTGAACTTGCATTTAAGATCAGCCGCTATTTTGGAGTATTGGTCGATGAGATCTTTGTGTATGATGAAGAAATGAAGCCGGATTGAACTGCTCACAATCCATAAATACAAAAATGTACAATATATTTTACATCAGGCAGGGTTCCTGCACCATACATGGAGAAGATAATGGAGATCTGTATCCGGCTTGAAGAGGTCAAACGAATCTATACGATGGAGGCTGGAGATGTTTACGCACTGAACGGCGTCACTCTCGATATCGGTGTTGGTGAATTTGTTGCAATAATGGGAGCGTCCGGGTCAGGGAAAACAACCCTTTTAAACCAGATCGGGTGCCTCGACCAGCCGACAAGCGGTGACCTCTTTATTGAAGGAAAGAATACCCGTGAACTCTCAGATTATGAGCTGACTGAGCTCCGCAGGGATGCAATCGGCTTCATCTTCCAGAAATTTAATTTGATCCCCCTCCTGACGGCATTTGAAAATGTCGAATATCCGCTTATCCTGAAGACTGGTGCACGGGATACAACCGGGAAACCAGCAGAACTCTTAAAACTCGTCGGCCTTGACGGAGGACACATCCACCACACCCCAAATCAGCTCTCAGGAGGCCAGCAGCAGCGTGTTGCGATTGCGAGGGCTCTGGCCAATGATCCACGGATTCTCCTCTGCGATGAACCGACAGGCAACCTCGACTCAAAGACCGGGCAACAGATTATGGATATTCTCACCAATCTGAACGGGCAGGGGAAGACAATCGTGATGGTCACTCATTCGGATGAGATTGCATCTTTTGCAGATCGGATCATCACCATCCGGGACGGGGTGATCCAGTGATTCACCTCGGAATGACATTTGAACTGGCAAAGAGAAATGTCAGGCTCCATCTCTTCAGATCAATTCTTGCAGCACTTGGGATCATCATCGGTGTTGTGGCGATCACCTCGATGGGCCTTCTCGGTGGTGCACTTGAACAGTCAGTATCTGATGAGCTGATGAATATGGGCAACTCAATCATCATCACCCCGGCAGGACCATCAGTCGGAGATCAAAAAGCGGGTATTGATGAGCGGGACATCAGGCAGATCAAGTTGATCGCGGGGAGGCACCCGACAATCGCCTTCTACAATACCTATGACCAGATCAAAGTCGGAGATAACCGGAGGTATGCTTCGGTGTACGGTGTTGATCCGGGAGAACTCCCGTCGACAACAACCCTGGTATCAGGAAGATATGTCTCGGGAACAGAAGGTGTGATGATCGGCCAGAGTCTGGCCCGACAGTACGATATCAAGGAAGGCAATTTTATCACAATCGGCATCGGAAGCCGTGAACAACGGGTGCGTGTTGTCGGAATCCTTGAAGATACCGGGTTCTCTGGCGGCATCCAGACCGATAATGCCATCATTGCATCTGATCGGTGGTATGAGTCAGAGTATGGGGGGAAAGGTAAATACGATCAGGTTGTCATCACCGTTGAAGATCTCAATGAGATCGACCGTATCAAGGATCAGATCGATGCCAGGCTGAACCGGCGTGAGGATATCGTCAATATTATGGATTTCAGGGCGATGATCTCATCCATCCAGGATGCAATCGGTCAGATATCACTCTTTGTCATGGCAATTGGCGGAATATCGCTTGTGGTTGCCGCAGTCAGTATCTTAAACGTGATGCTCATCTCTGTAAACGAGCGGATCAAGGAGATCGGGATTCTTAGGAGTATAGGCACCCAGAAGAGCGATATCAGCAAGATGTTCCTGTACGAAGCAACGATTCTTGGCCTGATCGGATCGGTCTGCGGAGGGGTGATGAGCCTCATCGGCGGCGGGCTTCTCATTCTGCTCATCATGCAGGATATCAAGTATCTGATGACATTCAACACCGTCTTCACAATATTCTATGGCATGTGCATCGGAACCGTCATCTGTATCGCGGCAGGGGTGTACCCGGCACACCGGGCAGCCCAGATGAACCCGATTGATGCGCTTTCGAATGATTAGATGAGTCGGGCGGTGTTATACCAATCCTTCTTGTATTCCACCCCTGACCACCATCCTCTCTTATCAACCCATATCACCAATAATCTTCGATGCTCAGCAGACAGACAGAAGAACAGATACAGGGGTTGCTGAACCGTTTTTGTGATCTCTACTCACAGAAGGATTGTGAGGGGATCCTCGCAATCACTGCTGTTGACATGATGGGATTTGGAACGGGTATGGATGAGATTGTCAGAAACCGGGAGGAGATGGAGAGGCAGCTCAGCCGCGATTTTGGGGAAGTGGAGAGCCTCGCTGTCAGGATGGCGAACTGCACCATAAAAGCTGAAGGGACGATCGCCTGGGTGATGGGGGATATCACCTTCACAGCAGATAAAAACGAGATCCCCTGCCGTATCACGATGGTACTCCGGGGCACCGGACACCGGTGGGAGATTGTGCAGATGCATATCTCGCAGCCAACTGCGGGTCAGGCAGAAGGAAGATCATTTCCGGCCTGATCTCAAAATTGCAGAAAAAGGAGTAATTAAGAGGTGAGCGGGGCGAGCTTCTTGATCACCCGCTCCACCTGTTGTATCGAGGTGCCGATATATCGTTTCGGCAGGAGTGCATCTTCGATCTCAGCGGAGGAGATCAAACCAGTCACCTCGGGGATCTCCGAGAGGATCTCAGCAAGCGGCCTCTTCTCTTCAAGCGCCTTCATGCTGTTTGCCCGGATCACCTCGTGTGCTGCCTGCCGATCCATCCCGCGCCTCGTGAGTTCGATCATCACCGACTCGGCAAGATTGATGCCATGGAGCAGATCAAGGTTCTTTGCGACATTCTCTTCTTTGATGATCAGTCCCTCAAGGGCCTGCGCCATCACCTTGAGGCAGTGATCGCAGAGGATGGTTGCTTCAGGGAAGATCACCCGCTCGCATGAGGAGTTCGTGAGATCCCGCTCATCCCACAGGGTATTATTCAGGAGTGCAGGCTCAACTGCGGATCTGATCACCCGGGCAAGACCGCCTACCTGTTCACTTTTAATCGGGTTTCTCTTATGCGGCATCGTGCTGGATCCGACCTGCTTCTTGGCAAAAGCCTCTTCAACCTCGGCAATCTCTGTCCGCTGGAGAGAACGGATCTCTATCCCGATCTTATCGAGGGTGGTGGCAATGTTTGCGAGGAGGAAGAAGTATTCGGCATACCGATCCCGGGAAACCACCTGGTTCGAGACATCGACTGAACCGATACCAAGGTGGCGCATCATCGCCGCCTGCACCTCCATCCCGTCCTCACCAAAGGCAGCCTGTGTCCCGACAGCCCCCGTCATCTGCCCGACAACAACCCGTGGACGCATCTCACGGAGCCTGATGATATGGCGGCCGATCTCACTTGCCCATATGGCAAAGCGGAGGCCGTAGGTTGTCGGCACACCGATCTGGCCATGAGTTCTGCCTGCACAGACGAGCGTCTTTGTGGCAGTGCTCCTCTCAATGAGAACCCTGAGCAGAATCTTCAGCTTCTCTTCGATAAAGTCGAGGGCATCTTTGATCTGAAGGGCAGTTGCCGTATCCAGGATATCGTTTGAGGTCGCCCCGTAATGCACCCAGCGTCCGGCAGGGCCGGACACCTCGGCGAGCGCCTTGACAACAGCCATCATATCATGGTTGATCTCAGCTTCAATCTCGTTTGCCCGGCGAAGAGATGCCTTCGGTGCAGCAGCAGCGATCGCCTCTGCCGATTCCATCGGGATGAGGCCGATCTCAGCCTCGGCTGCGGCAAGTGCCACTTCGGCCCTGATGATTGCATTAAATCTCGCCTCTTCGCTCCAGACACGGCGCATCTCGGTTGTACCGTACCGGAAGTCTATCGGGTGGATCGCCATGGATCTATATTGGGACTCTGGCAGGATTAAACCGATCCATACCTGTTGTTTGGAGGGAGGAGATGGATGAGAAGAGGGGTTGCGATCAGAAGCCGATCGGCACCTCATCTCCTTTCACTCCTCTGCTGCTTTGAACACCAATCATCAGTAGCATCCCGATCAGCAGGAGTATTATGCAGCAGAAGAACGTCACCTGAAAGGCCCCGACAAGCGCAGCAGGTGGGAGTTCCTTTGCCGCCACCTCTGCGATCTTCGGTCCGGCAGCGAGGGTGGCAACCAGCATTACCCCGGCAACGCCGAGCGAATTGCCAAGGTTCGTCATCATCTTGATAAGCCCTGATGAGGCGCTCCGGTCCTTATCAGGGACGACACTCATGATGGCACTATTCAATGGAGCATATGCGGAGCCTGTTCCGATACCGAGGATGAAGAGTGAGATCCAGATATCCAGAAGACCTGTCTCTGCTCCAATTCTGGTGAGGATGAAGAGAGAGAGGAGAGATAGTGCAAATCCACCAATGATCGGCCGCCGCGTCCCGATCGCATCCGCAATCTTCCCGGCAATCGGGGCAGAGACAATCATTCCCAGAGGGAGGGAAATAATAATTAACCCGGCATTATCTGTTGAAATTCCCCTGACAAGCTCAAGGTAGAATGGCATAATGACAAGTACCCCTGCCATCACCATCTGGAGCAGGAGTATGCAGATATTCTGAAGTGAGAATGATCTGTTCCTGAAGACAGAGAGATCGATGAGTGGTTCAGAGGATCTCCGCTCATGAATGATGAAGGCGAGCCAGCTGATCGCAGAGATAAGAAGGAGGAGAAATCCGGTGATACTGTGTGCATTCTGGATAGAGGTGAGTGCGCCGATAAGCGTGGAGAGGGCCAGGAAGATCAGGAGGACACCGAAAAGATCGAGCCGCCCCTCTGGTAAAGGAGGGTGAACCGCAGGAATAATTTTTATCCCAAGAAGCACCGCTGCGATTCCAATGGGTATATTCACAAAGAAGATCGCATTCCATGAGAAGAGCGAGGTGAGGTAGCCACCGGCAACCGGCCCCAATGCAGCTCCCATCATCGTGAACATCGCAACAATACCAAGAGCTGCCCCCCGGGAAGATGCCGGAACAGACGTAATGACCATCACCGATCCGAGTGCGGCGATGGTCGCACCACCGGCTGCCTGAAGCAGACGGGAGAGGATCAACAGCTCGATAGAGGGAGAAAGGGCACAGCATGCCGATCCGATCGTGAAGATACAGAAGCCTGAGATGAAGACCTTCTTATATCCTGCAATATCCCCAAGGCGCGAGGCGGCAAGAAGGAGTGAGACGAGGACGATCAGATATGCAGTGAGAACCCATGAGGCGGCAACAGCCGACGCATCGAATGCCCCGGCAATGGAGGGAAGAGCAATATTGACGATTGTGCCATCAAGACCTGCCATGAATGATCCGAGGGCAATAACAAAGACGATTAAAAGATCATGTCGACTGAGATTCGAGGAGCCTCGCATAAATAAGAGAGATAAATGTAATACCAGATAATTATTCGGATCTGTATCCTCATAATCCTGCTTCTGTTATCCCGGAAAGGTGAGGAGAGAGGAGACTCGAACATTCATTCATTCTTGAGATTCAGGAAATACAAATGCAGAATCATCATTACTTAATAATCTGCAGACAGACACATTGATACAGAAGATCAAACACGATCCCCACGGAAATAACGCATATGAGCTCAATTGACGACTGGTTCCCCTATACCCGCTACCGCCCCCACCAGGAGAAGATGCTGGATGCCGCAGCAGAGACAGCCAGAAACGGCGGCACACTCCTGATCGATGCACCGACAGGGAGCGGGAAATCAAGTGTTGTCTCCGCCCTCCTTGCCGAATCAAAGGGAAGAACCATTCTCGTTGCGGTAAGGACGATCAGCCAGCTGAATACCTTCATCAGGGAACTTGATCTGATCAGGCAGAAGAAGCCGGGATTGAAGTTCACCTACCTGATTGGGAAACGGAGTATGTGCCCACTCGGCGGGGTTGGGGATGTGTACCGGCAATGCGAAGGGGTGAAGAACTTCACCAGCGCCCTGATGCGGGAAAGGGCGATAAAGGGATCGCTTGTACCTGCAAAGGATCCGGAGATCCAAAAGCAGATCAAGCGCCAGGACCGTGACCATCCGCTCATCTGCCCGTATTTCGTGAACAGCAGGGTCTTTCTTGAAGGGGATGAAGGATTAAGGCTGGTGCCATCGCAGGATATCCGGAGAAAAGCAGAGAAGGCTTCGTTGAATGTCGTGAACCCCGATAATCTCCATGCGTATGCAGGCAGCCTCTGCCCCTATGATCTGATGATGACCTCGGCAAAACATGCGGATGTCGTCATCGTTAACTATCATCATCTCTTTAATGACGATATCAGGGAACAGCTGCTCGTCTCGCTGAATGTCGAGCCGCAGGATATCATACTGCTTGTGGACGAAGGGCATAATGTCGGGGATGTGGTGCAGGGGATCCAGAGCGTCTCCCTCCAGGAGCGGGACATCCAGCAGGCATCCCATGAACTCTCATCCCTGAAGTCGAAGGTGAAAGGAGCAGAAGCTGTCAGGCACGTGCTGCCGAGGATCCGTGACTTTATGGACGGGCTCCGCCGCTCAAATGAGACCGAGGACTGGTTTGACCCGGCAATCTTTGATCGGATACTGACAAAAGGCTCACTGTACCCGTCGATGGCGGCAATTGTCGAGGATATCATTGCAATCAGTGATGTCGTGCGGGAAAAGAGCCTTCAGAAAGGTGAGTTCAAGGAGACCTCCATCGAACGGCTCTGCGAGTTCCTCTACCGGATCCATTGCTCGGCAACCGATCCGGCATACCTGACCGTCTACCGGAAAGAGGAGGACTCGGTGATCCTTGAGGTCAGGAATATCGATCCTGCCGGGAAACTCAAGTTTATTGTCGGATCCCACCACGCCTCGATCTTCATCAGCGGCACACTCTCTCCAATCAACAGCTTCAGGCAGTACTATTTTGAAGATATGGATGTTTCCACCCTCTCAATACCAAATGCATTTCCAAAAAAGAACCGCCTTCTCCTCACATCAGGAGATATAACAACCGCCTTTCGGATGAGGCAGGATGCAGGCAACATCGAGCGGACTGTCCGGACGATCACGGCTTTTGCCGGGGTTCCCGGCAACCTCGCAGTCTACTTCCCTTCGTACCAGATCATGAGCGAATATGCAGAACGCTGCGCCATCAGAAAGAAGAAGGTCTTTGTGGAGCCGCGTGATGCGGGTGAGGCGACAGAAATGCTGGCTGAATACCTCGGTCTTCCTGCAAAGAAAAAATCAGGTATCCTCTTTGCGGTCTGCGGCGGCAAATGGAGTGAGGGGCTTGATTACCGGGGCGAACTCCTCTCTGGTGCGATGGTTGTCGGTCTCCCGCTCGCCCCCTATACGCAGGTACGGGCAATGAGCATCCAGTACTTCAGGCGGAAGTTTGGGAAAGACGGTGAGTTCATCGCCTATACGCTCCCTGCAATCAATAAGGCAGCACAGGCGCTTGGCCGTGTTCTCAGGACGCCTGATGATCGCGGGGTGCTCATCCTCGGAGATAGCAGGTTTCTCGAAACCGAGGTGAAAAGCGGCCTCCCACCCTGGATGCAGGAGGAGATGACCGCCATCACCGCAGATATGATACCCGGGGTGCTCTCACGATGGCAATGAAGGAAGGTACAGGCAGGTTTGGCCTCTGGCCGGTCTCGGCTGCCTGGGATGATGAATATATTTATCGGGTCTGGTTTGGTCATTCTGATGGAGAAGACGGGCTTCCTCCGGCGATCACCGAATACCTCGCGGGGAAACGATCTGATCTCTCGGAACTCAGGTCACCGGCAGATGAAGGGGAGTCGAAGTCGGCTGCCATCTACCGGGTTGTAAGAGCCATTCCCTATGGGAAGACGATGACATATGGTGAGGTGGCAGACGCAACAGGCACCCATCCACGGGTAGTCGGAGGAGCACTCAGGAGGAATCCGACACCGCTTGTGATCCCCTGCCACCGTGTCATTGGTGAGAAGGATATCGGGGGCTTTACACCGGATATCCGAATCAAGGAAGACCTCCTCAGGCTTGAAAGCCGGAGACAAAAGAACACCCATAAATTTGAGAAAAACAAATAAACCTGTTATTCACTATGAATGAGAAGAGAACTGCATTGATCCTTGTCGGTGGCGAGGCACGGCGATCGGGAGGAATGGAGAAATATTTCTTCACCTATGGAGGGAAATCCTTCCTCTCCCATCTGATCTCTGCTCTCTCAAAGGCTACAGACGAGATCATCATCGTTGCCCGCGATGAGGAGCAATGCAGCAGATTTGAGGATATCCCCGGCATCAGAATCTGTTGTGATCAGGTACGCGGAATCGGGCCACTTGGCGGGATCATTGCTGGTGTCGAAGAGGCAGAAGGCGATCTTATTTTTATTACTGCCTGTGATATGCCATGTATTCGATCTGACGTTGTCGAGTTACTCTTCACTTCAATAAAAGATGCAGATTCAGCAGTCCCCTACTGGAATGAAGAGATGTACGAACCCCTGCATGCCGTCTATCGAAAGGATGCCCTGAAGGCATACATCGCCACCCATGCCTCGTATTCACTCCGTGAGATGATCAGGAGCATCAATACAAAATTCATTCAGATTCAGGATATCCGGGAGATCGACCCGAACCTGAAATCCTTCACGAATATTAATGATCTGGGGGATTTAAAAGCAATTAACGGGTCGAAATAAGTTCAGACCCGTTTTCTCTGCCCGCTTGCATCCCGTGCGTACGTTCCAAATTCAGAATTGATGATCTGATCTCCGGTGAATACCGGGCCGTCCCGGCAGACACAGAGACCTTCCGGATCGATTGCACAGGATCCGCAGACCCCGACACCGCATTTCATGTACCGGTGAAGCGAGAACTGACCGCGATCTGCAATCCCTGCATCTGAAAGCCGATCCAAAATCCCTTTCATCATCATCTCGGGTCCGCAGACACAGATGGTATCATAGGAGAGGAGATCGATCTCACTGTCCATCACCCCGGTGACAAAGCCATGGTACCCGGCGGTTCCATCATCGGTTGCGATTTTGAGATCGGTTAGATCCGAAAGCTCGCGGGCAAAGACGAGTTCTGTTCCCGTCCGTGCACCAAGGATAAAGGTATCAACTGACCCGTTTACGGCCAACGGATAGAGCGGGACAACACCGACTCCGCCTGCTATGGCAAGAACCCGCCCATTCGGGGTGAAGCCGTTTCCAAACGGCCCACGGATACCGATCCTATCTCCGGGTGTGAGTGAGGTGAGTGCCGCTGTTGCCTCTCCCACCTTCTGAACGGTGATCGAGCCGGGGGACGAGAAACCCATCGGCACCTCATCAATTCCCGGAACCCAGACCATACAGAAGTGGCCGGGGCGGATCGCAAATTCGGAATCAAACCGGAGTGTTTTCACAGTCGGGGTCTCGTCGATGACCTCTCTCACCGTCACCACAACCGGCATCCCGTCACGCATGGGCACACCCCACTATCTCAGCAGCAGGAACTCCGTCTGGGGAATAGAGTTCATCAGCAATGGTTTTGAAAACTGAAGAGTCATCATAGACGGCTGATCCGATCTGCACCGCAGACGCACCCGCCATCATCATCTCGATTGTATCCGCAGCAGAGGAGACCCCGCCGCAGCCGATGATCGGGATTGAACAGGCTTCATAGAGATCATAGACACATCGGAGTGCAATGGGGAAGATCATTGGGCCGGATATGCCCCCGAACCGGTTCCCAAGCACCGGACGCCTGAGATCAATTGAGATCCGCATCGCCCGGACGGTATTGATCGCAACAAGGGCAGTCGCCCCGCCCTCTTCTGCAGCCCGCCCGATAGAACCGATATCAGTGACATTCGGAGTCAGTTTCACCCATGTCGGCCTCCCAAATGCTGCCACCTCCTCGGTGCAGGCACGAACCATGGCAGGATTAGATCCGATCGCAGCACCGTACCCCTCTGCATGGGGGCAGGAGAGGTTCAGTTCAAATCCGGCGGCGATTCCCTCAAACCAGGAGGCAACCTCGCCAAACTCAGCGGGTGTTCCCCCGAATATGCTGACAACAACAGGTTCCCCGGAGAGAGTCTCCAGTTCAGGGACAAAATTCCTTGAAGGGTTTGGGAGCCCCATCGCATTGATGAGACCGCCCGCAAGCGGGATCAGGCAGGGACCGGCATGCCCCTCTTTTGGGACCGGACCAATGGATTTGGTAACCACACCCCCGGCACCCTGGCGGCGCATCCGTGAGAGAGAGGCTCCGGTAGTTCCAAGGACGCCTGCTGCCAGGATGAGATGGTTATCGAGATCAACTCCCCCGACAGAGACCTGATCCTTTAGTAATGTAATCATCCAGAGGGAATTGGTGCTGTTTAATAATGAGCATACCCCATAGTACCAGTATTATGACGAGCCTTGCAGTGCTTGGCGTCGGGCGAATCGGGGGAGAATGCGCCTTTGCAGCTACCACCCTCGGTATTATCGATGAGTTGATTCTGGCAGATGTCTACAAGCCACTCCTCCGCGCCCAGGCCCTCGATCTCCTCCATACAAATACGGATATACCAATCTCTACAGAGACTGGAAGGATACGTGATGCGGACATCTGCATCTTTGCAGCGGGATCGCCCAGAAATCCCTCGATTAAGACGAGAGCGGACCTCTTCGATGCAAACCTCCCTGTTGCTGAGGCATGTATACAGCATCTTGGAGGATTTGGAGGGAAACTGATTATTGTCTCAAACCCGATGGATGTTTTCTGCTACTATTTCCAGAAGAAGCTCGGGATGCCGCAGGATGACTGTATTGGTTTTGGCGGGCAACTCGATTCGCGGCGGTTTGAGGTAGCGCTCGGAAGCCGCGGGATTGGCGGGCCTGCGTTTGTGATGGGAGAGCATGGCGAACATCAGGTACCCATCTTCTCTCATCTGGGCAGGGAGATGCCACTTCCAGAGCGGGAGGAGATCCTCGCAGAGCTAAGGGGCGCAAGCATGGAAGTTATCTCAGGCAAGGGCGGAACCGCATTTGGACCGGCTTCACACATCATCGATCTTGTACGGATGCTGAAGGGTGAGAAGAGTGAGATAATAACCGCTGCACTCTCCCTTGATGGTGAATACGGGTATTCCAACTGTGCAATGGGAGTTCCGGTTCGTGTCTCTTCGAATGGTGCAAAAGTGATCCCTGACTGGCCGATTGATAGATGGGAGAGGGAGCAGCTTGATGAAGCCGGAGCATTCCTGGAGTCCCTCTGCCGGAGGCTTGATGTCTGATCTTGAGATAGCAGTCATCCAGGTTGAGTACAGCAATGCCCCGGGCGGCCCCCTGATCCATATCTTCGGGCGAAAGAGGGATGGATCTGCCGTGGCGGTGGATGTTACCGGGTTCCGGCCATATTTCTATGTCGCGGCAGGTGAGGCGGCACGGGAGAACCACCCTGACACCATTGAAGTCTCGGATATCCGGTCAAAAACAATCAAGGGCGAAGAGGTTGTCCGGCTCTATACGAGGCGGCCGGGAGATGTCCGTGATGTCCGTGAACGCTATCACCATTTCGAGGCTGACATACCCTTTGCCACACGGTTCATGATCGACTGCAATGTGACAGGCGGGGTGAGGGTGCCGGGAACAACTGTCGAGTATACCGGGGTTCTTCCCGCCGATGTTGATGCGCCTGCCCGCGTCTGTTTCCTTGATATCGAATGCGATGATTCCGAAGGCTTTCCTGAGCCGGAAAAGCAGCCGATCTTCTGTATCACCTGCTATGACTCCTTTGATTCCCGGTACACGACCTTCCTCCTGAGATCACCTGATGCGAAGACATCACCAGAGGGGGAAGTACAAAACGGCGGGTACGCAAACGGCTGCTTCTCTGATGCGATGCATACAATATGCTCCTATCCTGACGAGAGAGCGATGCTCAATGCCTTTACTGCACATATCAGGGACACAAACCCGGATATCATCAGCGGTTGGAATATCCTTGACTTTGATATCGCCTATATTACACGGAGGATGGCAACACTCGGGCTGAACCAAACCGATCTCTCCCGGCTGCCGGGCCAGACCGACCGGAATGCGATCCGCGGCCGTGTTGTCTTCGATCTCCTGACTGCATACAAAAAGATGCAGGGGTCACAGAAGGAGTCATACAGGCTTGATGCAATTGCAGAGGATGAACTCGGAGAACGGAAAGTCAGGTACACCGGAACAGTCTTTGATCTCTGGAAGATGGATCCGGTGAAGCTGATCGAGTACAATTACAAGGATGTGGAACTCTGTGTCGGGATCGATGCAAAGAACACGATTGTCCGGTTCTATCAGGAGATTGCACGCTATGTCGGATGCCCGCTCGATCGAACCCTGAACTCATCAAATGTCATTGATATCTATATCCTGAGAAAAGCATCAGGCACATTTGTCCTGCCCTCGAAGGGGAATGCAGCAGGGGATGAGTTTGAAGGGGCAACCGTCTTTGAACCGGCAACAGGAGTCCGGGAGAATGTGGTGGTGCTGGATCTGAAATCCCTCTACCCGATGGCGATGATGACACTGAATGCCTCCCCTGAGACGAAAGATCCGGCCGGTGAGATCAAGGCTCCAAATGGGATCCGGTTCAGACGATCTCCTGACGGACTTACCCGGAGCATCATATCGGAACTGCTCACCGAGCGGGATGAGAAGAAGCGTATCAGGAACACCTTTGAATATGGATCTGATGAGTACATCCTCTACGATCTCCAGCAGAATGTCCTGAAGGTGATCATGAACACCTACTATGGTGTATCAGGGTATTCCCGGTTCCGGCTCTATGATCGGGAGATCGGATCTGCGGTCACCTCTGTCGGACGGGCGATCATCCAGCATACACGGGATATCATTGACCAGAAAGGATACTTTGTGTTGTATGGGGATACTGATTCCTGTTTTGTCGAACTGCCGCCAACTGATCTGGAACAAACCATACTGATCGCCCGTGAGATCGAAGAAGAGCTCAATAAGAGTTTCCGTGCCTTTTCAGAGGAGGTGCTGAATGCAGATACGCATTACTTCTCTATAAAGTTCGAGAAAGTCTATCGCCGGTTCTTCCAGGCAGGCAGGAAGAAGCGATATGCCGGACATCTCATCTGGAAGGAAGGGGCAACGGTTGACCAAATCGATATCGTCGGCTTTGAGATGCGGAGATCTGATTCGCCCCAGATTACAAAGGTCGTCCAGAAGACCGTGATGGAGATGATCCTCCAGGGTGCCGGGTTCGATTGCGTAAAGGAGTACCTCGGAGAGGTGATCAGGCATTATCGTGGCGGCCGCTGCTCGCTTGAGGATGCAGGGATTCCCGGCGGCATCGGCAAACATCTTCAGGATTATGATACAAAAGACGCACATATCAGGGGTGCAATCTACTCAAATACCTACCTGAAGACAGATTTTAAGAAAGGCAGCAAGCCAAAGCGTGTCTATATTAAAAATGTCACAAGCACCTACCCAAAGACCGATGTCATCTGTTTTGAATATCCCGATCAGGTGCCGCCGGAGTTTGTCATCGACTGGGAGACGATGCTTGAGAAGACGGTGAAAGGGCCGATTTCACGAATTCTTGAAGGTCTTGGATGGGACTGGGATGAGATTGATCCCCGGAACACAACACTTGCGATGTTTGGGATCTCATAATCTCCGCCGCCGGAGTGCCCGGTACGAGAGGTAGGTGAAGACGGCAGAGAAGAGCATGATGAGCAGTATCATGATGCCTGTTGCGATATTGCCGATCAAAAAGATCCTCAGGGCATCGGATCCAAATGCCATCCCAAACGATCCGATACCTGATCCAAAAACCATGATCCAGAAGACTTTCCATGGATCGATTCCGATCAATCTCCCGATTGCTGATCCCATCAGGGATCCGGCACCCTGTATCGGGAGCGTCACATAGAGGAGGAGCGTGAGTGCAGTAAACCGCTCCATCCAGGGTTTTTCAGCAATCAGGGCTTCAACATCCGAGATGAGCCTTTCCATATATGTCCCGATTCGTGGAATGGCAAAGAGATGCTGGAAATTCCACGCCATAAAGAGGGCTCCGGCCGCATCAAGGACAAGGATGGTGAGACCGGCGTACCACCATGAAAGCCCGGCGACGATAGCAACCGGGATGATCCATCTGCCTATCGGAGTTACGAGATAGGCCAGAACCACCGATAGAAGAGTGATAAGGAGGAACGGGGGCAGGAACAGAGCTGAGATGGCACCATAGATCAGAATGAGTAAAAATGGAACGACAATCCCGATCAGGGGATACTCTTCTGGTATATCCACAATCAGGATTGGAAGGGGTTGAAAATAAAGGTGTTTGAAGGTTTAGATGGAGCGGAAGAAGACCGTTGTTTTGATCTCCTCTGCGCCAAAGAATTTCTTACAGAAATCAGCTGTGATCTGCGGCGGGTATTCCTTGCAGCTGAAGATGTCAAGGTATGCACCATTTGTGTCGTTTGCAAAGTGCCCGGTGATACACGAGGTCTCAATCAGCTGTACTAATGAGTATCCGGCAACCCGCTCATTTGGACCGAAGTTCACAATAACCGGTTCACCGAAGCGTTTCATATCAATGAGATCACAGACCTCCACAATGAACTGGTGGAGTTTCTGCGGGTCACGGATTGTCTCCGGGTTGCAATTCTTCAGATCAATTGCCGTGCAGAGGCCCCACATGTTCTCCTCCTTATAACGGTTCATGATCTCTCTGTCGGACAGTTCTTTTGGTATCTGCATAGTCTGGGTCATGGTCTTACAATCTCCCTCTTTGGATACTAATAGGTTTCAAAATTCAGTATATAAATATTTCCTTATAGGAAAACGATTATAATCAGCCAATTACGCAACCAGAGAGCATATTTTGGTCAAAATCGACTAATTTGAGTTTTGTGTCATCCAATCTAAAAATAAGCAATTATAATCGAACAAATTTGAAAAAGCTCAATTTTGCCATCGATAAAAAAAAGAAGAAATTTCAGGTCATGCGCTTTTTGAAAATGATTTGAGTATATAAAGGTAGGAGGGAGCGAATCACCCCTGACACCAGGTCATTATGGCTTTATTATAGCTCCAGATCCGGAACAGGACCCTTCAGTGATTGATAGGTGGCAAGTGCAATCGGATTCCCAAGAATAATCCGTTTCAGTGTCTGTTGGATTGTGAGGGAGGAGGCATGGTTTAAGAGATTGACAAGTATCTCCATCAAAGGAATATGGGTTTGTGTGTCCATACGGTCAATATGCGAGAAGGTAGTAAGAAGCCCTGTTGTTGTGTATTCATTGATTTCCATCAGGCGTATCAGAGCATCTGCTAAGAATACTCTCCCTACCTCTGTCTCAAGGGATATCTTACGATTCCGGGCAAACCTCCCATAGAGCGCCCGTTGATCGTTTGCCTGTTCTATCCTGAGGTAGCCGGAGTCCTCTATCTCCCGGAGAAGAGAGACCAGATCATCTGCATCTGCACTTGTTGTTGCAGCGAGGAATTGTTCCCATACAACCGGATCCCTGCTTGCCTCGTCCATCATTTCCCGGAATAATTTCAGCCGCTCAGGGTCAGTTGAGGCAATCAGAAGACCATAGGCATGCATTCGATCAGTTGAAACAGGAGTATTCTGGAACTGGTTTTTGATCATTTCATGTACTTCAGGGGTGTCGAGCCGGGCAAGGAGGCGCAGACAGAGGTTTTTCACCTGGCGGTTCCTGATGAAGACGGCAAGGCCCCCGATTGATTCCCAGGTATGATCAGTCTGGTGGTATGCCTGGTAGAGTGCCATGAGAGTCAGGGCATGTGCCTTTGCAATCGCAAGTTCCAATCGGCGGCGTGCATGATAGGCAGCCAGATAGTGGTGGGCAAGTTCAGGATCTGCTGCATCCGGGAAGATGGTAAGAACCTGTGCTCCGGCCCCTTCCATCAGTTCGGTATCTGAGAGGAGATCAATGTACAGGGTGATGAAGTCGGGAGATGGTTCCGCATCCTGATCCTGCATAAGGCGGAGGATCTCTTGCGACGAGAGCGAATGAAACGCAAAAAACCGACCTGCAACATCCGGATCGGTCCGCGCCTGGAGGTACAGGAGATCCTCATCAGGATGGTAATCAAGGAGCCCGTAGAACGAGAAGCCACGGTTCAATGAGTAATAATCGGGACTATCGACATCTTCCATGATGATCTCCTCCTCCGCATCCTGGACCAGATGAGATGTTGAAGCGATCTCTGTGCCATCAGCCTTCATCAGGGCAAGCCTGAAGGGGAAGCACCAGGGAGGATCGCCACCGGACTGGCGGAGGCTGATAGCACAGTGGCGATCATCCGGATCATAGGATGGGGTGACGGTGAGCGTCGGGAAGCCCGATCGTTTCAGCCACCCTTCTGCCATTGGTCCGAGATCCATCCCGGCGATTGATCCCATCAGGCGTACCCAGTCATCACGGCTTGCATTTGAATGTGCAAACTTCCTGTGGTACAGCGAGAGAGCCCATACAAAAGGCTCTTTTCCGAGGATCAACTCAACCATCCTGACAAATTCAGGCGCTTTCACATAAGTTACCGAGGTGATCAGGTCATTTGGATCATTGAAACCGTCCGGCTCTATCGGCATTGCAGCAGCCCCGGTATCACGTGCAAAGGTTCCGTCCGCCGGATCGAGGAGAGAGAGGATTGTCTGGAGGCGGCTGTACTCCTCACCGAAATGGAAGGCATGGTACTGCTGTTCGATATGGACGGTGACGGCTTCATTCAGCCAGATCTCAAATGGCGTCTCCCCGGTGACTTCGGAACCATTCAGATTATGATAATACTCATGCAGTTTAACCCGCATCAGGTACTCAAAGCCCGCATCAGTCATCCCGGCAAACGGCATCAGGCGGTTTGTCGAGATGGTGGTATTGCCGACATTCTCCATTCCACCAAAGTCGGAGTTCTGCATCCCGATCTCCCGGTACACCGAACCGGTATAGATGTACCCCCCGACGATCTCATGATCAAGATGCTCCATCTGGCGGGAGATCCGCATGAGATCCTCTTCATCTGCCCCGCGTCTCCTGAGTTTTGCCCGCTTGTTATAGAGCCGGTAGATCTCATGCCTGACCTCAACCTGTTCATAACAATGGGGGCCTGTGAAGAGGTAGACCCAGAGGATGCCATCCTCAAGGACATCGAGTGCCTGTTCTGCCCGTATCGGATCGGAACCGGGAGGGCAGAAAAGCTCTATCTGGAAGGATCTCCCTGAAGGATATTCAAATGTCCGCTGGAAGGAGGCATAGGTGCCGACACCAAGGAAGAAGAGATATGGTGCCATGGGTGTCGTGGTATTCTCATAGGTGATTGAGTCCCGCTCACCCGTGGCAGGGTGCGGGTGCAGGAACCGGGAGGAGTGGGAGAATGAATGCCCTTTTGCGAGCCGGTGGCGGGGGATTGCAATATCGCCGTTTGAGATCATATGGGTATACCGCGAGTCGGCGATGATGGTTGTCCTGTATCTGCATTTGGCGGTCATCTCGTCGATACAGGGGACCAGACGCTGAAATCCCCACTGCTGGCACTGGGTGATCTGGGTGGGCGGTGCATCTATCGGTGTTTCATCATAGTAGAGGCCTTCGAGGAGCGTGTGGGACGGATGGCAGATCGTCTCGCTCCGTATGACAAATTCGGTATCTGAAGGTATTTCATCCCCAAAAGATATCAGAATACCATCTTCCTCCACCACGTATTCAATCCAGTGTCCACGGCATGAGAGGGAGTGGATTTCCAGTCCCTTTGCATTCAAACGCAGGGAGCGGATGGGAGTAGCCTGTGTCCTGAAGAGGGTTTCTGCAAGGACGCCGGTCTCGGTATCCGAGATGGCAAAAGTGAGATCCATATGAATGACATCAACGGGGGAAGGGGAAAAGTCCGAGCGCAAGTACCGGAATCGCGGAGCCATGGGGATGTATTCGATTTGGAGAAGGTAAAAGGTGATGGTGAGGGGAGAGGAAAATCCGGTCATTATCGTGATCGAGATGGGGAGGCGGAACACGATCTATCGAAAATTGTGAAACCCTCTTGTTACACAACTTCCCCTCTCCCACAACCAACAGACCAAAATACTCCCTCCCTTCATTATTCACTATGAAATACTATCCCGATGCCAGCGGGAGCCTCACCTACCCGGAAGTGAACGTGGCAATTGAAGAGGTCTTTGCAGAACATGGACGGGGCAATGTCCAGATGCCTCCAAAGATCTATATCACCTTCCCGGAGGGTGATTTTCGGACGATGCCCGCGTCAATCCCCTCACAGAATCTTGCCGGTGTGAAGATTGTGAATGTCCATCCCGGCAACCCTGCACACGGTTTGCCGACGGTGATGGCAACGATTATTCTTATTAATCCCGCGACAGGGATACAGACGGCACTCATTGATGCAACCGCCCTCACCGATATGAGAACAGGAGCAGCAGGGGCGGTTGCTGCAAAATACCTCGCACAGAAGAAACCGCTGACAATAGGGCTTGTCGGGAGCGGGCGGCAGGCAGAAGCCCAGCTGAATGCAATCGCAGCGGAGTGCGATATCGAAGAGGTGATCGTATGGAGCAGGAGAAAGGAGAATGCGGATCGGTTTGCCGGGGCATATCAGCAGTCTCCGGCAAAAAGCGTCAGAACAATTGAAGAAGCATGTAACTGCGACCTCCTCGTCACCACAACGCCATCACGGGAGCCGCTGATCAGATCAGAATGGATTCAACCGGGAACGCATATTAATGCCATCGGAGCCGATGCTCCCGGCAAGCAGGAGCTTGAATCCGCACTGCTTGCCCGTGCCGAGGTCTTTGTGGATGATTACGAGCAGGCGATCCATTCCGGCGAGGTGAATGTGCCGATCAGATCAGGTGCGTATTCGGCTGAGAGAATCGCGGGAACGCTCGGAGAGGTGGTGATTGGCCGGAAACAGCGGAGTTCGGCAGATGCCATCACGATATTTGATTCAACCGGGCTTGCGGTGCAGGATCTGGCGATAGCACGGATTGTTGTTGAAAGGATGGAAGGAAAAGAGATAGAAGAGGATAACCGGCTTATTCCACCGGCACCTTGATAGTGATCTCATAGGAGTCGATCAGCCGCCGCTCAACGATCATGTAGTAGCTCCGCCCACCTTCAAAGAACTTATGTTTCCAGGGGCGGGGATCGCTATCTCCTTCCCAGAGGCTGCTGTCAAGAATACCCCCGCCAGTGGGGGTGATAGTAGCAACCGTTCTCCCGGGATCTGCTGCATCCATTACGGTGATGGAAAACCGGGGGTACCCGACCACCCCACTGACCATACTATCGCTCACTGTTCCTGAGTCTGACGGGCTGACCGATGTCTCCAATGTATACCAGAGCTCCCAGCGTGGGAACGGAATAGTAAATACTTCGGTCATCAGGGGGGTTCCGGTTGTGATCCCATCACCTGTTCCCGCACTGAAGGTCGCGTATGTAGCAAGCCGGGGGATTTGAGGCCCTGTATCTACGGGAGATCGTGCCTGAAGGTGGCTATCATCCCGTGTCAGGTGATAGGTTCCCGGATCGACATATCCGAGCTGGATTGGGGAGCCATCCCAGACCTGAACAGGACGATCGCCAATCCCGGCACCTTCAACAGTCGATGGATGGGGAATCCGGATCTGGCCAAGCGGCACCGGTGTCGGGGTTGCAGTCGGTGCCGGTGCCCGCTCGTCTCTGATACCAGGGATTGAGGGGATCTCAGGCATGCTCAGATCCGGGCTCTCACCGGTTGCCATCGGCTTGATGACGAGAGCTACAATTATGATAATAAAGATCCCGGTGAGGAAGATCATCCCATCCTTTTTATCCATAATATACCAATCCGAAGAGAACCATAATCACTAATGGAGTGAAACCAGAGAGTGTCAGTCCTCTGAATTATGTACTCTTTTTAAACCCTTTGTGTACGTACTAAGGATTCCAACCCTATTATCAATTTCCTAACAACCACAAGCTGTTGACAGAAACCCAGGGTTCAGAGACATTGTCGCAATAAATATGAGAGTATATTCCCATTGTCTTGTCCATATAATCGCGTATTTCATCAAGACAATTTTCGAAGAGAGCACACTCAAGAACAGGAACTGCCTTCATCTCTTTCCCCCTCATCTCTCCAGAGAAGGGCGTGGCGGAAGCCATGATACATACTTATTTATATTATTGGGTACACTAGGGAACTATGAATATTGGTTCGCTCCCATAGGAATGATTCCGGTATTCTAAACAGGAAAAGAAGGTGATTATAAAATGAGTCTTAAAAGAAAAGAGGACGGCTTCACCGGCCTTGAGGCTGCGATTGTCTTAATCGCATTCATCGTGGTCGCTGCGGTCTTCTCATATGTTATGCTCGGAGCCGGGTTCTTCACAACCCAGAAGAGCCAGGAGACTGTCTTTGGCGCAGTTGGCCAGGCCACTGCTAATATGGAGGTTTCGGGACCTGTTGTAATATATACAGGTGGGGGAGGTACAGTTACTTCGATTAACTTCACTGTTGTTCTCGCCGCAGGCGGAGCACCAATGGATACAAGCAAATTCACCTATGTTGCATCTTCACAGACGGCCTATCACGAACTCAATGCCAGCCAGGTGGATTATCTCTGGTATGTTCAGGGTAGTGCAGGAACCACGAAAACATTCCTTGAACGTGGTGACATTCTTGAGGTTGGACTCTCTGGAACTGAAGTTGATATTGTAACTGCGAATAAGCCATTTACCATTGAAGTGAAGCCAACTGTTGGAGCATCGCTTCCAATCAACCGTCTTGCACCACTTTCACTCCAAGCCAATCAAGTGTATGAGGTTTACTGAGGTGATTTATCATGAAGAAGATTGAAAATGCATTTACAGGGCTTGAGGCTGCGATCGTCCTGATCGCCTTCGTCGTCGTCGCCGCAGTATTCTCATATGTGATGCTCGGAGCAGGATTCTTCACAGCCCAGGAGGCACAGACAGTTGTGCACACAGGCATGGGACAGGCGGCATCCAGTATTGAGATAACCGGAGATGTTTATGGGTTTGGGAATACATCTGTATCGCCCGCGACAGTACAAAATGTATCCTTCACAATTTCACTGACTGCCGGAAACCAGCCTATGGATCTGGCCCGGGCTCGAATGACACTCGCAACACCAACCACAAGGGAGATACTGGCATTGGCATCATCCACTGGAACTGATGAGCCAGAAGCAGGAGAGTGGGCTGTAACCAATATCTTTGATGCTGTTGGTTCCGGAGATCTCGTCCTTGACCCAACTGAGAAGTTCCAGATTAAAGTAGCGCCAACAACTGAGATCGCTGCCGATACACGGTTTACCATCACAATACAACCTGAAGTCGGTGCTCTCACCACAGTGGTACGGACAACTCCTGCTGACATCAAAGATGTGAACATTCTCCGTTAAACCACTATTACTCTCTTTTTTTGAAATCATAACAAATAGCATAGGCTCCTGAACCCACATATGGTCGTTTCCTTCCTTACGAGCAGATTTCATTCATCTCTTATCTGACCATTCACTGGGAAAAACAGTTAGAGAAGAATCCCCCCTCCCCCGCACATAACACCCCTATTCTTCGTAATTAAGCAAAACTATTATATATCACTCAAATAATATACTTAGCATATGGCAGTAAACCAATCTCAGGTCGATAATATTCTGGCGACCGCCTCCGCCGACGATCCCGAGGTTAAACTGCAGAACCTGGAACAGGAAGTCGACCTCATGAAGAAATCGATCAAGAAGCTTCTGATCGATATACGTGAGCGTCTGAACGAAGCCGATAACCCCCTGACAGTCATTGCACAGGGAGGCGAAATAGTTGCAGGGCTCACCCCTGCTGATGCTGCCAAAATCCAGGATATTGAAGAGAGAACAGAGGAGGATGCAGCCCGGATCCAGGAGCTTGAGGAGAAGGTGGAAGAGCTCCTCTCACGCCCCGTCGGAGAGAGGGAGAAGCAGCTGCCTGAGAAGAAGGATACACGTCCTCAACAAATATATGATGATGAGTTCATCCCGGAGATGCCTGCCGAGTACGCACTCCCACGGGTTCCGACACTCGATCCCAATACACGGCTCCCGGCAAACCTTCCGATGAAGAAGGAGGAGGATGGGAAACTCTGCCTTCACAAGGTGTACCAGCTCTTTAACTGGACAAAGGCTGCCATCACCAAGTACGGCCATGACAGGCTGGATATCATGCTCGATTCATATCAGTCCATCGGGTACATCACAAAAGAGGCAGCTGACGAGGTGAAAGAGATCGCCCGGATCATGCCTGCCTCGCTTGGAGAGGAGCATGAGGTTGGGGCTGATGAGTTTGTTTCAGAGCTCTACGTCCTGAACCAGATCCTGGATCCCGAAGACACCTCCCTTGACAGGGACATGATCACTGTGATGATGGAGCGGGATACCAGGAAAGGCTTTACAAAACGTCCAAAACTACCAAAGGAAGAACCTGGCGAGGAATGGGCACACCTGATCGATAAGATATAACCCTATACAAACCATACTATACCAGGAACAACAACTCTATGAATGAGCCATCATGAGTTCGGAGACCTTTGTCACTGCCATATTTCTTATCACTGCCATCATAGCAGCAGGTGTGCTCGTCAACGCAGTTTTTCCCTCCATCTACATGGCTTCCGAGACCTTCGTATCAAGCTCCCATGAGATGGATGACCGATTGCGAACCGATATTGCAATTGTCAATACAGTCATAAACGAAAATGATGAGATCGCCTATGTCTGGATAAAAAATACCGGCGTGAACCCGATAGGCGATAGCCTCATCTCCCGTTTTGATATTTATCTTGGAAAAACCGGCCAGATCAGGCGGATGGAATATGATGCAGCCGCCGGAAAAACTCCTACAGCGGGGAGATGGAATTTTGAACTCTATGATGACAACAGTAACGGACTATGGGATCGTGGAGAGACACTTGAGATCGTAGCAAATAGTGGGAGTGTTGCGGAAGGGGACAGGATGACCTTCCAGATCGTCCTTACAAATGGCGTTCGCAGAAACATTGAATTTACAGTCATCTAGGAGGTGTTTGAGATAGGATTTGCAACCATAATAGGAGCGATTGTAGGGGTCTTTCTTCTTCTTGTTGTCGCATACCTTCTGATCGGAGCCACCCTGATCACTGCTGAAGTCGTGATGACAGCACAACGGGATATGACTGAGGTGCAGACAGACAAAACAGGAACCTCCATCACAATTGATGAGCATCTGATTGCAGAGAATACAACACTCTATGTTCTGGTAAAAAATGATGGAACGACGGTGATCAAGAATCCTCTTCAGATGGATCTGTTTCTTGCAACCGACACAGGCACCCAGACAAGGGAAGAATGGCAAAAAATCGGAATCACCCCCGATCTCATCAACCCCGGATTCCTTGATCCGGGTGAGGTGCTGAATATGAGTGTGAGTATTGATGAACTGAGCCCCCCCATCTGGGTGAAGGTGGCAACACCAACAGGCACCGCTGCATCTGCATATCTATGAGGTGATAAGAATGGGCGTATACGATGATGACGAGGACTCCGGCAACTCATACTTAAATGACCTGATCGGGGGATCAGACAAGCAGATCCTCTCGACAGGCAACCCCGAGATTGACAGAAAGATTGCAGACGGTCTGCCTCTCTACTCGATGACCCTGATCGAGGGCGAGAACGATACCGGCAAGAGTGTCATCACCCAGCAGATCATGTGGGGTGCGATGAAGAATTCATTCACGGTTGACCTCTTTACAACAGAGAGTACCGTCAAGAGTTTCCTCAAACAGATGGAGTCGATGAGCCTGGATATCTCGGATTACTATGCATGGGGGTACATTCGGGTATTCCCCCTCCATGTGGTTGGATTTGACTGGGATGAAGGTGATATGCAGGGCATCCTGGGAAGGCTTGTGAAACACATGCAGAGTAGCAAGGCGGAGGTCATCATCATCGACTCGCTCACCCTCTTCTCTGAATACGCATCAACAGATATGGTCATGACCTTCTTCACAAACTGCAAGACCCTCGTTGATAACGGCAAAACCATCCTGATCACCCTCCACACCTATGCATTTGAAGAAGACTCGCTGGTTCGGATCCGCTCCACCTGTGATGCACACCTGGTGATGAAGAAGTCACTTATCGGTGATAAGTACGTCATGGTGATGGAGGTTGGAAAAGTACGTGGTGCGCGAAAAACTACAGGAAACCTGGTATCCTTTGAGGTTCACCCGGGGTATGGCATGAAGATCATCCCAATGTCGGTAGCAAAAGTATAGATCATGGCATCCTCACTCTCAGTGGACGTAACCCTCCCCTTTCAGCCCCAGACAGCTGATGTCGAAGAGATCTATGAAGGAGATCTTGAGTCATCCGCACTGTACCGTATGCTCCCCGAGAATGCCCGGGAGTACGTCCGTGAGAGCCCGCACCTCCTCGAATATCTTTTAATTTTTCCTGTTGACATCTATGGCATTCCGCTCTTCCTCTCGGAACTCAAAGGCGATCTCAAAAAGATGGAGAGCCCGAATGTCATCTACCCTGTCGGAAATGAAACATTTGTCCATATCCTCCCTGACCCAAATGATGTCAGGCAGTACTATATTCCAATAGAGCCCTCGTTTCTTCACAGTGTCGGCTACCTCAACGCCGCAATTGAATGTAAGCTCGTAGATCTCCTTGATGCCCTCGATTATGATCCGGTAACAGAAAAGGAACGAGCCGATCTCCTCAAAAAACTCTTAAAAGAGATTACCTATATCAAAACCTCGACAGATACCGCACTCATTGAATCCGGGGAAGCTGAGGTCTCAACATCCCTGAAAGATAAAGTCATGAACTTCCTCCAGAAGGATCTCGGTGACACAAAGAAGGACTCGGTAGCACGTAAATTTCCAGGAGTCCCCCAGACTGCTGATGGAAAAGTAATTGTCACACCCGCACAATATACCGCACTTGAGTACGTCCTCATACGCGACAAAGTCGATATGGGGATCTTAAAGCCGTTTCTCCAGGATAGCTATATCGAAGATATCAGCTGCAATGGCGTCGGGCCGATCTTCATCGAGCATAAGATCTTCAAAGGATTGAAATCTGTCATCGAATTCAAAAAATCCGATGAGCTCGATCTCTTCGTGCTGAAGATGGCAGAGCGTATTAAAAGCCCGATCACCTACAAGAGCCCCATCGTCGATGCAACACTCCTTGATGGTTCCCGTATCAACATCGTCTATGGAACCGAGATCAGCAGGCATGGGAGCAACTTCACCATCCGAAAAGCAATGGGAGAGCCGCTCTCGATCTTAAATATCATCGACAGTGGCGGTATGGACTACATGTGTGCTGCATACCTCTGGCTTCTCATCGAATACGGGATGTCTCTTTTTGTCTCAGGTGAAACAGCATCTGGCAAAACCACCACCCTGAATGCCATTACCGCCTTCCTGCCTCCCGACAATAAGATCGTCACCATTGAAGATACCCCGGAACTGAACATCCCTCACAAGAACTGGGTACGTGAGGTGGCAAAGGGCAAAGGCAAAGGCGAGGGTGAAGGGGGCGAAGTGACGATGTTCGATCTCCTCCGTGCCGCACTCAGGCAGCGGCCAAACCAGATTCTGGTTGGAGAGATCCGTGGTGTCGAGGGATCGGTCGCCTTTGGTGCGATGCAGACAGGCCACCCGGTCATGGCAACATTCCACGCATCAACTGTTGAAAAGCTGATCCAGCGTTTAACAGGTGATCCCATCCTTATTCCAAAGACATTTGTAGACAGCTTAAACCTCGTTGTCATCCAGAGTGCGGTGAAGCGGCCCACCGGTGAGACGGTGCGGCGTGTCCTCTCCATATCCGAGCTGGTCGGATATGATCCCGAGAGCCAGGGGTTCTCCTTTGTCGAGGCATTCTCATGGGAGCCGGTCACAGATACCTTCAACTTTAATGCAAAAGGTATCAGCTTCCTGCTTGAGTATAAGATTGCCACGATGCTTGGTATTCCCGAGCGAAGAAAAGCCGACATCTACCTTGAGATCGATAAACGTGCCAAAATACTTGAGAAGCTCCATGAGGCAGGATTCACCCGTTACTATGATCTCTTCAATATGCTGACAAAAGTCAGGAAGCAGGGTCTTTTAAAGATCGATATCGGAGGCGACTGAAGAGATGTTTGAGGATGTTGTTGAGCGCCTTCGGGAGAATAATGAAGGGAAACTCCCCTTTGAAGATCTCTTTCAGAAGATATACAAACGGATCACCAGAGTCTTTGATGACCGCAGGATGGCATCAGATATCCTCCTGATGGTCACGTACATGGATTCGCTTGCAATCGCAAAAGCAACACGCCCCGAGATCTTTGCAAGCACCGCTGAGAAGAAGGAGTATGCATCATCAAAGTACATCAAGAAGATCGAGTTCTTTGTCAAGCGGTTTGGATACAGTTATGTCCAGGCGATAACAATTGTTGGCGAGCGGGTTGAGAATGCAATTCTGAAGACCCTGCTTCGGCGATTTGGAAACGCGATGGAATCAGGTGTCCCGGATATAGATTTCCTGAATGGTGAGCTCTCTTCCTCAATGGAGATCTTCAGAAATAACCAGGAGGCAGGATATGAACTCCTGAAAAAATGGGCGGATGCCTACATCGCCATGCTCCTCTCCTCTGTTGTGATTGCCATCACGCTGATGATATCGGTTGCGATCTATACGCCGGGTTCAGTTGAGGAGACCCTCGGGATCACCTATGTAATCGTGATCCTTATCTCCTTCTTTGGTATCGGAACGATGTTTCAGACGGTTCCAACCGACGATCGTGTCTATAAATCAGAAGAATGGTCCTCTAAAGAGCAGGCGATGATCAAGAAGCTGGAGAAGATCATCATCCCGGTAACGATCATCGCATGGCTTGTCACCTGGGCAATTGGCGTTCCGGCGGGAGTCGTCTTTATGATTGTTGGATTCATGCTCGCCCCGCTTGCGGTCCTGGCATATATTGACAATAGCAATGTCATCGCCCGCGATGATGAATTTCCAAATTTTATCCGGGGTATCGGGGCGGTTATGGGAGGAAAATCGGTCACATTGTCAACAGCACTCGCCATGGTTGACAAGAAATCAATGCCCACACTCTCTCCCCTTCTTCTGTCAGTCTACTCCAAACTGAACCTCGGACTGGATGAAGACCTCTCATGGAAACGGTTCATCGGCGAGTGTGGGAGCAATTTCATTTATAAGTACTTCAGCATCTTCCGCGACACAGCAAAGATGGGTGGGGATGCAAAAAAGATCGGCACCGTTGTTGCAGACTCCATGCTTGAGCAGGTACTTATGAGAAAGCGGCGTGAGCTGGCAAGCATGGGCTTTGTCGTTCTCTTAATCCCGATGCATGCAGCGATGTCCGCAATCTTCATCGCACTGTTTGAGATCCTGAGCACCCTCTCACAATCCATAACAGCTGTAATGACAAGTTTTGAAGCAGCATCAGCAGCAGCGTCAGGGGATTCAATCGGGGGTGCAATGGGCGGGGGGATGATCGGTATGTTCCTCGATTTTCCTGAAGCCTTAATCGGTGCTTATGTGGTTCAGATCCTGGTGATCATCTGTTTCTCCAATGTCATAGTCGGGCAGCTCGCGGTGGGCGGAGATCGAACCATTGCATACCCCTTTATTGCAATACTGTTTGTCATCACCGGAATGCTCTTCCTTGCAATCCCGCCGGTTGTCGATATGTTCTTCAGTATGGAAGGACTTGTTTCAACAGGAGCAGGTGTTGTATGAAGGATTCAGTTCGGAGGATGCTCCTCTTTTTTGGGATCGTTGCAATTGGAGTAATACTCCTCTTCATCGATCTGCCGTTTCTCTATCTGGTAGTAATCGTCTCAGTATTTGGCATATTCTTACTCTTTGTCACAGGGGCATTCTCCCTGAAGAGCCTGAGGAGAGAGAAGAATAAAACAGAAGAGCCTGCCACGCAGGAAGGACCGACATTTGGCGAGAGATTTGCAGAAAAGGCACCATCATTCTATAATCTCTACAAGAAAATCACCAGTGGAGGACGAAAACCAAAGGAGAAGAAAGAGAAGAAGGAGGGGGGCCTTTTTGGCAGGAAAAAGAAGGATGATAAGGAAAAAGCAATACCTGCCTCCTCATCCGGTGCGATCAAAGCCACTATTGGCGAATCAATTGACGACGAACTTGAAGAAGACGATCTCTTCGGCGACATCAACTTAGATGATCTGGATGATGAGGGTCTTGATGATTTCGGAGACAATGGTGCGGTCATTGACATGGGGCAGGATGACGCATACATGGCAGATGACGTCGCCTCAATCCTTGCCCAGGCCGGGGATCTGGATGATGATCTCCCGGAGGGGGGCTTCGATAAGCCGGTGGACGCCCCGATTGATGATTCTTTTGGAGACTCTCTCAGTGATGATCTCCTCTCGGCTGACGGCGATCTCGACGCAATTGATCTTGATGAATTAGAGACAGGCGATGAAGAAGAGTTGCCGGATGAAATTGAGGATCTGGATGAGATCGAGGATCCGCTGGCTGACTCACCGATTGAGGAGGAAGTAAGCTGGGAAGAGAAGAATAAGGATCAGTTCAGCTTTGGTGAATCTGCTGAAGCGATCAGTTCAAATGTAGGTTTTTCCGATTCGACAGGGAAAGAGACGAAGAGCTCGTTCTTCTCCAAATCCGGCGGAGGGGGCATGGGGGAGAGCGATCTCCTCAGTGAGCTGAAGAGCGGCACAAAGAATATCAGGAAAAAACAGGATCTCAGCCTCGTCCGGGAGTTAAAGGATGCTGATGTCTCACCGAAGGAGCTTGAAGAAGAATTATCCAATCTGCTCACTATATTAGGAGGAAAAAAGGATAATTGATCAATATCCGGTAGAAATGATGGGGATGGGGTGAAGAATCATGGTTAGTGCACCGGTCAAGATACAGCATAATGATGAATGGATCAATTGCAAAATATCAATTGATGATGAAAAAATTGTCATACCCCCTCCGGCCAATATCACAATCCCCCTTAAACATATCGTCGATCTGGAAGAAAAAAAGAAGAACACCCTCACCATCATCAGAAAAGATGGTTCAGTCATCGATCTTGTCTCGGTTGAAAAGGTAAGATTTGTTCTGAAGCATAAAATTCTGATGAAATGCAGCGGATACCGGCTGATGGTGCAGTTCATGTCGCCTGCAATACGCGGAGGCGTGCTTCTGACAAACGCCGCCTGGGAGAAAGGTGCCATTATCGTCTTAAAAACCGGTATCTGGTGTATCACCCAGAACAAACAGATCTGTATTCAGATCGATGATGTCACAAACATTGAGCTCACCAAAAGGGAAGTCAGTGAGAAGCCGACAGATGTCGTCAGGATCGATCACCTCGAGCACCACGATGTCGTATCAAGTTTCATCCTCACCCAGATCTCAACCCTCCAGATCCTCCACAATTTCCTTCAGGAAGCAACTGCTGGCATTAAGATGGAAGGAACCGAACTGGGTGCAATGGATCAGCAGATTGCCATGCTCGTCTATTCAGGAATGGATTCCTCCTCGATTCAGAATATGCTCCAGATTCAGTTCAAAGAGATCGATCACGTCTATGATAAGTTGATCAACCTTAATATGGCAGAAGTAAAAGAGATACGAAGAGAAGTTCAGCTCACTGCAAAAGGTGTCCGGTATATCACTGATGCAACCAAATCCGGGGCAAACTGATTTGTGATACACCCTGGCAGGACAAAACTCTAAATATCGTCCCACACACATATCTGGATGGATGCTGAATGGGTAGAATACTGATTGTTGATGATACGCTGTTTATGAGAACCCTTCTCAAAAACATTCTTTTCTCCGGGGGCCATGAGATTGTTGGTGAAGCCGGAGACGGAGCGGAAGCTGTTGAAAAGTACCAGGCTTTGAAACCTGACCTTGTTACAATGGATGTTGTGATGCCGAAGATGAACGGTATCGAAGCACTCAAGGAGATCAAAAAATTTGATCCCGGTGCAAAAGTCGTCATGTGTACAGCGGTCGGACAGGAGCAGATGGTAAAACTTGCCATTAAAACCGGGGCAAGAGGATATGTTGTGAAACCGTTCCAGGCACCAAAAGTGCTTGATGAGGTAAAGAATGTGCTGGCGTCTTAGTGTATGATAAAAGTTCTCATTGTGGATGACTCCGTCTTCATGCGGACAATCCTGAAGGATATCATCGGACGAGACCCTGAGATTGAGGTTCTGGGAACCGCAGTGGATGGGATTGACGCACTGGCAAAGATAGAACGTCTTGAACCAGATATCATCACACTCGATATTGAGATGCCAAGGATGAATGGCATCGAGTTGCTTCAGAAGCTCAGGCGATCACCTTTTGCAAAAAAGCCAAAAATTCTGATGCTCAGTTCCCTCACTGCCGAGGGGGCCGAGATGACATTGAAAGCAATCCGCCTTGGAGCATCGGATTTTATCCTTAAGCCAACAGATCTCCGGAAGGTCAGGACTATTGAGGAGGATGTTGTCGGCAAGATAAAACATCTCATATCACTGCCGGATTCGATAGTGAAGAAGACTGCGCCGAGAACTGGTTTGGTTGTCGATAAAGATAAGGCAGAGACCCTTGTGTTGATTGGGTCCTCGGCTGGCGGGCCGCAGATGCTTGACACGCTCCTCTCAATGTTTCCGGCAGATCTCGGCGCAGGTGTTGTTATCACCCAGCATATGCCGGTTGGATTCACCGCCGCACTTGCCGAGCGTTTCAACCGCATCTGTCCATTGGATGTGAAAGAGACTGAAAATGGAGATGTCATTACAAGGAATAATATCCTCCTTTCAAAGGCAGGGTACCATACAATCATCACCAGTGCCCAGACAACCCCCGGACGGATCACCGGAAAGGTTGTCCATTCAAGCGGCCAGCCTCTCCATGGAGTGAAACCGGCAGTCGATAAGACATTTATATCTGCTTCAAAAGTCTATGGAAAAAATATCGTATCAGTGATCCTCTCAGGCATGGGAAGTGATGGCGGGGCTGGCATGCTGGCGATCAAAGAGGCGGGGGGGAGGACCTTTGTTGTCCGTGAAGATGAATGCCTCGTCTATGGCATGGCCAGATCAGCACTTGAGCATAATGCCGTCCAGGAGACTTTTTCCCTGAAGAAGATGGCTGACGAGATTCACCGGGCGGTCCGGAAGATTGGAGGATAGTATGGTAGAGTCAGAGTTTGAACAATACCGGGGCCTCTTCGTTGCCGAGTCACGGGAAAATCATGAAGTGATTGTACGAAACCTTCTCATCCTTGAAGGTGGCGAAGATACAGGTGCAATCGATGAGATCTTCCGGGCAGCACATACCCTGAAAGGTGCCTCCGCCTCGATGGGCTTTGATACCATGGAACATCTCTGCCATGCAATGGAGGATGTTTTCCAGGCAATCAGAAATAACGAACTGACGGTGACCCAGGTTCTAATGGATCTCCTCCTCAGCACGGTGGATATCATCGAGGAGCAGATCGACGAGATCGAAGAGGGCGGGGATGGCTCTTCTGTCAATGTTGACGATATGGTTGACTCGCTCCGCCTTGCAACAGGGAATGGCAAAAAAGAAGAGCCTCCAAAAGAGAGCACGGTCAGGGAAACATATGCTCCTCCCTCCCTCGATAGTATAAATGGCTATCCTCAATATACGATACGAATAGAGATCGATGAATCCTCCCTGATGAAGGATGTCAGGGCACTGATTGCCATTGGAAATATCGAACAGTTTGGCACCATCCTCGGAACCAATCCCCCACTCTCCCAACTTGAAGATGAGGATGCTCCCTTTGACGGCATACTTTCAATTGTGATTGAGAGTGATGCGGGCATTGAGGCACTTCGTTCAGCCGCATCAGGAACAGAAGTTGCCGATGTCTCAGTCGAGGAGATTGTCACCCAGGGTTCAACAGAAGAACAGGCAGATACACAAAACCTGCCTCTCTACCAGATGATCATCAGTGTTGATGAAGAATCAGCGATGAAAGGACTCCGTGCCTGCATCTCCCTCGACCGCCTTCAAGAGTGCGGGACGATCGTCAGCTGCGATCCCCCGCGTGAGGCTGTCGAGGACGGCCTCTTTGATTCGAACTTCCAGCTGACGATCGCAACAGACAGGGATCCAGAGGCATTGAAGAAAGCGGCGATGGTGCCGGAGATCCGATCGGTCGATATCATCCCGCTGGATGCTGCCGAGCAGAGAAGGCAGAAGGCCTCCACGCCCACAAAAAGCGGCGATCCAGCACCTAAAAAGAAGGATGACGCCAAGAACAGGGAGATCAAGAACCTGAGGGTCGATATCCTTCAGCTGGATCGGATGATGAACCTGATTGAGGATCTGGTGATAAACCGTGGCCGCCTCAAGCAGATAGCTGAGAAGAACAAGATGAAGGAGATGGATGAGGCGATCAGCATGATCGATCGATCGGTCTCCGATCTCCAGGTCCTGATGATGGATATCCGGATGATCCCCTTAAATCACATCTTCAACCGCCTTCCACGTGTTGTGAGGGATACTGCCCACTATGATAACAAGGAAGTAAATTTTGTCATGGAGGGTGGGGAGACCGAACTTGACAGGAGTGTGATGGACGGCTTGAATGATCCCCTCCTCCATCTCATCAGGAACGCCGTCAATCATGGCATTGAATCCCCGGAGCGCCGGAAGGAGGTTGGCAAACCTGAGAAGGGGCTTGTCCAGCTCTCTGCACGCCGTGACCGTGATAATGTCATCATCGAGCTGAGGGATGATGGTGCCGGTATCAATGTGGAGAAGGTGAAGGCAAAAGCTATCGAAAGAGGTATCCTTGCCCCGGATCAGGCAGACCAGCTGACGAAGGAGGAGGCAATCAGCTATCTCTTCCACGCAGGTTTCAGCACCGCAGATACCATCACCGATATCAGCGGCCGTGGTGTCGGCCTTGATGTCGTCAGGGGTGCGATAGAATCACTGAAAGGAACCATTCGTGTAACAACCAATGAAGGCAAGGGATCAATCTTTGAACTTCTGCTCCCACCGACAATGGCGATCGTTGAGGTGATGATTGTCCGGTTAAATAACCGGAGGATTGCAGTCCCGATCAGTGCCATTGTTGAGGTGGCAAGCATGAGGCGGGAGAATATCCACCGGATCGGGACACAGGATTCTATCCTTCTCCGGGATGAGGTATTGCCTCTCCACATGCTTGAAGAGATGTTTGGCGGATCTGATTCATCAGAGATTCTCATCGTCGTACAGTATAACAAGCAGAAATGCTGCATTGCCGTCGATATTGTCGAGGGGCAGCAGGAAGTGGTGGTAAAACCACTCAGCAAGATTATCGGAGTAATCCGGGGAATTTCCGGCATCACCATCCTCGGAGACGGGCATGTTGTTCCGGTATTAGATGTAAATACAATGGTGTAGATTATGGCATTACTGACACCCACACAGATGGACGCGCTTGGCGAACTTGGCAACATCGGGGCATCCCATGCAGCAACAACGCTCTCGCAGATGTTAATGGGCCAGATAGAGATGACAGTACCTCTCGTTGAGGTTGTCGATCTGGCAGATATTTACAAACACGTCACTGATGAGACAGCGGCTCTCTCCATATTCCAGATGCAGGGCGAACTCGACCAGGGAGGGTATGTGATATTTATCATGCCGCTCTCCTCTGCAAAACGGATGACCAACACGATGCTTGGCATGGGAGATGAGGAGCGTGAGCTGAATGAGATGGATGAGAGTGCATTGAACGAGGTCGGCAATATCATGGTCTCTGCATTCCTCGATGCAACAGCAGAGCTCCTTGGCGTTGTGATGCTCCCCTCACCACCGGTTCTCGTCGTTGACATGGCACATGCTGCGATCGAACAGCTCCTTGCCGAGGTTGCCTTTGATGTGAACGAGGTCGTCTTCTTCCACACTAAACTGTCATGCGACCAGTATTCCATCAATGGCGATCTTGTGATGCTGCCAGAGATGAACACCCTCTCCCAGATCCTTGAGCTTATGGACAACCTCCTCAAGAAACATGCCAGTTAAATGGCTCTGGAGATATTGAATGGATGAAGAATCAAACCGATACAATCCAAAAGCCATCGTCATAGGCATCGGCGACTACCATACCGGAGCGGAGCCGATGACCTCAATAGGACTTGGATCCTGTATCGGGTTGATCTTCCATGATACAAAACTCGGCATCGGCGGGATGGCCCATATCATGCTTCCCGAGAGCGGAGGGAAGCGGGATCGTCTCGGGAAGTACGCCGATACCGCAATTGAGATCCTGCTTCAGGAGCTTTCGAAGAAGGGATGCTCGCCAAAAACCCTTCAGGCAAAGCTCGTTGGCGGAGCACAGATGTTTGCAAATTTCAGCGGCAACCTCTCTATTGGCGAGCGGAATATCGAAGCTGTCAGGGCAGGACTGAAAGTGAAGGGGATCTCAATAAAAGGAGAGGATGTCGGTGGAACAAAAGGAAGAACAGTCCTCTATTGCCCGGCACAAGGGTTTACAATCTCCATCCGGCGTGCGGATGGAACACGTTCTGAGATCTGATACTTAAATGACTTTTTTTTGATCAATCATCAAATGCTGTCGCATAGTAGTACTCTCCATGCGACTTCTGTTCGCGATCCAGGAAGGATCCAATCTTATTGATCCTTGGCCTGCCGGTTTTGTCCCGCCTGAATGTGATACCAAGATTTTCAAGGAACCGGTTCATTCCCTGCTTCATCCAGAATGGGCCATATGCTGCACCTCTTCTCCCGGGTTCTCCTTCAAAGACAAGAAGACGCTCAGAGAGCATATCGATTGAGTACATATCATGGTCAATGACGAGCACCCCCACCTCACGCCCTTCTGCAAAATGCTTCAGAACAGAGACGGTATTCATCCTCTGTTCAACATCAAGATGGGCGCTTGGCTCGTCGAGAATATAGAGATCGGCATCCTGAGAGAGGCAGAGTGCGATTGCCAGGCGCTGGAGTTCACCTCCGGAGAGGGTGTCTGCCGGAGACTGGAGGATCGGTTCAAGCACAAGCGGCTCAAGGATCTCGTGTTGGTAATATGAGGTGTCAAACCGTTTTGTCGCAGACCGGAGAAGCTCCTCGACGGTTGCATCTGAACCGGCCTTGATATACTGGGGTTTGTATGATACCTTGATTGCAGACTGTATGGTTTCTGATCCCTCATCAGGCTCCTCAACACCGGCAAGGAGTTTTGCAAAGGTACTCTTTCCAATACCATTTGCACCGACGATGCCAAGCACCTCGCCTTTACGAATCTCACCGCCATCTATTGTCAGGCTAAATCCGGAATAGGTCTTTGTCATCCGGGGGATCGTAAGGAGTCTCTCCCGCTCAACCGTCTTCTGGTGCGATCTCGTCTCAAAGACCACCTGGTTCTTTCTGAACCGGACATTCTCCTCGTGGAGGAATCCCTCGAGATACTGGTTGATCCCGACACGGACACCTTTTGGCCGGGTGATGACGCCGAAGACGGCAGGTTTTCCATAGCCGACATGCACGGTATCTGCCAGGAGATCGAGTATGGCCAGATCGTGCTCGACGATCATAATCGGGCGTGAGAGGGCAAGTTCCCTGATAAGCCGGGCAGTTGCCATCCTCTGATAGATGTCAAGGAAGGGTGTGATCTCGTCAAGGAAATAGAAATCTGCTTCCCGTGAGAGTGTGGCGGCAAACGCCACCCGCTGGAGTTCGCCTCCGGAGAGCGTGTCGATGTTCTTATCGAGGATCGTCCCAAGACCAAGTTCACTGATGTAGTGTTCAAGACGGCCGGTCTCATCGGTCTTCCTGAGAAGATCCTCGACCTTTCCGGAGAAGACCTTTGGTATCCCATCAATATACTGGGGCTTGACCGCAACTTTTACTCCTCTCTCTGCTACTGCCTTGATGTAATCAAAGAGTTCGGTTCCTGCATACTGTTTCAGGATCAGATCCCAGGTTCCCTCTCTCTCCTCCTCTTCTCCGAGATTTGGTTTCAGCTGGCCAGAGAGGATGGCAACAGAGGTACTCTTCCCGATGCCGTTTGGACCAAGGATACCCGAAACCTTCCCCTCAACCGGGATGGGAAGGCCATAGAGGGCAAAGCCGTTCTTTCCATACCGGTGGGTTGGATTATCCAGCTCAACAGGGAGGGTGATGATGTCAATCGCATCAAACGGACACTTCTTGACGCAGATGCCGCACCCGACACAGAGCTCTTCAGAGATCTCTGCTTTTCCGTCTTCCCCGATGATAACGGTCTCATCACCGGTTCTGACGCGCGGACAGTAGATGATGCATTCGGTGCCACACTTCTTTGAATGGCACCGATCCCGATGGACGACTGCAAGACGCATGGATAATCAGAGAAGGTTTGTTGTCAGGAGGATTGTCCAGGTGATGAACCAGATGGCAAATGTCATGAAACCCTGGTAAAACCAGTCTTTCTTGCCAAGTTCCGTGATATCAATCCCGATGATTGTAATGACATGTTTCTGAAAGACAATTGCGGCAAGGAGAAGCAGAATGGTCAGCATCGTATTTGGCTGTATACCTGAAGCATCAGGGACTCCTCCAAGCATAAACGACAGGATACCTGCAATAAGACCCATCAGGCAGGCTATGAGAGTCCGCTTCACCCGTTTCTTATGCTGATCCTTCTTCTCAATTCGTTTCTCTGTGGTATCCTTACTCATCTTCGCACCAGTGGTGTATTTTTTAGTCTTCGCATCTTATGTATCTTGGTATTCACATGGCAACAGACAAAGGAATGAGCGGGCTTGATCTGACCGCATTAACAGCGGAGTTACAGAGCCTTCTTCCTCTCTGGGTCGGCAAGATTTATCAGTACGACAATACAAAATTCGGGTTTCGTTTCAATGGAGAGGATAAGGCACGCCACCTCTTCTTTATCGAGATCGGCAGGCGTGCCCATCGTGTTCCTGCACTCCCTCCCGCTCCGAAGAACCCGTCCGGGTACTCAATGTACCTCAGGAAGTTCCTGGATGGAGGCAAAATACTCTCAGTTACCCAGAAGAGTATCGAACGGGTGATCATCCTCGAGATCGGGAAAGGCGGGGGAAGACTCAACCTCATCATCGAGCTCTTTGATGAGGGGAACCTCATCGTTACAGACGAGCAATTCGTCATCCAGAATGCCCTGAAGAAACGCCGGTTCCGGGAACGGGAGATCGTCTCCGGAGAGAGATATGAAATTGAGGGAGTCGATCTCGCTGATCTGGCGCGAGAGGCATTCGAGGAGATCCTGAGATCCCAGGAGAAGGATCTCGTCAGGGCAGTTGCCGTTGGCCTGATGTTTGGAGGCGTGATGGCAGAGGAGCTCTGTCTCCGTGCCGGTGTCGAGAAGGCATTCCCGACACAGTACCTGACTGATGAGATACTCTTGCGGCTGTATGATGCCTACAGAAGCATCATCCTTGAAGCCAGATCCACCACGCATCCGGTGATCGACAAAGGCGGATGCTGGCCATTCCCGCTGGCTGGATCTGAGGGGGCTGTTTTATATCCAACCTTCTCTGATGCACTTGCCGCATATTATCCGCTCCCGAAGATGGAGGAGAAGGAGGAGGCAAAAAGGGAAGTCCTCTCAAGGGAAGAGCGTATCCGTCGGCAGCAGGAAGGAGCAATTCTGAAGTTCGAGGAGAAGATCCGTGATTCCGAGCGTGCCGCAGAGTTGATCTATGAGAACTACCCCGATATCCAGCAGCTGATAGATATTCTCAAAGCCGCATCCGAGAAGCTCTCCTGGCAGGATATTGAGAAGTTGATCAAGAACGCAAATCATCCGGCAGCAAAGATGATCGTCTCGGTGAACCCTGCTGATGCGTCAGTTGTCGTGGATCTCGGAATGAAGGTGACGATATCTGTTCAGAAGAGTGTTGAGGGGAATGTCGGCGTCTACTATGACCAGATGAAGAAGTTCAGGTCAAAGCGTGAAGGTGCGATCCGGGCGATGAACCGGCCCCCGCCAAAACAGAAAGACCGGGCGGCGGTTCCAAAGAGGCAGAAGCCGAAATGGTACCACCGGTTCCGCTGGTTTGAGACGAGTGACGGCGTACTCGTCATCGGGGGCAGGGATGCAGACCAGAACGAAGAGCTTGTGAAAAAATACATGGAAGGAGGCGACACCTTTGTCCATGCTGATGTGCATGGAGGAAGTGTCGTCATCGTGAAAGGGAAGACAGAACGGATGGATGAGGTGGCACAGTTTGCCGCATCGTACTCGAACTTCTGGAAGGGCGGGTACGGATCCGGGGATGTCTATGCAGCAGCACCCGGACAGGTGAGCAAGACCCCGGAGTCAGGTGAGTTTGTTGCCAGGGGTGCATTTGTCATCAGGGGAGAGCGGACATATTACAGAAACGCCCCCCTTGCGGTTGCCGTTGGTGTTGTGACAGAGCCGGGGGTTGCGGTTATCGGGGGTCCTGTTACTGCCATTGAAAAGAAGGCAAAACATATGGTCAGGATCGCACCCGGAACCTTTGAGCCAAACGATATCGCAAAGAAGGTGGTCAGGATGCTCCGTGACCATCTTCCGGCAACCGATGCGAAGGTTCTCAGGAGTATCCTCTCAACCGAGGCGGTTGCTGCCTTCATACCGGCCGGGGGATCCGATATCATTGAGGAGTCATGAAAGCCACCTTCTGTGACCTCAGGAGAAATACAGGCGAGATTAAACTGATGCCAGAGTCACTTGACGATCTCTGGCACCTCTCCCACCTGATCGAGCCATCTGATCAGGTGTACGCCACCACGCTCCGATCTGTCGAACAGGCATCCGATAAGATCAGGCCCGATAAGGTAGAGAAGAGGCCGGTTCGGATCGGTCTTGAGGTGGAGCGAACCGAGTTTGTACCAGAGTCACGGAGACTAAGGATAGCAGGAATAATCCGTGATGGGTCGGATCCCGGACTCCACCACAGCCTGAATGTCGAGACAGGATACGAGATCTCGGTTATCCGGCAGTGGAGGAGATCAGATCTCGCCCGGATCGACCGGGCTGTGAAGGCATCACTCTATGATGCGATTCATATCATCGCCCTTGAGGAAGGTGAGGCTGAGATCTGCCGTGTGCGGCAGTACGGGCCCGAGCGGATCACTACCATGACACAGGGGAGCGGGAAGACCAGGGGCGAGAATACCCGGCAGGCCCTCTTTGAGAGCCTCTATTTGTTCCTCCTGCAGGTCACCGGACCCATCGTCATTGCAGGTCCCGGATTCATCAAAGAGGAGTTTGCCACCTATGTCCGGTCGCGTGATACGGATCTTCTGGCACGGATGGCAATTGTAGATACACAGAGGAGCGGGTATGGCGCCATCCAGCAGGCGATCGGCGATGGTGTTCTTGAACGGGTGGCAGAAGATCTCCAGCTTGCACATGAGGTACAGGCAGCCGACGAGGTCTTTAAGCGTATAGCACGTGATGATCCCGTCAGTTACGGAACCGAGGAGGTGCAAAAAGCAGTTGCATTCGGGGCGGCAGAAGAGGTGATCGTTGCAGATTCTGCCATCAGGAAACCGGAGATCTCATCCCTGATGGAAGAGGCAGAAGCAATGAATGCAAAAGTCCTTGTCCTCTCAACAGAGTTTGAGCCGGGGAAACGGATCGAAGGGCTCGGCGGGATAGCCGCTCTGCTCAGGTATAAAATCGCATAAGAATTTCCCTTTCCATCAACTCATTGTGATTTTTGGGAAAAAGTGGATTGCCGGAGAGGCAATCAGTTCTCTTCTTCTGGTACTACTTCAGAAACGTCTGCGGGTACTTCGGGCCGCTTGAACGATTCCATGAAGACGATCTCAGCAACAGATTCGCTGATCGCAAATAACTCCTGGATGATCGTTCCGCGCCAGAGGAACCATCGCTGGTCATAGTTGATTCCGGGTGGGAGAATGAGGGTAAGCTTCCCCTCTCCGAGTGTGAGATCGAGATCCCTGCCTGAGAAGAGGCGGATGATCCCCTTCATCTTCTCTTCATCATCTTCAACGATCTCTTCGATGGTGAAGGTATATTCGAGGGTCTTGCCTGCAAGCGGGTGGTTGAAGTCAACGATTGCACGCTGTCCGATGATATCGACAACGACACCTTCCTGCTTCTCCATATTGACCCTCATGCCGACAACAGGCTTCCTCTCAAATGCCTTTACCGGGTATGCCTTCACCTTCTCTCTGTCATGTGGTCCAAAGCCCTTCTCAGGTTCGACGGTGACAGACTGCTCAACACCGACTTCGGCGCCGCTCAGTGCCTCGTCAAGGCCGGGGATGACATGGGTGCTGCCAACCTTGATGACCATTGGTCCATAGCGGGCTGATTCATTGAAGATTTCTGCTTTTTTTGCTACCTCTTCACTGGTAGTGTCAAAGGGCATGCCTTCGATCGATCCGGTATAGGAGAGCCGGATAAAAACTCCATTCTCGATTGCCATAATGATACCTTGTCTTAATTACTGCGCCCGAATAATACTTAAAGAAGAGGTACCTCATGCTTGAGATAGAGATTAAAGTGAAAGTCGCGGATCTCCAACCAATCCGGGAGCGGATCCTCGCATCCGGCGCTCCACTCCTTGAAAAAGGTGATGAGTTTGATGCCTATTACAACAGCCCTGAGAGAAACTTCGCAGAGACAGACGAGGCACTCAGGCTGAGGAAGGCGAATGATTATGCCCTCCTCACCTACAAGGGACCAAAGATCGGCTCAGGCTCATTCAAGGCACGGGAAGAGCTGAATCTCAGGGTTGAATCCCTTGAGACGATGGATCTGCTCCTTCAGCGGATCGGTTTTCAGAAGACTGCTGCTGTCAAAAAATATAGGGAATCCTATAGAATAGGGAAAGCGACGGTGACGCTTGATTCCGTGGACGGGCTAGGCACTTTTGCTGAGATCGAAGCGGCAGCAGGGCTCTCGCAGGATGAATCTGAAAAAGAGATCGAGAGAATTGCAAAAGAATATGGGATTATTGGAGAGCGGCTCACGCTCAGTTATCTTGAGCTTCTGCTGAAAGAACAGAGATGAGTTCGATCTCAATCTCCCCATCACCGTCTCCTATCTGAATCAGGGCGCCATAGCCCTCTGAGGCGGGTCCCGGGTTCACCACCCATGTATTGCCCTCCTTTACAACACCCCGCTGTTCATGGATATGGGCACAGCAGATAAGATCAAAGGCACCCAGGTGTTTTCTGACACTCACTGATCCGACATGTACCTCGGGGCTGACCTCATCGAGGATCCCAAAGGGCGGTGCATGGGAGATGAGGATATTTGTTTTATTCTTCTGCATCCTCTTCAGAAGGTTTTCCAGCGTGGAATCGATCTCCTCTTCGCTGCATTCAAACGGCGTATCAAAGGGTGTCGGATTCGATCCGCCGATTCCGGCAATAGTAACTGATCCAAAGGTGATCGACGATCCATGCAGGCAGACGGCATCCGAGTTATCCAGGCAGGCAAGTGATTCGCGGGGATCGCAGTTTCCGGGAACGGCCAGAACCGGAAGGCCGAGCCTTCTGGTTAAAGCAGAGATATCCTCAACCGGACCCATCTGGGTGACATCGCCGGCAATAAAGAGGCAGTCCGGATCGGTTGCAAGCAGTTGATCGATATGATCGTAGTTGCCATGGAGATCCGCAAGGAGCAGTGCTTTCATCATATATCTTCATTATCACGCGGAATACTCAAAAACCTTCGTTCTGGTTCCATCCAGTACCCGGTGATCTTACCGGAGAGTGCGAGCGATCCAAAGGCTTTCTCGATATGAGGAGGGAGGGGTGTTGGTTCTGTTCCGGCAAGGGGAGTTCCCGGGAGCGGCTGAAAATAATGGAGATGCACTTTACCATTCCTGATTATTGACCTGATCAGATCCATCGTCATCTCCAGATCCTCTTCTGTCTCACCCGGAAACCCGACGATCATATCAACAATCGGCAGAAAACCATGGGATCTACAGAGATCAAGGGCCTCTTCTGCATCACTCCGGGTATGTCCCCTGTTGATCATTTGGAGGATACGATCGCTTCCGGATTGCGCCCCAAAATGGATCTTTCTTCCCGCACCATACCTGCCAATCAATTCAAGGGCATCATCCGAAAGCCAGTCCGGGCGGACTTCAGAGGGAAAGGTGCCAAGCCAGATCCGGTTCATTGTAGAGAGCCGCTTCAGGAGTACCTCCACCCGATCAAGGCGGGGAGTCCTCCCATCTGATCCATAGGCAAGCGCATTGGGAGTGACAAAACGTGCATCTGAAACCCGTTCTGCCGCCCTTGCAATCGCATCAATGCTCCGATGCCGCATCCGCCTTCCAAAGAGCCGTGGAGTCTGGCAGTAGGCACAGGCATGCGGGCATCCACGGGTTATCTCAAGATAGCCCTTCACCTCCAGAAAACAGGGATACCCATCAAGGAGGACGGTGTGGTCTGTGGGGGTGTACCCTGCACTGGTCGCAACGCCGGGGATTTTATCAGTTGATCCTGACTGAATTGCTGCAAGGAGCCGGGGGAGGGTCTTCTCCCCTTCACCGACGATCACATAGTCTGCATACTCTGCAACCTCCATCGGGCATGCAGAGGCATGCGGACCCCCGACGATTGTAATTCCAGGTGCATCCCGGATCTCGGATCTGAACTGAGGCTCGTTGATACTGTTCAGACTGTAACAGGTGACATCCCCGTCCGGGGTGCCTGAGATATCAAGCTGATATCCAGCCATTCTGCATGCAGCATACAGAACCGCATAGGTATTCCGGGCAGCCCTGATGTCACGCCAGACGACCTTCATCTATGCATTCGCCGGATCAGGACAGATGAGTTCGCCGCGATCACCATCGACGGTGACAGCCATCCCGCTCTTCAGGGAAGAGAGACCGCCTTCCAGCTGGTCGATCATTGGAATTCCTGAGATAATTGCCCCAACAGCAATAATCGCCTCAGCCTCGGAATTGATCATGGCGGCAGGTGCACACTCATTCTTTTTCAGGCTGTATATCACATAGGATCCGACTGTTGAGCCCTTTCCAAAGGGGAATGCAAGGACTTTTCCGGCAATTGAAACACCCTCAAGGGGATGGCCTTTCTCAATGATGATCCCGGTATCCGGGTCGACCCCGGAGAGAAATGATATCGGGGCGTCGGTCATGATCAGTTCCCCGCTGGCTATACCTTTTGCAATGGATCGTCCTTTGATTATCACAATACCACCTAATAAGTGGTGGGAGCATAGAGTATATTATAGCCATGGACGAATCCCTCATCGACAACCCATGCAATGACTCGACACTTCAGTCACAGCAGTTAAAAGAGCTCTATGAAACGCTGGTCGAGCTTCGCGAAAAACTGGAAGTACAACAGAGAGAGGTCATGAAGCTCCGTGAGGAGAACAGCCAGCTGAAGCGTGAGAACACGCAGTTAAAGCGGCTTCCACTCTTTGTTGCAGTTGTTATCGAAAAGTTGCCAGGTGGTGAGGTCTACCTTCGTCAGCAGGGGAATAACCAGGAGTACATCACCCATGCCGGAGATGACATCTATCCCCTCCTGAAGGCAGGTTCAAAAGTCGCCGTGAATAACGCGCTCTCCATCGTTAAGGTCGTTGGAACAACCTTCGACTCCCGTGTCAGGGTTATGGAGCTTGAGTTATCACCAACACAGACCTTTGGTGAGATCGGCGGCCTGACCAGTGAGATCGAAGAGGTGCGGGAGGCAGTGGAGTATCCGCTCACCCGGCCGGAGGTCTTCAAGAGGCTCGGTGTTGAGCCTCCAAAGGGCATCCTGCTGTATGGACCACCCGGTACCGGAAAGACCCTGATCGCAAAGGCGATCGCCCATAATGCAAACGCCACCTTCATCAGGATGTCAGGATCTGAACTTGTCCATAAGTTCATCGGGGAAGGAGCACAGCTTGTCCGCGAACTCTTCCAGCTAGCCCGTGAGAAGGCGCCTGCAATCGTCTTCATCGATGAGATCGATGCGGTCGGCAGCACCAGGACCCATGACGGGACATCCGGATCTGCCGAGGTGCAGCGAACCCTGATGCAGCTTCTCGCCGAGATGGACGGCTTTGATAATCGCGGGGAGATCAGGATCATGGCCGCAACAAACCGGCCCGACATGCTTGATCCTGCCCTCCTCCGCCCCGGAAGGTTCGATCGGCTGATTGAGATCCCATTCCCCGATGGATCGGCACGCCGGGAGATCCTGAAGATCCATTCAAAGAACCTCAGCCTTGCGGATGTCAATCTCGATTCAATTGCTGATCTTACCGAGGGATCTACGGGCGCAGAACTTGAGGCAATATGCCGTGAAGCGGGGATGATCGCAGTCAGGCAGAATGCAGATTCTGTTGCGATGCCGCACTTCGAGGCGGCTGTTGATAAAGTCAGGCATAAGAAGGTTGAGCCGGACACACGCATGTACCTGTAAAAGGGGTCGCCTCTATGCGGGTTATCTTCATCCCAAAGCCCGGCATCGACCTCTATCAAACTTTTCTTCAATCCGAGACGAGCAGGCTGATCCTCAGGTTTTATGCACCAAAACGCTTTCCTGGCGGCGGGGTTGAGGTGCCTGTTGCAACACTCGGATCAGGCCTCTCACTTGCTTCTGAACTCCGTTGGTATATCAGACGATACACACGGGTTTTTCTGATGAAGACCGGGGATGGCCATATTATCTCTCTTGGGCTTGCAAAAGAGATCTATGAACGGAATCTCCCCTATCCTGGAGATGACTGGGAATTTTCCTATATATGCAGGATATCAGGAGTTGAGGGGATCACCACCCTCACGGTTCTCTGTACCCATGATGAGGCAGGAAAAGAGGGAGAGATGCCTGAGTCACCGGATACATCATCTGGTGATGCAGAGTATCAGATCCCTCGCGCTCCGGATGAAAAAATAGAAGATACGGAGTGACGCTCAGGCAAACATTGTTCCAGTGCCAGAGGAGTACGTCATCCGGTTCCGCTCGAAATCCAAGGTGACCTTTCTTGCAGCTTTTTCGAAGTCATCCTGGGAAACAGCAGTCCTCTCCTCGCGAATTGCGCACATGCCTGCTTCCATACAGATGGCAGCAAGATCAGCACCATTCTTCCCTTCGGTGATTCCGGCAACCTTTTTCAGATCAACATCCTCTGCGAGGGTGATCCGCTTGGTATGGATCTTCAGGATAGAGAGGCGCCCTTCCACATCAGGAAGCGGAATCTCGACAATTCTGTCAAACCTGCCTGGACGAAGGAGTGCCATATCAAGGATATCGATCCTGTTTGTTGCCCCGATGATCTTGACATCCCCCCGTGACTCAAAGCCATCCATCCCGGCGAGCAGCTGCATCAGCGTCCGATGAACCTCCCGATCGCCGGAGGAGGTCTCCTGGCCACGTGATGCACCGATTGCATCGATCTCATCAATGAAGATGATAGAGGGGGCGTTCTTCTTCGCATTCTCAAAGAGCTCGCGGACAAGGCGTGCCCCTTCACCGATATACTTCTGGACAAGCTCTGATCCAACCACCCGGAGGAAGGTTGCCTCTGTCTCATGGGCAACAGCCCGTGCAAGCAGCGTCTTTCCGGTACCGGGAGGCCCATGGAGCAGAATTCCTTTTGGTGGAAGGATACCGACCCGCTCAAAGAGATGGGGTTTTTTCAGCGGGAGCTCGATTGCCTCACGCAGTTCGGCAACCTGCCGTTGAAGCCCGCCGATATCGCTGTAGCTCTCGGTTGGGCGGCTATCAACCTCCATACCATAGACCTGCGCATCATAGGCGGATGGGAGCACCTCGACGATTGCCAGTGTCTGCTGGTTCATTGTACACCGGACACCGGGTTTCAGATCCTCGGCATTGATGAACTGTGATGTGCGCACAAGGAACTTCGGACCTGCACTGCTCCTCACAACAACACGGGTGTTGTCGATGACATCGGCAATCGTTCCGACAATCAGGGGCGGGCTCCTCATCTGCTCTATTTCTGACCGTAGTTTCCGGACCTCACGCTCATACCTCACCTTCTGGGTTTCAAGGTACTGGCGATCAGTCTTCGACTGCCGGAGTTCCTCTCGCAACTCCTGGTTCCGGCCTTCAAGCTCGGTAAGACGCTCAAGCACCATCCGGTATGAATCATCGGAATGGAGGGTGTCGTCAGGTGTGCGGGATTTTACGGCCATAACTCTTCAAATAGATATATAGGAAAAAAAGTTATAAAGTTGTTTGGGATATGTATGCAACCACAACACTGTGAAGCCTGTGGAGAGCTTATCAAAGGACGATCAAAGATTGTACGGATTGAAGGATCACAACCGATGAAGGTCTGCGAACGATGCGCACGGCATGGAACGGAGGTGCAGGTCCAGACAGGGCCGCGGCCATCATATGGCCGGGGAGGTGGAAAGCCGGTGCCTACGTCCGGCCGGGTTGCCACCCCTCCTGTCCGCCGAAGGCGTGATGTCTTTGATCTCATCGGTGGAGACATCGTCGAGGATTATGCCGATCGGATACGGGATGCACGCCTCGAAAAAGGGATGAGCCAGAAGGATCTTGCCCTTGAGCTGAAAGAGAAAGAGCACCTCATCAAAAAGATTGAGAACGGGGATCTGATCCCTGAGGATGCTGTCCGGAAGAAGCTTGAAGCAGCGCTCGAAATTCGCCTGATCGAGTCAGAGGGTATGCAGGATGAGAGCGGCGGACATGCAGGGACGAGCGGGACAACCCTCGGCGATGTCATCCAGATCAAGAGGAAGTGAGATGGACTCGCCATTCATCCTCATCAACTTCAAGACATACCGGGAAGGAACCGGGTATGGTGCAGATCGTATTGCACGGGCAGCGAGTGCAGTGATGGAGGATACGGGCATTACAATCGGTATCGCCCCATCCTACACCGACCTCAGAAAGATGGCAAAACATTTTTCGATTCCGATCTTTGCACAGCATATCGACGGTGTCGGAGCAGGAGGGTTTACCGGACATACTCCTGCATACATGATGAAGATGGAGGGTGCTGCCGGATCGCTCATCAACCACTCAGAGCGGCGGCTGACACTTGCAGATATCGAAGCCTCACTCACCGCCGCAGAGGCAGAGGGATTGACATCAGTTATCTGCACAAATAATATCAGGACAACAGCAGCAGCGGCCGCACTTGGGCCGGATTATGTTGCAATTGAGCCGCCAGAGCTGATTGGTTCCGGGATCTCGGTTGCACAGGCCGATCCTGAGATCATCGCCGGATCTGTAGAGGCTGCCCTGAAACAGAATAGTGAGGTGAAGGTGCTTGCCGGTGCCGGGATCCAGTCCGGGGAGTGTGTCAGGATATCCCTTGATCTCGGATGTGCCGGGGTACTGCTTGCATCAAGCGTGGTGAAGGCAGACGATCCCGAGGCGGTGCTCCGGGATCTCGTCTCTAAAATCTGAACTATTCTACAATTAAGGAGATGAGGTCATGCTTTGTTATGACCCCTTCAACCCGCCCTTCTTTCATCACAAGCACCGCATGGTGCTGTTCTAAAATGCCAACTACCGTCTCGATCTCGATCTCTGGTGGAACTGTCGGGAAACTGGATTCCATGTAGTCCCGGACTGTTGGGTGATGGCCCTTCTGATGCTTCTGCTCGCCAATTGCGGTGAGGATGGCAGATTCTGATATACAGCCGACCGGCACCCCGTCCAGCAGAACAGGGAGCTGTGAAAAGGCCATTCTGTCCATCTTCTCAACTGCCGATAAAATTGAGTCATCAGGTGAGACACTCTCGACAGGGGTGTGCATCAGGCTTGACGCGGTGATGACGGGTATTTCAGAAAGAGTGAGCACATCAACTATTCTGCGAAGGGTGCTGACACGCGGGTCAACCGAACCCCGTTCGATGCGTGCGACCATCGACTGGCTGATCCCGGATCTCCTGGCAAGTTCGGCCTGCGTCATCCCAATCCGTCGGCGTACAGATCTGATCTCATCTGCGGTAGGAATATGCATACTATTACTCACAGGTATATATGAAAAAAGCTGCCCTGGTAATGATGAGTGGGAGGAGTAAGCCCCCTTCTGTTCATTGCGGCATTCAGCTAAGCGCCGTACCCGGGCGGGATCCGGGCATCCCTTCTGCCCTGTTTGGCTTGCACCCGCAGGGATTCACCGTTCCATCGATCCCTGCCGATACGCTCAACGAGTTGCACTGCAGAATGCAGAGTATCGCACCACCGGAGACCGGAGGTGCTCGATCGTTTCATTGCTGGCGGCAGGACGTGTCGTTTCTGTGTCATTGCCATGACTCTCGCCATCCCCGATTGACCGGGGCTGCGCGCCCGGAGGGTGGGGGGACTTTCCTCAGCAGCCCAAAAGGGCCACCGTCAGCCGCACTCTCCCTCTCATCGCTGTACGATAGGGCGAAATGCGCTATGTACAGTATAGAAATATCGATGTATACAGAGATTAAACCTCGTATTATGGGAGATACCATCATCTTCTCCGGAGTTGATTCAATACTATGATGCTTCTGTCCGAGGAAGACGGGAGGATTGGAGTCTCCCTCGCAAGAGAGGCTCTCAGGGCGGCAGTGCTGCATACGGAGTTGACGCCCCCCCCCCTTCCACCGATATTTTCTGAGAAACGCGGGGTCTTTGTCACCCTGAACAGGGATGGGGATCTGCGTGGATGTATCGGCATTCCTCTCCCGGTGATGCCCCTTCAGGATGGAATTATTGAAGCGGCACACTCAGCTGCGCTCCGGGATCCACGGTTTAACCCGGTCAGTCCAGATGAGCTTCCGTTGATTGCACTGGAGGTGACGATCCTCAGTGTTCCTGAAGAGATCACCGCTCCCCCCTCAAACCGGGCTGATAAGGTTGAAGTCGGCAAACACGGGCTGATCGTGAAAGGAAGAGGGCAATCCGGCCTTCTCCTCCCGCAGGTTGCATCAGAATACGGATGGAATGCAGTTGAATTCCTCGATCATACCTGCAGAAAAGCAGGACTCCCGCCGGGATGCTGGCGGGACGAACAGGTATCCGTCCTCAGGTTTGAGGGCCAGATCTTCTCTGAGTAACCATGTCAATACAGTTTGAAGTGATGCATAAGGACATCGCCGGGAGGGTCGGAAGGCTAACCGTCGGCGATAAACGTATACGAACCCCGGCCCTCCTTCCGGTTGTAAACCCGCATATCCAGATCATCTCACCTGCCGAGATGGCGGCGATGGGGATCGAAGGGCTGATCACAAATGCCTATATCTTCTCAAAGAGTGCTGATTTTCGCGAGGAGGCACTCTCCCGCGGACTCCACTCGGTGCTTGGGTTTGACGGGCTGATCATGACGGATTCGGGATCATTCCAGCTCTCGGTGTACGGCTCGGTCGATACCACAAATGAGACAACCATCTCGTTCCAGCGTGATATCGGAAGCGACATCTGGGTACCCCTCGATATCCCGACCCACCCGGATTCACCACGGGAGACGGTCGAGGCGGATCTTGCAGTCACCATGAGCCGCCTCCGTGAGGCCAGGGAGATCTTCGGGGATGATGCACCCCTCGCAGGGCCTGTGCAGGGTGGTCTCCATCCCGATCTGAGAGAGCAGGCAGGCCGTGAGACGAGTGAACTTGGATTTGCCTTCTGCCCAATCGGTGCGGTTGTTCCCCTTCTGGAAGGGTACCGGTATAAAGAACTCGTCAGATCAGTCATTTCTGCCAAGAAAGGGCTCTCATCTGCTGCATGTGTCCACCTCTTTGGTGCCGGCCATCCCTCGATGTTCGCACTTGCAGTCGCAATGGGCTGCGATATCTTTGATTCTGCCGCCTATGCCCTGTATGCACGGGAAGGCCGCTACATCACCCCTTCCGGCACCCTGAAGCTCGCTGAGATCGCAGAACTTCCCTGTGCCTGTTCTGTCTGCCGATCACATACCGCTGATGAACTGCGATCCGCTCCCGATAAGGAGCGGCTCCTCGCCTACCATAATCTTGCAGTGACACAGGCTGAGATCTCCCGGATCCGCCTCTCCATCCAGGAGGGCACCCTCTGGGATCTTGTTGATGAGCGGTGCCGATCTCACCCGAGACTGCTTGAGGGATACCGCGAACTGCTGAAGCACGCCCACCTCCTCGAACGATCTGATCGGGCAACAAAACGGAGATTCTTCTACCGGGGCGATGAATCCTGCAAGCGGACCGAGGTGATTAAATTCCAGGAGATGATCCCCCGCATACGGCTTTCAAAACGCTCGTTAATCCTCTGCGGCGGCCCACAGCCACAGGAATTTGAAGAAGTGCTTGAGCTTCGGCCGCCTTTTGGGGCTGTGCCGACTGAACTCTCGGAGACCGCACCGATGGGGCAGTCCGAGGTTCCGGAGTGGGATGATGCGATGCTTGCATCTGCTTTTACCGGGGTGGATGCGCTTTTATCTGCAAATCCGGATACCGAGGTGACCTTCTCGACTACACCTGATCTTGTTGATCTGATCCGGAAGCGGTTCCCGGCACACAAGGTGATCTCATGAGCACCTTTGAAGTCCGCCGTCGCGACGGGCTTGCCAGATATGGGCTCTACACGACAGGCGACGTAACGATCGAGACCCCGGCAGTGATCGACCCGGTTGCAGTCTTCCCGGATCTTGCATCACGCCCTTTCTCCAATATACCGCTCCAGGCCGAGGAGGCATTTGTGAGAGAGTGGTTTGAACAAGCAGGGGAGCAGCCGATCCCTGTCCACCCGGTTCTTTCCGAGGGGATCTCTTCAGGTGATGCTGCGATCATCTCCTGCTGGCACACTGCCCTCACAAACCCCCGTACCTATACGGAATGGGTGGAGCAGTTCATCTCTTCCCTCCCCCGGGATGCCGCCCGGTACGCACCTGCATCCGCACTCCCATCCAATGCCGCGATGCTGGTTGCCACCGGCTTTGACCTCTTCGATACGATCGCAGTTGACCTGAGAGCGGCACAGGGGCTCTTCTGCACCACTGAAGGGGTCTATCCCGGCTCATGGATCAACGAGGGTGTCTGCTCCTGCCCTGGATGCCAGAGTGGCGATCTGAGAGAGCATAACCGGCAGGCACTTGCATCCGAGATTAAACTGGCAGCAGCACTCCTGAAACGGGGTGAACTGCGGGAGCTGATCGAGTCGCGATGCAGATCAGATGCCGCCCTTGTCGGCATCCTCCGCCATCTTGACGCGAAGAAGGCGTTCATGGAATTAAACTCCCCTATCGCACGGACGAGCCCATTCAAGGCATATACAGCAGAATCGATGAACCGTGTCGAGATCGATCGCTTTGAAGAGCGGGTGAAGAGCAGGTTCTCACAGGATCGATGGGATACATGCGTCCTCCTCCCCTGTGCTGCCCGGAAACCCTACTCATTCTCCCAGAGCCACAAAAAGTACCAGGAGGCAGTTGCGGGAAGAGCACATGAGGTGATCGTCACCTCCCCGCTCGGTGTTGTGCCGCGTGAGCTTGAGCTGATCTATCCGGCAGCCCACTATGATGTTCCCGTCACCGGGTACTGGGATCGCGAGGAGATGCATATCCTCACCCGATATCTGGCAGAATATCTCCGCACCCACCCATACCGGCGTGTCATCTCGCATCTCGAAGGCGGTGCCCGCGACGTTGCGCGTGCCGCAGCTGCGGAGGCAGGCATTCAGCTTGAAGAGAGCTGTATTGATGGCCGCCCGACATCACGTGAATCATTAAACCAGCTCTATGATGCACTGGCGGGTGAACGGAAGCGGTCTCCCGATATTGTCGGGGGGACGATCCAGTGGCAGTTTGGTATCACAATCGATACGAAAGGGATGATCATCAAAGGGAAAGGGCCTGAGAAGAAGGTGTACCGGGGGAGGCAGCAGCTCTTCTCCTTTGATCCGAATACAGGGCTGCTCAGGCCAACCTTTGAAGGCTGGGATCTCCTTCCCGGCTGCTACCGTGTCGGGATAGAAGGGTTTGTTCCGCAGGGCGATATCCTGGCACCGGGCGTCGCAGACGCGGATCCGGCGATCCGCGAGGGTGATGAGGTGCTTGTCACCGGCGAAGGGGTGCGTGCAACCGGGAGAGCGATGATGTCAGCAGATGAGATGAGCCGATCTTCACGCGGAGTTGCTGTGAAGGTGCGTAAAGTAAAGAGATCCTAGTTACAAACGCATACGAGATTATTGGGATATCCGGAGTGGTAGTGAGTGTATACAGTACGATCAGCAAAAACATTATCAGAAAACGTCTTTGAAACATGGATTGAGGCGCCTCATGTCAGCAGGAATGCAGAGGCGGGCCAGTTTCTTGTGCTCCGGATCGATGAGGAAGGAGAGCGGATCCCCCTCACCATATCAGGGGTGGATGGAGATCTGGTTCGCGTCATCTTTATGGCAGTCGGGACAACGACTGAAAAACTCGCTGCCCTGAAAGCAGGTGACACCATACTTGATGTTGTCGGACCCCTCGGGCAGCCGAGTGAGGTGCACCACTTTGGAAGCTGCGTCCTCGTCGGCGGCGGTGTCGGGATCGCGTGCCTTCCGATCATTGCAAAAGCGCTGAAGGCATCAGGCAACAGTGTGATCGGGATCATCGGTGCACGGAATAAGGACCTGTTGATCCTTGAAGATGAGATGAGAGAAGCCTGTGATGAGCTGATCGTCACAACCGATGACGGGTCATACGGGATCAAGGGCTTTGCCGCAGGTCCTCTGAAGGAGATCTGCGAATCCCGGCCGCCTGATGCGGTCTGGGTGATCGGCCCTGCCATCATGATGAAGGTGACCTCAGGCGTGACAAAACCATTTGGCATCAAGACATTTGTCTCACTGAACCCGATCATGGTGGATGGGACCGGGATGTGCGGGTCATGCCGGGTTGTCGTGAATGGCGAGACGAAGTTCGCCTGCGTTGACGGGCCTGAATTTGATGCCCATTTGGTGGATTTTGACCTCCTGATGAGCCGCCAGCGGTTCTACCATCCAGAGGAGAAGGAGTCGCGTGAACACCATCATTCCGGCGGATGTGGCTGCGGGGGGAACCATTAATGGCTGACCGTTCTGCTGAAGCAAGGGTCAAAGACTTCGACGAGGTCGACTGCGGCATATCCACTGAGGAGGCGGTTATTGAGGCGGCACGATGCCTCCGGTGCAAGAAGCCTGCATGTGTTAATGGCTGCCCGGTCGGAATCGACATTCCGGGATTCCTGAAGTATATCGAGGAGGAAGACTTCCGATCTGCGATAGGTATCATCAAGGAGAGCAATATGCTCCCTGCAATCTGTGGCCGTGTCTGTCCACAGGAGGCTCAATGCGAGGGCGAGTGTATCCTCGGTGTGAAGGATAAGCCTATTGCGATCGGCGCACTTGAGCGGTTCCTTGCAGACTGGGAGCGGGAGCAAGGCGTCACTGCCCCGGCAATTTCAGAGAAGAGGACGGAGAAGATCGCCGTTGTCGGTTCAGGCCCTGCCGGGCTGACAGCAGCGGCAGAACTTGCACGCAATGGGTTCTCAGTTACAATATTCGAAGCACTCCATGCAGCGGGCGGCGTCCTGACCTACGGGATTCCGGAGTTCCGACTCCCAAAACAGGTGGTGGCTGCCGAGATCGATGAGGTGAAGCGGCTCGGTGTCGAGATCAAAACCAACCACCTTGTCGGGAGGAGTGTGCCGGTGGAAGAGCTGCTCTCCTATGATGCAGTCATCCTCGCAACAGGTGCCGGGCTTCCAGGATTCATGGGAATTTCGGGAGAGAACCAGATCGGCGTCTTTTCTGCAAATGAATTTTTAACCCGCGTGAACCTGATGCATGCAAATGCCTTCCCGGAGTATGACACTCCGGTCAAGCGCGGGGGGAACGTCGTTGTCATCGGTGGCGGCAATGTCGCGATGGATGCGGCCCGTGTCGCCCGCCGGATGGGTGCGGAGGTGACCCTCGTCTACAGGCGGAGGCAGGAGGATATGCCAGCCCGGCTTGTTGAGGTACATCATGCCGAAGAGGAGGGGATCCGCTTCCTCACCTGCACGAACCCGACCAGGATCCTGGGAGAAGGAACCGTCACCGGAGTCGAGGTTGTCTCGATGGATATGTGCGAGCTCGACGATTCAGGCCGCCCGAGTGCAAAGCCGATTCCGGGCAGCGAGCAGATCATCCCTGCAGATATCGTAATCGAGGCGATCGGCCAGAGCCCGAATCCGCTCCTGATCCGGATGATCGAGGGGCTTGTCCGTGAGAAGAAAGGAAATCTGAAGGTCGATCCGGATGGCAGGACAACCATTCCAAAGATCTTTGCAGCAGGCGATGTCGCAACCGGTGCGGCAACGGTGATCCTTGCTATGGGTGCGGCGAAGGTCGCAGCAGAGTCGGTTCGAAAGATGTTTGATGGCGAATAGAGTGGAAACGACTCTCTATCACCACTCTTTTTTAGGTTTTTCGTTATTTCCCCTGTAACTGCCTCCGCATCAGGAGGCCTCAGGCAGATCTCCCGGCTGATAGAATCTCGGAGGGAGGATTCCTTCCAGCTGGAATGCCCGTTTTGTTCTCCGTGAGATCTCGGCCTTACATTCGAACTCATCACGGAGATCCCAGACATAGGCACGTGCCCGGAGCCGGACAGAGTGAAGCTGGTTTTCAGTGAGGATCGTGTAGGAGCAGGTGTCAGAGATATAGATATGCCGGGATGTGACAACGGCATCCCTGAAGAGTTTTATGGCACGATCGATATCCGCTGAATGATCGATGTAGATATCTATGACAACCATCATTTCGGTGAGACCTGCATTGGCGCTTGCGACGCTCTGGGTAATGATTTTGTAGTTTGGGATGGTGACATAATTGTCATCCGGGGTGATGATGCGGGTATCGAGCATCCCGATCTCAGCTACTTCACCATATTGGTCACCCATCGTGATACGATCCCCGATCCGGAATGGCTTCTCAAAGGCGATGATCACGCCGCCGATAATATTAGCAAAGACATCTTTGAGCCCAAAACCGATTGCAGCACCAAATAAACCGGAAAATGCAACAAGCTCGATTGTATCGAGGGTGATGATCTGGTGCAGGAGGTAAAGGATAGCTGTTGTATAGATGACGATATTCAGGATAGGGACGATCATCCGTACCGCTATCCGGGCATGGCCAAAATATTCCGAGAGCCGTAGTAAAACGAAGCTGAGAACCCGGGCGAGGATATAGGCCCCAATGAAAACCAGAGCTGCATCCAGCACGAGTGGGAGAATTTCATTATAAATATCCGAAACCGGCCCATTCACCAGGCTTCCCTGAGGGAGAGCCGGATCAATTGCACTGCCATCCACCATAGATATCACTCCCAGATAATCCTGAGTTTTCTAAGAAGATCATGCACCCCGAGGATCGCCTCGGGACAGATCTGGTATCCGCCATTTGTTTCCATGATGATGCCGAGTGTCTGAAGCCGGTAGAGTGTCGGGTTGATATCATATTCGAGAGCGGCAACCTCCTCCAGATACTCCTTTGATGTGACCCCCGTCATCGCAATCACTCCGAGTATGAAGGCATCCTTTCGGATCAGGGGATCATTGACCCTGACCGGCTGGTAGTCCTTCAGGTTCACCGTTGGATAATCGAAGCTCTTCTTCCAGATCGCTTTTCCAATCCCGGGATTGCCCTCAGCCATCCTTGTGATCTTGCGAAATACCATCTCTTCATCAGAGAGTTTCTCTTCATGGTTGCGCCGTCTAAATGCCAGCCTGTCAAAACTGAAGCTCGGAAACGGGAGCATGAGAGGCTCTTTTTTGAAGGGAAGATGCACCTCGTGTTTTCTCATCTGGACAATTGACGGGAGCTCCACCTCCACTCCGCCGATGAACTGAAGCTCGGCATCGGTATACTCCTGCAGAATGCATTGGCGCATCCCGGTATCCGAGAGAGGGGGGATTAAGATGGTCCGGGGGAAGATCCGCTCCACCTCCCGGATCCTCCGGAGATAATTCCAGGCATAGAGGTTCCAGGTTGTTATGAAGAGGGAGGATGAGGTGACAACCTCTGTGAGGAAATCATCCAGTGCCGAAAAACCCCCGATATGCCGGGAGAAGAGGTGCTGGCAGCCGTCCATAAGAAAGATCGGTTTCGATGACCGGTAATCCAGAAGATCCCTTTTACTGGTTATCTGTGATCCATACTCTACAAGATAGACATCACTCGCATATACATCATGAACCGCGGATATCAGGGTGCTCTTACCAGAATAGGGAAGGCCGATGATAGCAACATTCTCCCTTTTTTGTGAACGATAAAGATTGATCACGTCCTGTATCTCTGCAAACTGACTCTGAAATACCGTACATGGAGCATGGTTCATTACTTCTGAAGAATCAGCCAGATCACCTGTCATCAGACCACACGCCAGAATATCAGGGGATATAAAGATAAAGCTTCCCCTCTGGCTCCGGATCTGCCGATCAGGGCAAGACATATCACCATTAATGAGAAAGGATCTACAGATTTCCTATACAGCAGGGAGCCGGCTTCACCGGGGAGAGGGGAAGGGAGACTATGACAAACAGAATCTATGTGATCGGGCATAAAAACCCGGATACTGACAGCATATGTAGTGCAATCGGATATTCCGAATATCTGAACCAGCAGGATCCCGGCAGGTACATCCCTGCACGATGTGGTGAGATCATGGCAGAGACAGCCTATGTCCTCTCCCACTTCGGAGTTGAGGTTCCTGCCCTTGTTGAGTCAGTTGAACCCACAGTTGCCGATATCCCGTTCACCTACACCCATAGCGCACAGAAGGATCTCCCCACAATCGATGTGGTCGATATGATGGAGGAGCAGGATGTCAGGAACATTCCGATAACTGATTCAGAAGGATCATTTGTCGGCCTTGTCTCAGAACACGGACTGGCACGGGCATATGTCCGCCGTACCCGGATCGAGCCCCTCTCTGTCCTCCCGATTAAGATCGAGACACTGGCACGGATCCTTGAGGCTGAAGTGGTTGTACGGAACCGTGATCTCCTCGAAGGAAATGTCTATATCTCAATAGATGCCCTACATGTCACCCTCTCCCGCCTGACACAGAATGATATCGCCATTGTGGGAGATAACGAGCCTTCACAGCTTGCCCTCATCCAGGCAAAAATCGCCCTTTTGATCATTGCAGATGGCGCCCCCATAGGAGAGCGGGCGATCAATGCCGCAAAATCACAGGGAGTTTCTGTCATCTCAACAAAGCTCGATGCATTCGGGGTTGCCAAGATGATCAACCTCTCATTGCCTGCAAGCGAGGTGATGGCAACCGATGTTCCGATCATCCACATGGACGACGGGCTGGATTATGTGAAACAGCTGGTAACGAACTCCAGGTACAGGACAGCCTGTATCGTTGACGAGGAGGGAAAGCTCCTCGGCATGATCTCACGGAACACCTTTGTCTATGACATTCAGAAATCCGTCATCCTTGTCGATCATAATGAGTACAGCCAGGCGGTGGATGGGATTGAGAATGCCGAAATTCTTGAGATCATCGACCACCACCGGCTCGGTGCAATGACGACATTAAAGCCGATCCGGTTCATCATGGAGCCGGTCGGCTCAACCTCAACGATCGTTTCCTCAATCTACCAGGAGAGCGGACGAAATCTCTCTGAACCAGTCGGGGGACTGCTCCTTGCAGGCATCCTCTCCGACACCCTTGGCCTGAAGATGTCAACGACCACAAAGAAGGATGAAGAGATGGTCGCCTGGCTTGCAGAGAAGACAGGGATCGATCCGGTGGAGTTTGGGATCTCGCTCTTCAGGGAGGGGATGGAGCTCTCAAGCTTCTCGATTGAGGAACTGGTGAAGAAGGATCTGAAGCGGTACAGCCTCTATTCGATGGATGTCGCAATCTCACAGGTGATGGCCCCTTCATCCGAGTTTGCCAGACAGCATGAAGAGGAGATCCGATCCACCATCGAAAATCTCCGGAAATTGATGGAGGTTGATATCTTTGTGGTGCTTATTACGAGCGTCTTTGAGAATGGATCAGATCTCTATGCGGCAGCAGATGATACAACACTCCAGCGTCTGGGTTACCTGAATCAGCCGGTCCGTCTTGATGGTGTTATGTCCAGAAAGAAGGATTATCTCCCCGAATTTGGCCAGTTAATCCGGGGATTATAATCTCCCCGGCTTTCGCACCATCGGGACAACACCTGATCCTTCAAGGTTGCCGAGAGCAAAGGCATACCGCTCCCGGATCGTCTTTGGGAGAGCATCCTCGGGGATCTCCTCAAAGCCATATCTGCCATACCAGCCGACAAGCACCTCTGTCGAGTGCATGTACAGCCATTCTTCACTGCAGGATTCGATCAGGGCATCCATCGCATATTTTGCAAACCCATGCCCCCGGTATGCCTCGGGGGTGAAGACGGAGTCGACTTCAAAGCCATCCGGGTGGCGGCGGCATCTCGCAACAGAGACGAGCACACCCTCGGCAAAGGCTCCAAATACCCGGTCTGTCTTCGGATCAGCCTTCTGTTGATGGTACGTCTCCCAGAGTTTTTCAGCAAGAGGGAATTCTGAAGCCATCAGCTCACGCCCCTCCATCCTGAGCGTAAACTCGGGGTAGCGGATATACACGGGAACACCGGCTTGTGCTGCAACACCGGCAACGGTTGATCCGATCTTCGCCTTCTTCAGATAATCGAGATGCCCAAATCGTGAGAGGAGTATCATGGTTGCCTGAAGTGTCTCTGCTACAGAAAGGATCGTTTTGACACGCTCTCCATGCAGGACAAGAAGGGAGATGGAATACCGGCTGCTTCCGTCGTTGATCCTATCGGCAGCATCCTTCAGCTCTTCCCGTAATTTTCGGATAGCAGCATGATCGGTGGAATCGGTCACATGAAGGAGCGTGATCTGGCCTTTGATATTCAGGCTCTTCACAAACGCCAGGATCTCATATGAGATGCTGGAGAGCTCAATTGGAATGAGGAGATTATCAAAAATTTCCGGATGTTGGCTGTTTTTAACATAACGGGGATACTGCATGATCAGGAGATCCCGGCTCACATTGAGGAGTAGGTTGTCTGATACTGATCCCAGGAGGAATTTTCCGACTTTCCCCCTGCCCCGTGCACCGACGATGATGCAATCGACCCGATCCTCTTCTGCAACCGATCTGATCGTTGCTTCTATTGGTTCTTTGATCTGCTCAACTATCCTGATACGGGCATTCATGCCATGGGATGAGAGGAGCAGCTGATCCCTCTCCAGCTTCTCTTTAACCTTCCCGTTCGCTCTCCCTTCAGTCACATGGAGAAGAACCGCCTCTGTGACATCCGGGATTTCAGAGGCCATGCCCAGAGCCGCATCTGCATACTCTGAAAAATCGGTTGGAATCAGTATCCGCATTCTTATTCGACCAGATAAAATGATGGAAGGTTGAGAATATAAGGAGATGGGATCTGGTTGTGTGGAGAGGGGGGTTGTGTATTGGATGATGTGAATCGGTATTGGGTAGATTTACGTGGTACTCTTCATTCTACATCGTGAGCAGATTCAATCCCACTCATTCCGTAAACGGCATATGTATTTCTGGGCATCGGTTTGGTTCCAGAGCTCTTTTCCGCAACCTTTCAATTCAAGAATATCGCGATTCTTTCTGATCGATGAACACCCAGTTTTCATACATCGGATGATATCCAGGAGTATCCTCTGATAATGAGGAGGCAAGTCTCTTATTTCACTCAGGATTACCTTTTCTAAATGAGTATATCCCATTCCAATCCTCGTATGACAATCTAACTAAAAAAATGTGTAATGATCCTCAGCAGAGATCCTTAGATTGGTTCTTCCCGATCTGACGAAAGGGTAAAAAGAGATCCGGATCCCCCCCTTACGCCGGGGGGAAGACCTTCACACCCTCGTTATCAATCCCGGTTGTTACTGCGATCTCAAGGCCGATCTTCCTGACAATCGCCTGCATCTCAACTTCAGTCCTGTCGGTTATGATCGCAACGGCGGGGCCGACAGAGCTCATTGCGACAAACTCAAGCCCGGCTTCGCGGAGGCGGCTCATGTACTCGTAGAGGGCGAAGCTGTGGTGTTCAATCTCAGCTCTTTTTGAGCCCCGGAACTCGATCTCCCACATGATATCGCCGATTGCCTTCAGGTCGCCCCGTTCAACTGCCGGGATTAAGTCCATCAGCATCATGTAGGACTTCAGTTCGCGGTCCCGGTAGTCGAGGGTCCGGGCTTTTGTCATCAGCAGATCAAACTCATGTTCGCCTGCACTGGAGACACCGGATGGCGGGATGACGATATAAACGTTCTTATCCTCTGCAAAGGAATGATGATAGACAAGGGTGAGGCAGTCTCCCATCACGCCGATCCCGCCGTGCGTGGAGACGGCCGGTCCGACGCCGGTCTCAAATCCATAGACGACATCGCCAGTGTCGGTCTCCTCGACATAGTTATTCCCGATAAGCATCCTGATCTGGTCTGCCGTAAGCGGGCATCCAAGGGCGGCATTTGCCGCATGCCCGACGACGGTGAGGAGCGTGCTTGTCGAGCCAAGCCCCACATGCTCTTTTCCATGATCGGTTGCGGTAACCGAGAATCCACCGGTATAGCCGATTGCTTTTGAAAAAGCGATTAGGAAGTGGCGGATAATCGCCTCACGCGGGTGGTTGATGACAATTCCTTCAGGCTGGCAGGCGATCTCTGCCCGGCAATAGAGCTTGAGCGCAAATCCCAGCCCGCCGCCACCGGGGTGGCCGGGTGCAAACCGATTCATATCAAAGACGGTCAGGTGGATCCGGGCAGGGGCTACCGCGGTGAAGGTGCCCTCCTGTGGCATGGCAGTCACCGTCCCTTCAAGACCGCATGTCCGGATCTCTTCGCCGGGAGCAAATGCCATGAACTCATACTCGACAAGGTCAAGGTCACCCCCACGGATCTTCATCGTAGGCATGGTACTAATCTCTTAACGGTTCAGGATAGTGTATGATAGCTTTTCTGATCTGATCCCGGACACTTTCACCACCAGCCCGCCGGGGTTATTACCGGATCGCATCAATCAAGTTGCATAGAATGTCAGAACAGCTCCGAAAACTCACATCCCTCTCAAGATCCTGTTTTGATCTGGCAACGGCAGATTCCGGGAGAGAGTCCGCTATGGTGAAGGGAGGGTACCTGAAGATGCTGCTCAATGGCAGATGCAGCTTCGACTGCGCATACTGCGGGATCTGCCGGAGGGAGAATGCGCCGGCATTTGCCCCAAAGGAGCTCGCTGACCTTATCTGCTCACTCTGGAAGGAGAGCCGGATCACCGGCCTCTTCCTCTCGACCGGGATTCCCCATGACTGCCAGGAGAGCATGGATGACCTGATCGAGGCTGCCACCCTCATGAGGCTGGGAGGGTTCACCGGATACCTGCACCTGAAGGTGGTGCCGGGCGCCCTCAGAACAGATATCAATGAAGCGGCCCGGCTCGCCAACCGGATCAGCATCAATCTCGAAGCAGTCGATAAAGACCGGCTCTCGGAGATCGCGTCTGTCAAAAACTACGAATCAGATCTATTGCGGCGGCATACATGGGTAGCCGAAGCCGCCCCCGGCCGCCACACCACCCAGATCGTCGTCGGGGCGGCAGGCGAAACAGATGGCGAGATCCTCTCCTTCATGCACCGTGAGTACCGGGTTTTCTCCCCTGCCAGCATCTACTATTCGGGGCTCATCCCCCTCCCCGGCACATCGCTTGCCGGAGCACCCCCGGCAAACCCGTCACGCTTAAAGGGGCTCTATGCAGTCGATGCACTGGTGCGGGACTATGGCTATTCGCCGGATGAAACCGCTACCGCCCTTGACGAAGAGGGGAGGCTCCTGCCGGGAGATCCAAAAATCAATGCTGCGGGATCAGTCCGGATTGATCCTTCTTCCGCCACACGGGAAGAGCTGATCCGGGTGCCGGGGATCGGCCCAAAGGCAGCTGAACGGATCATCTTCATGAGGAGTGCCGGGCGGGCAGTGACAGAAAAGATGCTCAGGAAAGCAGGAGTTGTGATGAAAAGGGCGGGGGCGTATCTTGTGGTCGGGGGGAGGGTGCAGAAGAGGTTAGGGTGAGAGAAGGAGGAAGGGGAGAGCATACAATGGGGAGGAAGGGGTGTGGAATGAATTGAGATCTATCAATAATAGCATCCCAAAATCCGGTCAATGGAAGTCACCACAAACTTTTTGTCCACATTATGCCCATATTGGATATGAGAATTCCAAGGATATAAAATAATTATTTTCCAATTTCAGTAGATATTTATGCGTTTTCTGATTTAGAATTCAGCGACTGCCAAGCCCACCCATGTCCACATAGGTGGAAAAGATCTGATTGAGTTGGAATAATTTCGTTGCTCCACTTTTTTCCATCACAATAACTTTTTTCATCTCAAGATCGGCAAGATCGCGTCGTGCAGTCTTCTCATTGCATTCCTTTTTTCTTTTTGTTGATCTTCTGGTTGACTGAAGTAAGAATTGCCTGTCTGTTAATGTTCTAATCCCAAAGACTGTTGGATTCATCCAGCCTGGAACACCCAGATTCAGGACGACAGGATCGACTCACTTATACTCCCGCTTCGAGTACTGGTACTTCTCGTCATCCCCGCCCTTGATGGTGATATAGAGCCACTCATAGAGCGACTTCAATGTCCCAAACTGCACGTACCGGCGCATCGAGAACTTCACCCTGAGCTTCCCATCCAGCTTCACGCGGCCGATCTGCCGCATCCGGCGTGCGATCTCAAGATCATCTCCGGCATCGATGGTGCGGTACATTCCTGCCTCAAAGAACGCCTCCCGCCTGAATGCCGTGTTGCAGCCGAGGGTGTAGTAGAGGGTATGCGTGTAGTAGCCGAGCCGGGAGAAGGTATTGGCGAGGGCAAGCGATATCTTGTGCCTGATCCCAGGCTCAATCGGCTCAACCAGGCCATAGAGCTGGACAACTTCCGGGTCAGAGAAACCTGCCTCGATCCTGGCAAGCCAGTCCCGTGGGATGATGCAGTCGGCATCGGTGGTTGCGATGATATCGCCCTTTGATGCCTCTGCACCGTCGTTCCGTGCGCCTCCGACCTTTTTTCTTGTCTGGATGAAGACGAGATCCGCATACTTCTCTGCAATCTCCCGTGTCCGGTCTTTTGAGTTTCCGTCAACGACGATGATCTCATATTCCGAACGGGGGATTGACTGGTTCGAGAGGCTCTTTAAGCACTCCTCGATATTTGACTCTTCATTATAGGTTGGAACAATAACCGAGATCATGCATCCTCCGCAAGCCTCTTGTAGGTGTTCATATGCTCCCCGGCAATTCGATTGATATCAAAGCGCTCTGTGAATGAACGGGAGATACCTCTGAGACGCCGAAGAGCCGTCTCATCCCTCATGAAACCTTCCGCTTCGTGGATATCAGAAAAGAGGAGTGAGGCATCGCCAAAGACTTCACGAAACTCCGGAATATCCCGTGCCACCACCGGCACACCGGTTGCAAGCGCCTCCAGGAGCACCATCGGCATGATCTCCGCATATGAGGGGAGCAGGAAGATATCGGCACCGGCATATGCCTCTGTGATATCAGGAACAAAACCGGTGAATTTCACATTCTTCCCGGACTTCCTCTTCAACAGTTCGATCTTTGCATAATCTTTTGAGAGCACGCTGTATGGATAGCCGCCCACCCAGACGAAGGTGACATCAGGCATCTTCTTTGCGAGCTTCAGGAAGTCATAGATCCCCTTCCTCGGCGTCTCCTGGGCAACCGTCAGGACAACGGTGGTATCATCATCCACATGGAGGCAGCTGCGGAACCGCCGTCTCTTCTCCTCATCGGGAGTAAACTTCTCCCGGTTCACCCCGTTTGGGATGAGGGTGGTCGGCATATCGGGGAGCATCTCCTCGATCTCACGGAGGCTTGGTGGCGTGATTGCGATGATATGGTCAAATTTGCCATAGATCTTTGGGTATTGATTATTGATGATCGTCGAGAAGGCAACATTTCCGTCATTCAGCCGTGGGGTGGAGTGTGCCGTTAAGATCTTCACTCCTTTGCTATATGAGCGGTGTGTCAGTGCCATCGGGCCGAAACTATGGTAATGGACGACATCAAAATCCGGTTGATAGGAGTTCCAGGCCACATCATATGGGTGCTTCTCATGAATCTGGCGGTACAATGTCTTTGCAAGCGTCGAACAGCCGATGTACTTGAAGAAGAAGATATCCTCAACAAAGATATTTGCTCTCATTAATTTCGCTCCATAAAAGAAAAGGCGCTCTGGATGCAGCCATCCATATTCAGGTACTCAAACTCGGAGAACCGCCCGACGAGATCAATCCCCTGTTCAGAAAGCCAGGATCTGACAATCGCGATATTCTCCAGATAATCGAGATCATAGACCACATACGCAAATTTGGATCTATACACCGAACCATGGGCGATTGTGCCATCTTCCGGGATGACACCCATCTGCCTGAGGCTTCTTATAGTATCGTCAAGGATCTCATCATCGGTGAGCCGGGAGATCGGATCTCCTTCATTATAGGTGATCTCGGCAAGCACCGAAGCATGCCCGTCCGGGGCAACAGCGTCGCTGTAGTTTGAGGGGAATGAGATCCTGTTGAAGTCTCCGGTGGCAGCATCCGGGATATACACCCAGGAGAGGGGTGGTGCTGAACCTTTAAATCCGATACAGACGCTGATGAGCGAATTATATCTCAGCGCATCGCAGGCTGTCTGCACCTCTGCTGGGACAGAACCCAGGCATGGCAGGAGATGCTGGAGCGGGATTGTGGATATCACCCGATCTGCCGAATATTTGGTTGTTCCATCACTGATCACCCACTGCCCGTCCCTTTTCTGAAGAGAGGAGACAGAACAGCCGGTCACAATAAAATCCTGCACCGGCTCAGCGATAGCCTTCACAACTGACTCGATTCCCCCGAGAATCGGGTAGTTGAAGACCGACTGGTGGGTATACCCTTCTGTTTTGATGCCGATTGCCGATCTGATGATATCTTCAACAGGCGGCCGGGGCACACGCCCCTCCATCCAGTGTGCGGACATCTGTTCGGTCGGATAGTTCCAGATCTTCTCGTTATAGGGAATAAGGTAGCAGTCGGCTATTCCGCGTCCGAAGGTCCCAAGAATCCAGTCCCTGAAGTTCTGAGGAGTCGGGATCTCACCCTTCTCCGCGGCGATGATCGTCCTGATATATTCGTTGATACAGTAAAAGAGATCCTCTTTTGGAAGTTCATAGAGGCCGTTTTCGAATGGATAGGTGACCATCAGGCCTTTATAGAAGATCTTGGTATTCCGTTTCCGCTCTGCCTTGTTTGAGGAGAGGAGATCATTCATAAACGAGAGTACAGTCTCGTTCCGCGAGAAGATGATATGTGAACCGCCGATATCAAAGGTAAATCCATCCGCTGATTCCGAGCGGCATAAACCGCCGATCCGATCCTCTTTCTCAAGAACGATTGCCTCTTCCCCTGCCTGCTGCAGGAGCCGGGAGAGTGTGACTCCAGTGAGTCCACCACCGAGAATAGCCCATCTCACACTATATCATATGATGAGGTCGGTAATATGGATTTGTCCGAAATCACCTATCTCCTCTTGAAGAGGTGCTCAAGATCTGCTGAGCCAAACCTGACAATAGCCGGTCTTCCATGCGGACATGTATAGGGCGGTCCTGCGGAGAAGAGCTGCTGTACAAGCCGCTCCATCTGCTCGTGTGAGAGGGGTGTATTTCCCTTGATAGCAGCCCTGCATGCAATAGTTTTAAACACACGCAACCTCCGCTCACTTGCGGGCCCTCGGATGCCCTCGATCACCTCAAGGAGAAGTGATTCAATCTCACCCGGATCATCCAGCTTCGACTGTCCGGCTGGCACCGCCTGCACCGCAAAGGTATCGCCGCCAAACTCCTCAATCACAAAGCCTGCCGACCGGAGATCTCCGATTGCATCCAGAACAAGAGCCGCATCCTTTCTTGAGAGGGGTACCATCACCGGGACGAGGAGCTGCTGTGAAGCAGAAGCATCTCCCTCCCTCTTCTGGAGGAGATCAAAGGCGATCTTCTCGTGGGCTGCATGCTGATCGATGATCATAAGATCCCCTTCATCTGAGATGGCGATAATATACGTCCCGTTCACCTGTCCAAGCAGACGGGGCAGGTGCGATCCCTCATCAGGATGAGAGAGAGACGTTCCGGCAGGCTCTGTCACCCGGAGCTGCCGATCAGATCGTCCATATGTTGCCGCTCCTTCGGAGACGACATGTTGTATTGGAGGCGCCGGAGACAGCTTGTCTGAAACCTGATCCCTCATAGTGGGGAGCGGCTTTAATACCGCCGGGGTGTGGATCAGCTGCTCCTGTGCCTTCTCCGTAACAGCAGACCAGACAGTCGTCCTCACCGCATCCATCACCTGCCGCTCTGATGAGAATTTTACCTCACGCTTCGTTGGATGCACATTCACATCCACATCCCCGGGGTTAATCCGGCAGTCGATCACAGCAAACGGATATTCGCCTTTTGCAAGGCTCGTCCCAAATCCATCCCGTATTGCCCGTACAAGGGATGGCGATGCAATCTGCCGTCCATTCACCGAGATGTAGATCTGATTCCTGTTTGTCCGTGATCCGAGTGGATATGCAACATATCCCACAACCGGGTTTTCACCCCTGAGCGGGGAGAGGGTGATAAGTGTGCGTGCGAGATCGCCACCAAAAAGGCTCTGGATCGTCTCCAGCAGATCCCCTCTGCCGGGAGTGGCAAACTTCTCCTTCTCCTGGTGCATCAACTGGAACGAGATCTCCGGGTGAGAGAGTGCGGATCGCTCCATCAGGTCAAAGACATGCGCAAGCTCTGTTGAGACAGTCCTGAGAAATTTCCTGCGTGCAGGAGTATTAAAGAAGAGACTCCTGACCTCGATCATGGTACCGGGTGGGGCGGCACATTCAGAGAGATCGGTGATCATCCCACCGGAGAGTGTGATTGTGATCCCGGCGATATCATCCCGCCTCCTGCTCGTGAGTGTGACTTCTGAAACTGCCGCAATACTCGCAAGAGCCTCACCCCGGAATCCAAGAGTGCTGATCTCCGCAAGATCCCCGGCAGTTTTGATCTTGCTTGTTGCATGCTGGCGGAATGCAAGGGGTGCATCTTCCGGAGACATTCCCCTGCCATCATCGATAACAGTTATTCGCCGGATTTCCGCACTATCGCTCTTCACAAGGACACGGATGCGTGTTGCACCTGCATCGATTGCATTCTCAACAAGCTCCTTCACAACAGATGCCGGCCGCTCCACCACCTCGCCAGCGGCGATATGGGAGATGGTCTCTTCATCAAGGAGATGTATTGTCGGGTCTGCCATTTACTCACCAGCCTTCTTCTTCAGTTCTGCTAACGTGTTCAATGCTTCGATCGGGCTCATCGTGTCGATATCAAGGGACGAAAGCTCTGAGATTACCGGATGATTCTGTTTCTCAACTGAACCGGAATCCATCAGGAGAAGTTGTGTGTACCGGGGTTTTCGTTTTCCAGGCACCTCGCCCCGCTCCTCTTCGGCTAATGTCTCCCGGAGGATGGTGCGGGCCCGATCAAGTACCTTCCCGGGCACTCCGGCAAGGCGGGCGACATGGATACCATAGCTCCGATCAGTTGCACCGGGGATCAGCTTTCTGAGAAACGTGATCTCATCATCTGTCTCCCGCACCGCAAAATGGTAATTCCTGACCCGCTTCAACTCGGTCTCCACTTCGACAAGCCGGTGGAAGTGGGTGGCAAAGAGGGTCTTTGGACCTGATGAACGCCTGCCATGGAGGAACTCAAGAACGGATCGTGCAATGCTGTACCCGTCAACGGTGCTTGTACCCCTCCCGATCTCATCCAGGATCACAAGGCTTCTGTCGGTTACATGCCTGAGGATATATGCAAGCTCAACCATCTCCACCATGAAGGTGCTCTGCCCGCCAGCAAGATCATCTGATGCACCGACACGGGTGAAGATCCGGTCAAGGAGGCCGATCTCTGCGAGATCCGCAGGGACAAAGGATCCCGACTGTGCCATGATACAGATGAGGGCAACCGAACGCATATAGGTCGATTTTCCTGCCATATTGGCACCGGTCAGGATCAGGACCTGATCGCCTTCACTATCCATTTCGGTATCATTTGGAACAAAGCCGGACTGCACACTCTCCTCGACCACCGGATGCCGCCCGCCCCGGATCACAATAGAGGAGCTGTCAGTGAGCAGGGGACGAACATATCCTCTTCTGGCGGCTACATCGGCAAAGGAGAGGAGGAGATCGATCATCCCGACAGCCCTTGCCGCTGCCTGAAGTGCAGGTACCAGCGGACGGAGTTTCCCGATCAGATCGAGGTAGAGTTCAGCCTCACGGGCAAGTGCCCGTTCATCTGCAGTCGCGATCGTCCGTTCATACTCACGGAGAGCGGGGAGTGTGAACCGCTCACCAGACGCTGTCGTCTGTTTCCTCTCATATTCTGGTGGAACACGGCTGAGGTTTGGTTTTGTCACCTCGATATAGTACCCAAAGACCTGGTTATAGGCAATCTTCAATGATTTGATCCCTGTCCGTTCGCGTTCGGACTGCTGGAGCGAGAGGATCCAGTCCCTGCCAGATCCTGCCGTATCCCTCAGCGTATCCAGATCGGGATCATAACCATTGCGGATGACACCCCCGCTCCTGACAAGAAGGGGTGGATCGTCAGTTATTCCAGATCTGATGAGGGCAATTGTCGGATCAAAGCTCCCAATCTCCCCGGCAAGCTCTTCCATCAAGGGGGGTATTTCACCTTTGAGAGAGATGGTGATCCCCCTGACAGCATCAAGAGAAAGAGCCAGTGAGATCAGGTCACGTGGAGAGGCATTCCCGATTGCAATCCTGCCAGAGATCCGTTCAATATCACCGCATCCGGAGAGAGACTCAAGAATATCAGTTCTGGTAAGGGGTGAGTCAAGGAGCCATGCAACCAGATCGAGCCGATCATTAATGGCCTGTTTGCTGGTGAGAGGGGCTGTGATCTCAGAGGAGAGTGCCCGCCTCCCCATCGGAGTCTTTGTTGAGTCGAGGGTTGAAATCAGGGTTGCTTTTGAGCGTTCCCCCCCAATCGATCGGGTGATCTCAAGGTTTCTCTGGGTGACAGCATCCAGGATCATGCGGTCAGACGCATGCATGAGCCTGATCCCGGAGAGATGGGGGAGGGCGTTCTTCTGGGTGGCAATCGCATAGGAGAGGGCAGCACCTGCTGCTCCGACTGCAAGCGGCATCTCAACAATCCCAAAGCCTTCAAGGGTTGCCACACCAAAATGGCGGCAGAGAAGAGAGTTTGCATCTGCCACATCAAATTCTCCGGGATGACGATCTGTTACCAGAACAAAATATGATTCGAGGAGACGGAGAATCTCCGGATCTGTCCTCTCCGGAATCAGGCATTCTGCCGGGCGCTGGGACTCGATGACAGACGCAATCCCCTCGCTTCCTTCGTTTTTTGGTATCTCGCGGACGGAAAACTCGCCGGTTGTGATCTCAAGGATCGCGATACCAAAGGATTCGGCCTTCCGGTCAGGGAGGAGCGCCATCAGGTACCGGGAATCAGGAGCATCCACAATCGAGGGATCGACTGCGCATCCGGGTGTATGGACACAGACAACATCCCGCTTCACCACCCCTTTTGCCTTTTTGGGATCCTCGATCTGTTCACAGACCGCAACCCGGTACCCACGCCGGACAAGGCGGGGAATATAGGCTTCAGCTGCATGATAGGGGATGCCCGCCAGCGGAATCGGCTTCCCGGACGGATCAGTTGACCTTGAAGTAAGGACGATTCCAAGTTCACGGGCACAGATCTCCGCATCCTCGTAAAATGTCTCATAAAAGTCTCCCATACGCATAAAGAGGATACAGCCCGGGTACTGGTTCTTCATATCCTCCACCTGCTGCATGGCAGGTGTCAGCGTTCTGGGTTTTGACATGCAAGTACCTGATCTCATCTCTCTCCTGAAATAATCAACGATCGGTGATCGCAATCTTTGGATCCGATGAGAACAATTATCGCCTTTCATGGCATGAATCACCATATGGGCAGCATTGGATACTTCAGAAAAGCGATCGAGACGATGCCGCGTGATGACCTTGATGCTGTCATCGATGAGCGGGTCCGGTATACCATTCAGTATGCACACGACCATTCGCCATTTTACAGAAAGTGGTTTAAGAAGAATTCCATCGATATCAGGGAGATCCGCGAGCACGAGGATCTGCTGAAACTCCCGATCATCTCAGGCCAGACGATCAGAAACAACCAGCCGCCGGTCACCGACTCGTTTGAGTTCCTCTCTGCAAATATGGATGAGATATATACAATCCATGAGACGAGCGGAACAACCGGAAACCCCAAATCATTCTTCCTCACCTGGCAGGACTGGCTCCGGTATTCGGAGAAGTACGCACGGATCTTCCGTTCATATGGCATCTCAAGAGGGGATCGGGTCATCGTCTGTGCCAGTTACGGGATGAATGTCGGGGCGAACATGATGACACTCGCTGCACGGCGGACGGGAACCACCATCATACCAGCAGGCAAATGCACATTTCCAATCCGGATGATCAGGAACTACAAGCCGACTGTTGTGATCGGATCCGTCTTCAAGCTGATCCGGCTTGCACGGAGGCTTGAGGCAGATGGCATTGATCCAAAAGAGTCCGGTATCGAACGGCTTGTCGTCGGAGGAGAGAGTTTTGCCGAGGCATCCCGTGTGTACCTCAGTAACCTCTGGGACTGTGAAGTCTACAATACCTATGGGAGTACTGAAGGGACAATGTGCGGGGAATGTGTGGCAAAGGCGGGCCTCCATGTGCCCGAAGATCTCATCCATATGGATCTCTACAGTCCCCGGATGGACAGGTTTGTCCCGGATGGCGAGTACGGGAGGATCATCCTGACAAAACTCCTTCCTGTCGGAGAACGGTGCGGCACACTCCTGATCAACTATGATACCGAGGATGCAACCGCAGTCGTCTCAAGGGATCGGTGCGCCTGCGGAAGGACATCGCTTCGGATCAAGACCCCTGAGCGGGAGGGTGAGCGGTTCTTTGTTGAAGATCGATCCTTCAACCGTGTCGATATCGAACGGGGAGTCTTTCAGCCCGACAACATGCAGTATCTCACCGGCGAATATGAGGCATTCCTCTATGGAGGGAGGGAGACTGACTCGACAGTCATCCGTGTGAGCCTTGAATGTAATGATCCTGCAAATACTGATACCGAAGGGATCCAGGAGACATTCAGGAAGGCGTTCTTCCGGCTCAAACCAGAGCTTCGTGAGCAATATATCAATGGAACATTTGAGATGCTCTTCCATTTCACAGGACCGGGAGAGCTGGAACTCTATAAAGTGCAGGGGAGGCCAAAAAGAGTCGTTGACAGGCGTTGATCAAAAACCATCTGATTCAAGATGAATAATAACCAATAGATTTGTTCATGTTGAATAAGGAGCATAATATGCCCGATTACGAGGCGGGCTATCGTGATTTCCGGATCGACGTTCCGGAATACTATAATTTTGGGTTCGATGCCATCGATGCAATGGCAGAGAGAGACAGGAATAAACTCGCCATGATCTGGGTGAACCAGAACGGGGAAGAGAAATACTATACCTTCCGTCACCTGATGAATCTCTCCAACCAGATCGCCAATATGTACATGAAACGCGATCTCGCGAAAGGAGAGCGGATCCTGATCATGCTTCCGAGGATCCCGGAATGGTGGACATTTGCACTCGCCGCAATCAAACTTGGCGTGATCTTCTGTCCATGCCCGACGATGCTGACACCAAAAGATCTGAAATACCGGGTGAACCTGGGCAAATTCAGGATGATCGTCACCGATGTTGAGAACGCATGGAAGGTGGATGAGATCTGCGAGGAATGTCCCTCACTGGATCTGAGATTCGTCGTTGACGGTGAACTACCCAACTGGATCAGCTATCCGGTGGAGCTGAACTATCCGGCACCGGCTTCCCACCGCCTTGCTCCCTTATCGGGCGGAAAGAAGACGAAATCAACCGATCCGATGGTGATCTACTTCACCTCCGGAACAACCGGAGATCCGAAGATGGTCATTCACGATCATAGTTACCCTCTTGGACATCTGATCACCGGGAAGTACTGGTACGATCTCCGGGAGAATGACCTGCACCTCACCCTTGCCGATACGGGATGGGCAAAATCCTCATGGGGCAAGTTCTTTGGCCCATGGATCTGCGGTGCATGTGTCTTTGTCTATGATATCAGGACAAAGTTCAACCCGACCGAGATCATTCCCCTTCTTGAGAAATATGAGATCACCACCTTCTGCGCACCCCCGACGATCTTCCGTATGATGATCCTCGCAGATCTGGATGCATTCGACCTCTCGCAGCTTCGCCATTGCATCAGTGCCGGTGAAGCCCTGAACCCTGAGGTGATCAAGGTCTGGAAAGAGGCGACCGGGGTTACAATCTATGAAGGATACGGACAGACCGAGACAGTACTCTGTGTCGGCACCTTCCCCTGCATGGAGGCAAAGCCTGGTTCAATCGGACGCCCATCGCCGGGATGGGAGATCGAACTCCATGATGAGGAACAGAACAGGGTTCCGGTAGGGGAAGTTGGGACCATCGCCATTAGAACAAATCCCCGTCCAATCGGTCTCTTTTCCGGATACCTGGAGAACAAGCAGGCCACAGAGGAGGTATTCATCGGTGATTTCTATTATACCGGTGATAAGGCGACGATGGATGAGGATGGGTATCTCTGGTTTGTCGGGAGAGACGACGACGTTATCAAGAGTTCAGGATACCGGATTGGCCCATTTGAAGTGGAATCCGCACTCCTTGAACATCCGGCTGTGAAAGAGTCTGCGGTTGTCGGTGTCCCTGACCGGGTGAGAGGAACGATCGTGAAGGCTTTTGTCATCCTCAAAGACGGTTTTGAGCCCTCAGACAAGCTCGTCCGTGAGATCCAGAATTACGTGAAGCATGTCACAGCACCATACAAGTATCCACGTGCCATCGAGTTTGTCGAGGAACTCCCAAAGACGATCTCAGGGAAGATCAAAAGAAAAGAACTTCGGGAGATGGAGCTGGAGAAGTATAACTCCAGCTGAATCACTCTTTTTTGTCGCAACTCGCTATTTCATGCGGGTAGTTTGAAGCAGGTGCGACGCGGGTATCGGGGGGTGGGGTAGCGAGGGGGCGGGATGAAAGAGCTGATAAAGCCTTGCTCGAGAGAGCTACCTGAAAGGCGATTCTGAAAGAATCGGGCGTGTATCTGCTCTGGCAGCCCCCCAAAACATTCCCGCCCCTCCCGCGCCGCATCTGCGGCCGAACAGTACAACCTCCCTGCGAAGCATCTGCGAACGGGGCCGGGGCGGTGGGGAAAAATATCTGAGTGAAGAAATCCGAATGAATGATTCGAACACCCGATAACCAGATGAAGGCTCGTCCCCTATTGAAAACCCACACAGATCAACGAATTACTTCTTTTTATCAAAGCTCCGCGCCCGATAGGCGACAATAATCGCGCCAACAGGAACGATACCTGCTGTATAAACGAAGAATATAATCAGTGCATACTCCGGAAGAAGCAGGAGGAGGAAGAATATCGCCGCAGCAGCCACAGCAAGTGCGAGCAGGCTGTTCCCGACCATTGCGATCAGCCCCTCTGGATCTGCACAGGTCTTTCTGTCAAATCCGGCAATGAGGTTTGTCATCTTCCGGTATTTGATCAGGTACCCAAGTGCCAGGAAGACGACTGCAATGAACTCAATTATAAGCAGGAGGATGAGTGGAGCATCACCGATCATCACTCACCACCTTGTTCTGCTGTGACATAGGCATCGTACATGCTGTAGAGCCAGATGAGAATATAGAATGGAATCCCGATAAGTATGGTTGAGAGACCGGCAAACAGTGCTGCCATCACAAAGAGGGCGATAGCCTTTAAGAACTGCCCGGTATAGAACTGTCCAAGACCGGGGATGAAGAAAGACAGGATCACTGCCAGTATGGGAGATGCCATGATATATCCATCGCATCTCTGATAAAAAAGCCTTATGCCGGGTGCTGGTAATGGCGGATATCACCATACGCGACCAGCTTTCCTTCTTCAAGCACAGATACCGCACCATGGCCCCCGCAGATGAGACAGCGTGTTCCCATCTTCTTCATATCAGAATCGATCTCCTCTGCAAGTGCCATCAGGGCATGCCGCTCCTGCCTCGCCAGATCAGAATCTACATTCACCGAGGTGACGAGGAAATCTGCTATCGAGTTATATTCCTGGCGTTCAGGAGTGAGGCTTTTAAAGTTCATCAGGGCATCGCTGGTGAAGAGGAGGCCGATATCGGCTGCAAGCAGGAAGACCTGGCCATAGATATGCCCCCCAAGGCTCTCCAGCACCTCGAAGGAAAAGCCGCCGATCGAGAAGGTATCGATGACCGGAAAGATGCCGCGTCGTCCGATCTCATTTTTCGGAAAGATATGCCGCTCCTCTGGCGGGGTGCATCGTGAGAAGAGGTTGATGATCACCGTATAGACAGCTTCAAGGATGAGATCCTGGCTCCGTGAGCCGTATCCCCGGTTATTGCATTCTATGATCGCATCGGTTCCATGGTGGAGATACGAGGAAACCGGGTGGAGCCCCGCGGCACCGCAGTGATCGGCATCTGCATGGGTGCAGATGATGCGGGAGATGCCTTTGTACCCGGACTTGCCGATCTCATGGAGCATCCGCTCGATATCGTCATGATAGATCCCATATCCGGTATCGATCATCAGCCGATCAGATCCGGCATCAAAGATAAAGACGCTCCCCCCGCCCGGTGGCTGGATACAGGTGAGCGAGGAGCCATCCGGGGTTTCAATCTGCTGATAGTCGGCATAGAACCCTTCCCCGGTTGTTTCCGTGAGAAACGTCCCGATCCGTTCGATCTGGTTGAAGACGAGTTTTGGATCTTCGCCGCGATTGGTCAGCTCCTGGACGACATGGTTCAGATCGCCAAGCAATGAGAGGAGGAACTCATCATTTGCCTCCCCGAGGAATGGCCGGATCTTCTGTGCAAAGCAGATATAGAAGATCGTCTCGTCAAGGGCACCGCCGAGGCTATCATATTCGAGGATCTCAAGACGGTACCGGCTCTTGATGAAATCGATCACCTCCTCAACCCGTGGGGAATCGACGACATTCAGGCGGAGTGTCAGACGATCCGGGTGCCTACCGGTATCATCAAAGTCGATCTCTGACACATCGGCCCCTGCCTCTGCACAGGCGGTGAGGACATCATAGAGGGCGCCGGGACGGTGCGGGGTGGGGAGATAGATATGAAAGAGGAGGATATTCACCGGAGGGATATTTGACTGGAGGTAGCCTATCTCAGAAAGCCCCTCCCGGATAAGGCGGTAGTCTGAAGCGGTTGCGGTCATCTCAAAGAAGACCGTGTTCTTATCGATCCGCCGGTTGAACTGGATACGGGTGATGTTGCCGTTGTGCCGCCTGATGATATCTGCCGCTTTCAGGAGCGAGCCAGGCTCATCCGGCATCCGTGCGATGAATGAATGTTTCTCTTCCATTTCATGTAGATGGAACTGGATGATCGTTATAGCTTCTTGTTTAGATGTGATCAAAAGAGGGGTATTCCACCCAGAAGCCAAATCTGAGAATCGGGATTCCCGGATCTGATCGCCGGGCACCAGAAGGGGGTGAGAGAGGACCCCCTTCAGCCGGCTTCCTCAAAGATGAATACCTCTTCAAGAGAGCTTTCGAGGGCACAGGCTATCCTATATGCAAGAAGAAGGGAGAGGTTAAACTTCCCGCTCTCGATATGCCCTATCGTCTCCCTCCGGACATCAACCAGATTGGCGAGCTGCTCCTGGGTCAGGTTATGCCGTGCACGGAGCTCCTTCATCCGGGTTTTTATTCTGATACTCACACAGGAGCTCCCCTGATCTCATAGATATTGAAGGAGATGACGAATGTCAGGATCTGGGCGATGAATATGCCTGCAAAGAAGAGTGCTGCCACTTCCAGTGTCCTGAGGATGGTCAGAACAGCAATGGCGGTTGAGACGCCGATCATCGAGACAACGAAGGCATTGAAGCCTGCCCGTGCGAGATTCTGCCTGAGCATCTCATCGGATCTGCCGATTGCGGCAAAGAATGCAAAGAAGCCGAAAAAGCCGTAAAATCCAGTATTTCCTGTAACAAGCCCAAGCAGTCCGAAGAGTCCGAGAAGACCAAGGAGCTGAATTGGGTTCTTTTTCAATGACAATTGATTCATGATAAGCATACCTCACATAAAGTTAGATAGAATTAACTTTATGAGATATATACATCACATAAATGTAAATACCTTTCGTTGCCTCCATAGAATCGAGGCAGGGCAAAAAGATGATTGGGTCAAACCTTCAATAGTGATATTGGCATATACTTCAGCAGTACAGAGGAGTGGTGATAGAGATATGCAGATGATGATTGGCGATCAGTTCACTGAATCGGTCTCTGGTAAGCGCACCCGGATCGAAAACCCATCAGACGGCACCCCTGCCGGGGAGGTTCCATCCGGTGGAGCGGAGGATGTCAGGCTTGCGATGGAGGCTGCGAGTGAGGCATTTGTGAGATGGAGCGAGGTTCCCAATTCCCACCGGGGTATCACCCTCTTCCGGTCAGCTGAACTGATCAGGAGGGAAGCAGACCGGCTCGCCCTCATCCTGACAACAGAACAGGGCAAGCCGCTCCGTGAAGCAAAGGATGAGGTGCTTGGGGCAGCGGCAGTTTTTGAGTACTATGCCGGATCGGCATCCCTCATCACAGCCGGATATTCCGAGAGACTGCCGCGGTACGGATATGGCGTGGTGCAGAGGAAGCCGCTTGGGGTCTGCGCCGCGATCATCCCATGGAATATGCCGGTATTGATCGCCGCCTGGAAGATCGGGGCCGCTCTTGTGACAGGAAATACCCTTGTTCTGAAGCCCTCTATACAGGCGCCGATGGCTGTTCTTGCACTCGGTGAGGCGATGCAGCGATCAGGACTTCCTCCAGGGGTGCTGAATATCGTCACCGGGAATGGTGCAGATGCAGGCGATCCCCTCATCCGTCATGATGCGGTGAAGAAGATTTCATTCACCGGAAGTATTGAAACAGGCAGGGCGATTGCCGGGGCAACAGCTGGCACCATGAAGAGGCTGACACTGGAGCTTGGCGGAAACGATCCGATGATCATCTGTTCCGATGTTGACCCGGTTGCAGCCGCCGATGCAGCTCTTGCACTCCGCCTCTATAACTGCGGCCAGATCTGCACCTCGCCAAAGCGGATGATTGTCATGGATGAGATCCATGATGCATTCATCTCACGGCTTCAGCAGACGATCCCGGAGGTTGTCATTGGTGATGGTTGCGATCCCGCATCCCGGATCGGCCCTCTGAATAACGAAGCAGGGAAAATGGGCGTGGAAGATGCAATCCTGAGGCTTGAGGACGAGGGAGCCAGGATTCTGAGAGGGAAACTCTCGGCAGGGCTCTCACATAAGGGCTTCTTCTGCCCGCCTGCCCTTGCCACCGGATGTGCCGCGGATTCAAAAGTGCTCTCTGAAGAGATCTTCGGCCCCCTCATCCCGGTGATCCGGGCGGGCGATCTGGATGAGGGGATCGAGATTGCCAACAGCACACGCTTTGGACTGGGCGCCTCGATCTGGACACAACAGATCAATACTGCTGAACGGGCAGCAGAGGAACTTGAAGCGGGGATCGTCTGGGTAAACCAGCATATGAAGCTCCCCCCGGAAGTGCCGTTTGGCGGGGTGAAGGGGAGCGGGTTTGGGCGTGAGAACGGCCTGTCATTTATTGATGCCTATACCTGGGAGAAGACGATCCTCATCTCCCGGTAGAGGCTTTATTGACTGCTCGCTATTTCATGGGGGTAGTTTGAAGCAGGTGCGGCGCGGGTATCGGGGGCGGGTTAGAGCTGGATCAGGCTGAAAGGGGTGATAAACCCTTGCTCGAGAGAGCAACCTGAAAGGCGATTCTTCGAATCGGGGTTTATATGCTCTGGAAGCCTACAAAGCCTTCCCGCCCATCCCGCGCTGCATCTGCGGCCGCCCGGTACAACCTCCCTGCGAAGCATGTGAGGACGGGGACGGGCGGTGGGGAAAGCGCCTGAGTGAACAGATCCGAATGCAGGATTCAAACATCTGATAGCCGGATGATGACTCATTCCCTATGTAAAACCCGCAACAGATCAGCGAAGAGCCCTTTTATTCCACTTTTTTCAGCCGGATAACGAATGATACACCCTGTGTGGGATCGCCCGGCACCCGGTCTTCAACGATGATCGAACCACCATAGCGATCAACTATCAGGGTATGGACGATGAAGAGGCCAAGCCCCTTCCCCCTTACCCTCTCGGTTCCCCGTGTGTATTTTGTAAAGATTACCGGTTTTGTCGCGTCCGGAATGCCGGGTCCGGTATCCTCGATTCGTATCAGGACGGCATCTTCTGTTGTGGTTACTGAGATGGTGATGCTGACATCGTCACCCCCAAACTTCAGGCTGTTTACAATGATATTCGAGAGTGCCTGTGAGAGGAGAGAGTCTGCACAGGCAGAGATGTCTTCATCCTCCATGAGAAGGGTGATCCGATCGTCTGCATCCGCTTCTTTTCTGAGCACGGGTCCGATTCGAACCGGCACAAGTGATGCCTCTGCATCCTGAATCTCCCGCAGGGTCGCAACGTTATCAATGATCTCGTCACTCTTCTTCAGGGAGTTTTTAAGGCCTTCAATATAGCGCTCAAGGGTCTCATCAGCCTCTGATTCCAAGAGTTCAAGATACAGCAATGAGGTATGGTTTGTGTTATTGATATCATGGGTAATCAGGTCAAGATAGAAGCCGACCCTCGCGTGGGCTTCTGTTAAGTCAGTGGTCCGCTCAAGCACCCGCTCCTCAAGCTCCTCGTTCTGCACCCTCAGCTCTTCTTCGGATGCCTGGAGCCGGCTCATCATATCCTTCAGCCGATCGACCATCTGCTGGATCGAGAGGGAGAGGGATCTGAGCTCCGGGGGTCCCGCGATCCCGATTGGATGATCGAGATTCCCACCGGAGATGACCTCTGTATCATCGACCAACCGGTGAATAGGCCATGTGATCCGTTCGGTGACTGCATAGGCGAGAATTCCTCCAATCAGAATCGCAATGACAGCGATCATAAGATGCAGCATCAGAAGATTGTGGAGATGTTGCTGAATGGGGGCAGTCGTATAGGTCATCTCTGCAACGAGATTCATCTCAGGCGGGTTGCCATTTGAGGAGAGATCGATGAAGAGGAAGCGGGTATATACCTCAGAAGCCGGATTCTTAAATTCCAGTGATTCTCCGGTTTCCAGCACCGTTTCAATGATCTCTGAGCGCCACTCTTCAGGAACATAACTGGGATTTCCCACCTCATCTCCTTTGAAATAAAAAATCCTGACCGAGGTGAGGTACGGGTTCAGCTCATGAATTCTTCCCGCAGCCTCGGTGTACCTGAGTGCTGATCGCATCTCCTGAATCTGATCATCCATATAGCTGATCTCCAGGATATAGCGGTGATCAGAGGTTGGGTGATAGACAAACTTCCGGAACATGCCGGTGGAGAAATCCTTGACAATCCGATCTGAGACAAAAATATTTCCTTCCCGGATCTTCGTTAGGCGGCGATAGAATTGCGGGTACTCTGAAAAGTCCAGGAGATGATCGGGGGAGTAGGTAGTATACTCAATCACCCCTGCATCATTGATGATATAGAGCTCATAGCCTTCCCCAAATGATGCCTTCAACCCATCAAGATCGATTCGATCGGGATCACCTCCACTCTCTTCATATGCAGAGAGGAAAGAATCCATTGGACCTCGGAGTTTGTAATCAAGAGACTGGTCAAAGAGTAGAAGACCCCTATCAACAAGGAGCATCGACTGGATGAGCCCTTCTTCATTCTTCTCCTGCTGGAGGAGCATGGTGTTCTCGAGCTGCTCGCGGGAATTGTTGTAATTGACATTGATGACGACAGCGGTGACAATAAGGATGATGAGCACTATGCTTCCAAAAAGAAGCCAGCTGAATGGGATTTTCTCTGTGAATGAAGACGTGTTCACCATATGCACCAAAAGGGTCTGTATCTATACCATGACAGGAACCCGCATAAAGGTTGTCATTTAACTGAATAAGCCAGATATATCAGAAAAAAAATATTTTCAGCAGAAGATTGGTTTGCCGATCAGGGGAATTTCTCAGGCATTTCCACCTTTCCGATAGCAGCCTTCCGGCACAAGGATCTCAAACCTCACACCCTCACCATACACCCCCGTCTCCCGGATGGTAATTCCGGTGATGGCTAGGATCTCGCGGGTAAGGAAGAGGCCATAACCTGTATTTGTACCAAAGCCACGTTCAAAGATCAGCTCTTTATTCTCATCCAGAACGCCGGGGCCGTCATCTTCCCAGACTATGTGAAGACCTGATTTTGTTTCATCACAGCTGATCCTCACCCTCGTTGCCCCATTGGCATGGCGGAGCGTGTTATCCATCAGGTTTGAAAAGACCTTCTCCAGCATCTGGTCGGCATATATGAAGTATTCCGCACAATCGCATCGGACAGGGAGTGAACCATCCTGTATCCGCCCGATCAGTTCACGGAGGGAGAGCCACTGTGGTTCATGGACACCAAGCTTCTCATATTCTCCGGTAAATGCAATCTGTCCCTCAATTGCCGATAAGGCATCGCCGGCTTCCTTCAGGTATGAGAGGGTTTTGGGGTTGTGATCTGTCATACCCGCGAGTTCTATGTAGCCACTGAGTACGAGGATTTTATTCTGGATATCGTGGCGGGTGATACTCGTCAGGAGCTGTAGCTTTTTGTTGGAATGCTTCAGAGCTTCTGCGGTCTTCTGCTGTTCGGAGAGCGCTTCACTGAGTTTCCCGGTCCGCTCAAGCACCCTCTTCCAGCTCTTCATTCTGTACCCTCAGCTCTTCTTCAGATGCCTGAAGCCGACCCATCATATCCTTCAGGCGATCCACCATCTGCTGGATCGAGAGGGAGAGCGACCTGAGCTCAGGGAGGGTGGATACCCCGATGGTGTGATCGAGGTTTCCAGCCGCGATTGTTTCGGTATCATGGACCAGGTGCTTAATCGGCCGGTTGATCCGGCCGGTTGCGCCAAATGCAAGTATGCCACCGAGGAGGAGCGCAATGCCGGCAACCAAAAGGTGTTTGAGGAAGAGGGTCTCGAGTTCACGCTCTATTGGAGATGTCGTATAAGTCAGTTCGAGAACCAGATTCATCATCTCAGGATTCTCATCTCCGGAGAAGTCGGCAAGGATATACCGAATGTACGAGCTCGTCTCGGGGCTGTCGATCTGGACAGGAACTCCTGTATCAAGAACATCGGCGATGATCCGGGTCCGTTGCTCGTCCGGAGGTATCGAAGAATTCCCGACCTCATCACCCACTTTGTTGAAGATCCGAATAGAGGTCAGGTAGGGGTTGATTTCAGTGATTGTGGCAGCTGTTTCAGCATACCGGGCAAAGGATCTGATCTCCTCGATCTCTGCATCGGTGTAGCTTATCTCAAGGAGGTACCGATAATCTGGTGTTGGATGGTAGACAAATTTCCTGTTTGTTCCTGTGGAGAGATCATAGGTAATCCGATCAGAGACATACTCACCACCCAGCCTGATCCCTGTCAGGCGGCTGAAGAACCAGGGATATACAGAGAAGTCCATCAGGTAATCGGGAGGATAGGTGGTATGGATGATCACTCCATGCTCATCAATGATATAGAGTTCATATCCTTCCCCAAATAATCGCTTGAGCTCTTCAAGATCGACTGCCACGGGATCTCCTCCGGTATCATGATATGCAGCAAGAAAGAGATCCATCGGCTCTTTAAGCTTAAAATCGAGAGAGTGGTCAAAGAGAAGATAGCCCTGATCGATGAGCTGCATCGACTGGAGAAGGCTGAACTCGGTGTTCTCCTGGAGTGTCAGCACTTCTGATTCAAACTGGGTTCGTGCGGATGAATAATTGATATGCAGCACCATTCCGGTGACTGCAAGTATGATCAGGACAATGATTCCAAAGAGCAGCCATCGAAAAGGTATTCTACCGGATAGTTTTTCTCCCGCCACCACTCACACCGCAATCCTTTCTCGAATATGGGGTAAAGGGTGTGGGGGAGGATAAAGGTTCGTATCCACATGCCATAAGTATTAATAAGTGCTATTTCTTCCTAAATATATACCAACCCGTCATCGTCTCATCGAGCACCTTCTGGCTGTTCTTTGCGGTGAGAAGACTCACAACAATAAGGGCAATCAGTGCGAGCGTCACCGAATACAGGCTGAAATGAACCGGGAGCTTGGCCACGTACTGGTGGTAGTACCCAAAGATGCCGGATCCGATCAGGCCACATGCCATAGCGGCAAGTGCGCCTTTGGTTGTCGCCCCCCGCCAGTAGAGACCTCCAAGGATCGGGATGGCAAAGGTTGAGAGCATCACGCCAATTCCCATCCAGATGAGCCAGGCGAGCATTTCCGGAGGGTTTATCGCAAGAATAAGCGAGATGACAGCTGCAAGGAATACCGAGGCTTTGGATACGGTGAGCACTTTCTTTGTTGATGCTTCCGGATGAAGGATATTCTTGTAGATATCCCAGGAGAAGATCGTGCCGATGGTGAGCATCAGGCGATCAGTTGTTGACATCACCGCAGCCAGCACGATAACGGCAAAGAACGCCCAGATAAGCATACTGGGTGAAGCAAACTCAACACCGAGAATAAAGGCAAAATCCTGCGCATTCACTGCTTCCGGGAGAATGATCTGGCCCTCTTCGACGAGGACACGGACAGCAAATCCGACGAATTTCACAAGGAGCATTACCACAAGGTAGATGAGAAACGCAATCAGTGGAGACCACTTGAAGTATTTCGTCTCTTTGGCAGCAAGTACATTGTTAATGACATGCGGAGCACAGGCAAGCCCGACCATCAGGAGGATGGCAAACGAGAAGAGGAACTCCGGTGTTGCAAACGCATACCCGGCATAGACCGGAGATGGATACCATGGCTCGATAAAATTCGGGTCAATGGTGCTGAGCACCTCGTTGATGTGTGCGAGGCCACCCGCACGCATGATCAAAACCGGAGCAATCGCAACGACACCAAAGATCAATATCAATCCCTGGATAAGGGTCGTCCATGAAACCGCATAAAGGCCGCCGATCACCGTATAGGTCGTGATGATGATACCCGCAATGATCAGCGCCTGCCAGTGCTCTATCCCAAAGAGCCAGATCAGGACGATGCTGATTGCGGTATACTGGCCGACAAGATAGATCAGCGAGACGGTGATCCCGGCGATGGCAGAGAGCCCGCGGAGGTGTTTTGCACTCTCAAACCGGTGGGCAAAATAATCTTCAAGCGTGAGATAGCCGTTCTCACGCCCGACCGTATGGAGTTTCATCCCAAAGATCGTGATACAGAAGGCAGCGGCCGCAGGAACAAAGATCTGCTCCCAGATCGTCGGCCAGCCAGAGGCATAGCCAAGCCCCGATACCCCAAGGAGGGTCATTCCGCTGCATATCGAGGCGACCATCAGGATCGTAAAGACCCAGAAGCCAAGCGATCTGCCCGCGAGGATGTAATCCTCGGTATTAATAATCTTCCGTGATGCCCAGGCACCGATCCCGATCAGGAGAAGGAAGTAGAAGATGATGATGACAAACGTCATTGCATCTGCCATACTCAGTCTCCCTCCGGGAATCTCAATGCCCAGATAACCAGCAGAATGATGATAACCAGTATCGTTCCAAGAACGGCATACACCGTGTGGTCAGGCAATCCAAATATCATATAATGCTAATGTGTGCCATGCTAACATATAACATGCTCGATCCTGATCGCATCGAAAGGGAAATATCCGATGATTCACCGGATCATCACATATTATCGATTCATCAGAAGATGCAGGATACCAGCAGGAAGTCTCAGGGAAAAAAAGCAAAATGGAAGAGATGGGAGTTTAGAGAGGATGATTTCTGGTTTTTGCAACCAGAGATCAGTTCTCTCTTATAATCGCCATCATCTCCTGAAAATATACCAGCCTGTCATTGTTTTATCAAGAACCTCAGGGCTGTTCTTCTCAGAAAGCCAGCTGACGATAACCATCGCCAGAACCGATACCGTCACCGAATAGAGGCTGAAATGTACCGGGAGTGCGGCAACATACTGATGATAATAGCCAAAAACCCCAGATGAGATCAGCCCGGCACTCATCGATACAAGTGCCCCCTTTGTTGTTGCCCCCCGCCAGTACAGTCCTGCGAGTATCGGGACTGCAAATGTTGAGAGCATCACACCAATCCCCATCCAGATCAGCCAGGCGAGCATTGCGGGAGGGTTGATGGCAAGGATGAGCGAGATGGCGGCTGCAACAAAGACAGAGACCCGTGAGATCCAGAGAACCCGGCTGTCCGGGGCATCGGTATTGAGAATGTTTTTGTAGATATCCCAGGAGAACATCGTCCCGATTGTCAGCATAAGCCGATCGGTCGTAGACATCACCGCAGCAAGTACAATAACGGCAAATATGCCCCATATAAAGACATTCGGGGCGGCGTACTCAACCCCGTACATAAATGCATAGTCCTGAGCATTGATCGCTTCCGGGAGTACCAGGCTGCCTTCCTCGACCAGGACACGGACAGCAAAGCCTGCGAACTTTACGAGCAGCATCACCACAAGGTAGATCAGAAATGCTAACAGGGGAGACCATTTGAAGTATTTCACATCACGTGCCGCGAGGACATTGTTGATGACATGCGGAGCACAGGCAAGGCCAACCACCATCAACAGGCCAAAGGAGAGGAGGAACTCAGGTGTTGCAAAGGCATAATCGGCATAGATTGGTTGTGGAAACCAGGGCTCGACGAGGTTCGGATCAATTCCGGCAAGGACACCATTGATATGTGTCAGGCCACCTGCCTTTGCGATCAGGACGGGGGCAATCGCAATCACACCGGCAATCAGGAGACCGCCCTGAAGAAGTGTTGTCCAGGAGACTGCATAGAGCCCTCCGATGACGGTGTAGGCAGTGATGATGATCCCTGCAATGACCAGTGCCTGCCAGTGGGCAATATCAAAGAGCCAGATCAACACGATACTGATGGCGGTGTACTGGCCGACAAGATAGATCAGTGAGACGGCGATTCCGGCAATTGCCGAGAGTGCCCGGAGCTCACGGACACTCTCAAACCGGTGGGCAAAATAATCCTCAAGGGTCATATACCCGTTTTCATTGCCGATTTTATGGAGCTTCACACCGAATATGGTGATACAGAAGGCAGCAGCAAGCGGGACTGCGATCTGCTCCCATATTCCGGGCCAGCCGGAGGTATACCCATACCCCGACACCCCGACCAGGGTCATACCACTGCAGATTGAGGCGACCATCAGGATCGTAAAGACCCAGAAGCCAAGCGACCTGCCCGCTACGATATAGTCGCTTGTCGTGTTGATCTTTCGTGATGCCACAACCCCGATTCCAATCAGCAGGATGCAGTAAATCAGAATGATCAGAATGGTTCCGATTCCGGCTAGTGTCATGAATGCTCCGGCTTTCTCGATCGATGAATGATGATTTGGCAGGGAACGGGCAGGAGCGTGTTGATGGAAGAAGAACGATCCGGCCTAATCTCGTTTCCGATCATGTCATGCTATAGTATGTCACGGCATTAATTAAAATGCGTGATCTATTCGGCGGAAATCTAAAAAATAAGGATGAGAAAGGTCTAATCTCCGGCTGTGGTCTTTGAGCCACGCAGTGCCGCGATCGTTCCCGTCCTCACAAGCTCCTTCACCCCGTACTGGCGGAGGAGTTTCTCGAGTGCATCGATCTTCTCTGGCGGGCCGACCACCTGAAGGATAAGCGTCTTCGCACCGACATCGATGATCTGTGCACGGAAGGTATCTGCGATCTGCATCACCTCGGCACGGGAACTGCCCGGGTTTGCAACCACCTTGATGAGCGCCAGTTCACGCCGCACATGCTCGTGATAGGTGATATCCGAGACCTTGATGACATCGATCAGCTTGTTCAGCTGCTTCTTCACCTGCTCGATCCGGGTATCATCCCCATGCACGGTGATGGTGATCCGGCTCATCTCAGGCACTTCGCAGGTGCCGACAGCCAGGCTCTCGATGTTGAATCCCCGGCGGGAGAACATTCCGGCAACCCGTGAGAGGACACCGGCACGATTCTCAACAAGGACTGAAAGGGTATGGACCTTCATTTCTTCTCCCCCCCGATCATCTCATTGATGGCAGCACCGGCAGGGACCATCGGGAAGACATTCTCCTCCCGCTCGACCCTGAAGTCAAGGACGAACGGGCCGTCTGTATCGATGGCGGCAGTGAGCGCCTCTTTCACCTGATCTGCAGAATCGACCCTCATTCCGTCGATTCCATATGCTGCGGCAATACCGACGAAGTCCACAGACGGCAGTTCGGTATAGGAGTAGCGGCGGTCATAGAAGAGCTCCTGCCACTGCCTGACCATCCCGAGGTACATGTTATTCAGGATGACAACCTTGACGGGGATATCATACTGGACGATGGTGCCAAATTCCTGGATATTCATCTGGATACTCCCATCTCCCGCAATATCAAAGACCGGGAGATCGGGGCGGGCAAAGTGGGCTCCCATTGCAGCAGGCAGGCCATATCCCATCGTCCCAAGACCCCCGGAGGTGATCCAGGTTCTTGGGTGTTTGAAACAGAACTGCTGTGCGGTCCACATCTGGTTCTGCCCGACCTCGGAGACGATGATCCCCTCTCCATCGAGGAGATCGGAGAGGGTTTTAATGACAAGCTGCGGCCTGAGCACCCCGTCTTCCGGGCAGGCCATCGGGTACTGCACCTTCCAGTGGCTGATCTTCTCATTCCAGACAGACCTGTCGGTTGTTCCGGTGAGACGGTCGAGCATGCAGATCAGGACCTGGCGTGAATCGCCGACGATCGGGAGATCAACCACCTTGTTCTTTCCAATCTCGGCAGGATCGATATCAATATGGATGATCCTGGCATTCGGGGCAAAAGACTGAACCCTGCCGGTTACCCGATCATCAAACCGTGCTCCGATGGCGATTAAGAGATCACATTCGGTGATGGCATAGTTTGCATATCTTGTACCATGCATCCCGAGCATGCCGAGGTTGAGGGGGTGATCGCAGGGGATTGCTCCGATGCCCATCAGGGTGGTCGTCACCGGAATCCCGGTCATCTCAGCAAACCGGACAAGCTCAGGTGATGCATCTGATGCAATCACGCCTCCGCCCGCATAGATCACCGGCCGCTCTGCCTCTGCTATCATGGAGAGGGCTTTTTCAATCTGCCTGAGATGCCCTTTGAATGTCGGGTTGTACCCTCTGAGGGAGACCTCCTTCAGGGGTCCCGGATCGGGCGCTTCATTGGTCACGACATCTTTTGGAAGATCAACCAGGACAGGACCCTGCCTGCCGGTGCCGGCGATATGGAATGCCTCAGCAAGAACCGTGTCGATATCCTCAGCCCTCTTGACGAGGTAGCTGTGTTTTGTGATCGGCATCGTGATGCCGGTGATATCCGACTCCTGGAAGGCATCGTTTCCAAGCAGGGCTGTTGGAACCTGTCCGGTCAGTGCCACCATAGGAACGGAGTCCATATATGCAGTCGCAATCCCGGTAACAAGATTGCATGCTCCCGGCCCGGATGTTGCCAGGCATACACCTGTCCTGCCGGAAGCACGTGCATACCCGTCTGCCGCATGGGCTGCAGCCTGCTCATGCCGCACAAGAATATGGCGGAGGGGGGAGTCGTACAGCTCGTCGTAGATTGGGAGTACCACACCACCGGGGTAGCCGAAGATAGTCGTCACTCCCTGCCGCAATAGTCCTTCAATGAGAATTTTAGCCCCGGTTTTCATCTTTTTTCCTCAATAACCTGTTCATTCCGGATATCATCGCCTCAACCGACGCCATGATGATGTCCGTTCTGGCGCCGCGGGAGGTGATCAATTCTCCGTCCTTCCTTAACTTAACTGTGACGTCTACAAGAGCATCTGTTCCCCCGTAGATCGCATCGACATGATATTCTTCAAGGGTGATATCGCCAACATCCTGCACCGCCTTTCTGAGGGCCATGATGACCGCGTCAACCGGGCCGGTTCCTGTGGATGCCTGGGTGATATCCTCACCATTGACGGTCAGGGTAACCGATGCCGTCGGCATAACACTGTTGCCAGAGACCGTCGTGAACTGTTTCATCTGGATCACCGGCGTGCAGGAGATATCCAGCACCGCTTCTGCGATTGCATGGAGATCCGAGTCGGTGACCCGCTTTCCTTCATCGCCAAGCTGCTTCACCCGTGAGACGATCTCCTGGAGCTGCCGTGGTTCTGTCCTGTATCCCATCTCTGACAAGGCTGCTTCAACAGAGGCGCTGCCCGAGTGTTTTCCAAGGAGGATCCGCCGCCGTCTCCCGACCATCTCAGGCATGATCGGCTCATAGGTTGCAGCATCACGGAGGATGCCATGTGCATGGATGCCGCTTTCGTGGGTAAATGCCATCTCCCCGACGATCGCCTTGTTTGTCGGAAGCGGTACACGGGTAAGCCTGGATACGAGTGTGGAGAGGTGATAGAGCTCTTCGGTTTTGATACCGGTCTTCACACCATACAGGACCTCAAGCGACATCACAAGATCCTCAAGCGGGGTGTTGCCTGCCCGCTCACCCAGGCCGTTGACCGTCACATGGGCGCATGATGCACCGGATTTCAGGGCGGAGAGGGTCGTTGCGAGGCCAAGCCCCAGATCGTTGTGGCAGTGGATCGAGAGAGGCGCGAGTGTGGCAAGAGGCGGGATGATCTCACCCGCCCGCTCGGGGGTCATTACGCCGACCGTATCACAGAAGCAGATCCGATCCGCACCCCGTTCAACTCCCCCTGCATAGAGATCGTACAGGTATGCCTGGTCGGCTCTTGATGCATCTTCGCCCGAGAGCTCTACGATCAAGCCGCGATCCTTTGCATATTCGACAGAATCCCATGCCATCTTCATCACATACTCCCGGTCTTTCTGGAGTTTCTTCTCGATATGAAGATCAGATACCGGGATGACAAGATGGATGGATTCAGCACCAAAATCTGCTGCATAGTCGATATCAAGCCGGACACCCCGGACAAAAGTACAGATCTCTGCCTTCAGTCCGGCATCGGATATCAGCCTGAGAGACTCTCGTTCTCCATCAGATGCAACAGCTGATCCAACCTCGATGACAGAAACACCAATGTCTGAGAGAAGTGTTGCAATGTTTAACTTATCATCGGGTTTCAGCGATACACCGGGGGTCTGTTCCCCGTCACGCAGTGTCGTGTCTAAAAAGCGTGGGCTTTTAACAAATAAAGCAATCACTCATAGTGGAAAGCACCATTTCAATAATGGTATGTGAGAATATTTAATAGGTTGTTTTTTTCAACTGGTTGGGAAACAATTGCATTTCTCCATTCTTCATTCAGGGCATCCCCGATAGTCCCAAAGAGCAAGTCTTATCATCACTCTATTTATGGCCGAGGCTCTCCAATGTCGGCAAAATAATAAAAAGAGAGTTAATTTCTGTTCTGCTCAGGCAGCGCTGTCATAGACAAGCGTCATGTAGCGTGCTGTGAAGATGATGAACGCCGGCATGAGGATGAAGAGCAGGAGCTGGCCAAGAATCGGGATGAGCATCAGGACGAACTGGATAACAGCAAGGACAACTCCGAGGATGATCAGTGCGATGATGTAGTTGATCCAGCCGATCTTACCGATGGTCTCGAAGATGGCACCGAAGTTGAATGCCTCGCCAAATGATTCCATCCGTGAGAACCGGATGTAGGCGATCGGGAGGATAAGCATGATGATGATAGCAACGATGAAAAAGACAAGTAAGCCAAGACCCATTGCACCAAAGGCTGCCATATCCCCTCCTGCCATGGCAGCACCGGCTGCACCGAAGCCCATGACAAATGCAACGATTATGAGGGGTATTGCGTAGATAATTCCCACAATCAGCAGCTTGATACCGTCAATGAAGAGACCGCCCCAGTTTTCAAGTTCGGGAGCCGGGGTCGTTCCCTTGTAAATTCTCATTACATACCCATAGATAAGAGGGAAGATGATCGATGAGATGATGAGGAGAATCCACTTCATCCACTTACCGATCAGACATTCCTTTGTATACTCAAAAGAGTTGCCAAGTAATGTACCATATTCCATAGTGTCACCACCTCTGTGGTAATCAGAATACGATCTTCTTTGTATATATATTTAACCCATAAATGAACGATAATTGGGCTTTTTTGAAAGATTAAGATGTGATACTGTGAGAAGTTCGATATACAGGGAGAAAAAATGCCCGATTGGTGTAATGGAGGGAATACAAGAGGGAAAGACGATCAAGTTTTATCGGGAATGCAATGCCTGAAACAAAGGAGTATAATAATAGTATAGATATTATTTATTATGAAGAACTTTCATTAAATATAAAAATATAGGTTTTGATTATTGTCAGGGAATATTCCAGTCTAATGCCTGAAGTACCTGACTCCGGTGAAGACCATCGCCATATTCCGCTTGTTGGCCGCCTCGATCACCTCGGCATCCCGGATTGAACCGCCGGGCTGGATGAGGGCGGTTGCTCCCGCGTCTGCCGCCACCTCAAGAGTGTCGGGGAAGGGGAGGAAGGCATCGGAGGCGGCGACCGATCCCTTCAAAGACTTTCCTGCCTTCTCGATCGCGATCTTTGCCGCATCAACCCTGCTCATCTGGCCGGCTCCGATCCCAAGGGTCTCCTCGTTGTTTGCAAAGATGATCGTATTGCTCTTTGTATGTTTGCAGACCCGCCACGCAAGCCTCATTGCCTCCAGTTCGGCAGCGGTCGGCTCACGTTCGGATACCACTTCCCAGTGTTCGAGGTACGGAGGTGTCCGCATACAGAGGATACCACCGTCGATGGATCGAAGCTCATCAGCCAGTGAGGGTTCAGGCATGATCAGAACCCGCATATTCTCTTTTGCCTTCATCATCTCCAGAGCCTCTGATGTGAATGAGGGTGCGATGATCACCTCGACAAAGGTGCTGCAGATTGCTTCTGCCACATCAGATCCGACCTCGCGGTTCATCGCAACAACGGAACCATATGCCGAGACAGGGTCGACATCCCGTGCCCTTATATAGGAGTCGATGAGTGTTTTCCCGGTTGCAACACCACAGGGGTTGTTGTGCTTGACGATGACGCATGCGGGATTATCAAACTCCCTGACAAGGCCAACTGCGGAATTGAGGTCGAGATAGTTGTTATAGGACATCTGTTTTCCCTGAAGCGGCTCAACCCCTGCTATCCCGACGGTTCCATAGACGGCAGCCTGCTGGTGCGGATTCTCCCCGTACCTGAGCATTCGTCCGGACTGGAACTGGACTGTCAGGACAGACGGGAAGGTGGAGTCCAGGCTGCTTAGATAGTTGCTGATGGCAGCATCATAGGCAGCAGTCCTGGCAAACGCCTTTTTTGCAAGGGAGAGACGGAGTGAAGCAGAAACCGTTCCCTCTGCCAGTGCAGTTTCAATCGCCGGGTAATCAGCAGGATCGCAGCAGACAAGAACATCCCTGTAGTTCTTGGCAGCGGCCCTGATCATAGCAGGACCGCCAATATCGATGAACTCAACCAGTTCTTCAAGAGGGAGATCCTGTGCGGACATGGCTTCGAATGGATAGAGGTTCACAACCAGCAGATCGATTCCGGGGATACCGTGCTCCGCCATAACGGAATCATCGATCCCACGCCTGCCGAGGAGACCGCCATGGATCTTCGGATGGAGGGTCTTTACCCGGCCATCCATCATTTCAGGAGAGCCGGTGTAGGCAGAGACCTCGGTGAAGGGTATGCCAGCGTCTTTAAGCGCCTTGCCGGTACCACCTGAACTCAGGATACTGACGCCTGATTCATGAAGAACGCGGGCAAATGCAACAATTCCTGTCTTATCCCAGACAGAGAGGAGAGCCGTTCTCATGTGAGAACTATTGATCGTCAGGATTATTAGAACTCACCCATACCTGACATCCACCGGGAAATGTGAGAGGACACGATGGGAGCCATACATGATCTCGTACACCTCTCATCAGAAAGGGTTTTCACCCGCCTGCGCCCCCTGATCTGCCCTTCGTTCATCCACAACACCCAAAGAATGCTATACTCCGATAATTTGTTCATAAATTCAAAATATGGCTATTTTACTTCTTCGTATGAATGATACACTGGAGGGCATCCGCCACCCATTTACGTAAGGTAAAGGTTAAATTTATATAGAACTGCATTGCAATAGATAGTGTAACACTTTGATGTGATCTTCTATGGAGGATGATGAAACCCAGAGACAGGAAGAGATTGTGAGCAATGAGAGTGGAGCGAGCGAGGTTAAAGATGAAGGAGATTCCAAAGTGACTCAGGAAGCATATGAGGAACTCAATAATAAATTCCTCAGGCTCGCTGCTGACTTTGAGAATTTCAAAAAGAGATCCGCACGGGAGAGGGAACAGATCGTCAGGTTCGCAAATGAACAATTTGCACTGGAGGTACTGGATATTCTCGACAATTTCGAGCGGGCGCTCAAAGCAGAAGATGCTGATCCCAAAGAGGGGCTTTCGCAGATTCACAAATTATTCCTCTCAATCCTGGAGAGAAACGGCATCACCCCCATCGAATGTGCAAATGTCCGCTTCAACCCAAATGAGCATGAAGCGATCGCAGCCATCCCCTCAGATGAGGAAGAGGGAACGATTGTCGATGAGGTATGCCGCGGGTATTGCATGCATGATAAAGTGATACGATGCGCCAAAGTGGCAGTATCGCAGGGTAAACAAAATAAAGAGTGATAAAAATGGCAGAAAAAATTCTTGGAATTGATCTTGGAACGACATACTCCTGCATGGCAATTATGGAAGGGGGAACCCCGAAGGTGATCCCAAACTCCGAAGGTGCAAGGACAACCCCCTCGGTTGTTGCATTCTCAAAGGATGACGAGCGCCTTGTCGGGAGTGTTGCAAAACGCCAGGCAGTGACGAATCCGACCAGAACCATCGCCTCGATCAAGAGGAAGATGGGAACGAATGAGACGGTGGCAATCGGCGATAAGAAGTATACTCCCCAGGAGATCTCGGCGATGGTTCTTCAGAAGCTGAAGGTCGATGCCGAAGCTTATCTTGGAGAGAAGATTACAAAGGCCGTCATCACCGTGCCCGCATACTTCAATGATGCACAGCGTCAGGCAACAAAGGATGCCGGCAAGATTGCAGGCCTTGAAGTGATGCGGATCATCAACGAGCCAACAGCAAGCTCGCTTGCCTACGGCCTTGACAAAGAGGGTGAATCGACCGTCCTCGTCTATGACCTTGGCGGCGGTACATTCGATGTCTCGATCCTGACACTTGGCGATGGCGTTTTTGAGGTACTCTCAACTAATGGTATCAACCAGCTTGGTGGAGATGACTTTGATGACCGGATTATTGGTTTCTTAATCGATGACTTCAAGAAGAAGGAGGGAGTCGATCTCAGGAAAGATCCGGTTGCACTTCAGCGGCTGAAGGATGCAGCAGAACGTGCAAAGATCGATCTCTCAACCCTTCAGAAGACGAATATCAACCTCCCCTACATCACTACATCCGACTCGGGGCCGAAATTCCTCGACACCGATCTGACCCGTGCAAAGTTGGAGCAGCTGATCGGGGATCTCGTTGACAAGACGATCGATCCTGTGAAGAATGCACTGAAGGATGCAGGACTTGAGGCAAAGGATATCTCGCATGTTCTCCTCGTCGGCGGTTCAACCCGTGTTCCGCTCGTTGTCGAAACCGTCAAGCGGATCACCGGCAAGGAACCTGACAAGGGGATCAACCCCGATGAATGTGTTGCACTCGGTGCAGCGATCCAGGGTGCAGTCCTCTCCGGAGAAGCAAAGGATGTCGTCCTCCTTGATGTGACACCGCTCACGCTCGGTATTGAGACGCTCGGCAATATCGCCACCCAGCTCATCGAGAGGAACACGACAATCCCGACACGGAAGAGCCAGATCTTCTCAACCGCAGCAGACGGACAGACGAGTGTCGAGATCCATGTCGTCCAGGGAGAACGCCAGTTTGCACGTGACAACTTCTCTCTCGGCAGGTTCCAGCTGACCGGAATCCCACCAGCACCCCGTGGAATTCCGCAGATCGAGGTGACATTCGATATCGATGCAAACGGTATCGTACATGTCTCTGCAAAGGATCTCGGTTCCGGCAATGAGCAGTCGATTACGATCACCGGGAAGAAAGATCTCGCAGATGACGATATCGACAAGATGGTCAAAGATGCCCAGCTTCATGAAGAGGAAGACAAGAAGAAGCGCGAGGAGATCGAGATCAGAAACAATGCCGACATGGCAGCATACTCTGCCGAGAAGCTGATCAAGGAGAGCGGCGACAAGCTTGACGATGAGGATAAGACCTTAATCGAAGAGGCTGTAGCCGCACTCAAGACAACACTTGAGGGCGAAGACACCGTTGCCATCAAGGAGAAGATGGATGCCCTTCAGGAAGCTGTCTTCAAAGTCACCACAAAACTCTACCAGAAGGCAGGTGAGGCGGCACAGGAAGCAGGTGCAGGCCCTGCTGAGGCAGGAAAACCTGATGACGATACCGTCGTCGATGCCGACTACGAAGTCAAGAAAGAGTGAGCTGAATGGTTGCGGAGAGCTACTATGACACTCTTGGCGTTCCGAGGAACGCACCGGAGAAAGATATAAAGAGAGCCTACCGCAACCTCGCCCGGAAATATCATCCGGATGTCTGCAAAGAGGAGGGTGCTGAGGATCGTTTCAAAAAGATCAACGAGGCCTACAGCATCCTCTCCGATGCCGATAAACGCCGCCAGTACGACCAGCTTGGTCATGAGGCATATACCAATGCCTCGAAGGGAAGCTACAGTGGTGCCGGTAGTGCAAACTACGGTTTCTCTTCAGACTTCTCCGGTTTTGGAGATATATTCGACTCTTTCTTTGGAGGAAGAGGTGCGAGGGGCGGACCACAGCGGGGAGCCGATCTCCTGATGAGAGTATCGGTTTCGCTCCGTGATGCTGTCTTTGGAACAGACCGGGATGTCAGGGTGATGCATGCCGAACCCTGCCCTGATTGTGATGGAACCGGGAGTGCCAACAAGCGCCAGACGACCTGTTCCCGGTGCGGCGGAAGCGGGCAGATGCGATCTGTCAGCCAGTCCCTCTTCGGCCAGTTTGTCAGGATGACAACCTGTACCGAATGTAATGGAAAGGGAAAAGTGCCCGAGCAGACCTGCAAATCCTGTAACGGGAGCGGGCACACCCAGGTCCAGAGGACGATCACCGTCCATATCCCCGCAGGTGTTGAGCCGGGCATGCGGCTCCGGATGGAAGGATATGGCGAGGCCGGGGATTATGGCGCCCCGACAGGGGATCTCTATATTGAAGTCCTGGTGGAGCCCGACAAGCGGTTTGACCGGAAAGGCGACAATCTAGAGACCGCAGTCCAGATCACGCCATCACAGGCTGTCCTTGGATCAGAGGTAGAGATAGAGACAATTGATGACCGCAAAGTCAGTCTCAAAATACCATCAGGCATCCAGTACGGAACCGCCCTCAGGATCCCCGGCGAAGGGGTACGGAGGCGTGGAAGGCCGGGCGACCTGCATGTGCGGGTGCTTATCATAACGCCAAAGAGCCCTGATGCCGAGGTAAAAGAGCTCTATCAGAAGATCCGGGATCTTGAGATGAAGACAGAACAGAGCGGAGAGGGAACATCAGGGAAGAAAGGCTTCTTTGAGAAGGTAATGGGCAGATAACCCTTTAAAACTCTCATTTTTGTATCTTTTTTGAATTCAGCCTGCACAGGTATTTCAGCTCATATTGCCAATATATATACGGATGAATCTGCTTTTTGAACTCTCCGGAGAACACCCGGACCTGCCTGCGGCTGAGATTGGATGTGTCGGGAAGGTGCTTGCAACAGCTCCTCAGGTGGCCATTGCGAGCTGCCCGGTTCCGGAAGATACTCTCCGGCTCTCCCAGACCCATGTCGTGATGGAGTATCTTGGCGAATGTTCTGCAGAGAAAGAGGCATTTGCCTCACTTCTCAGGGATCTCGCTCTGGCCCCGGAAGAGCCGTTCTCCTGCCGGATCAAAAGGATTCATCCTGCTGATCTTCCTGCACCAAAGATGGAGCTGGAGAAGATGATGGGCAATTCCATCGATGGTGCCGTCTCACTGAAGAATCCACGTATAGAATACCGTGCCATCTTCTCAGACGGAACCTGCTATCTTGGGCGGGTGCTTCACCATATCGATAGGGGATCATATGCATACCGGAACCCGATGCGGCGCCCCTTCTTCCATCCCGGTGTTATGATGCCGCTCATGGCACGTGCCATGGTCAATCTTACCGGAGTTCAGCCGGGCGGGATCCTCTATGACCCGTTCTGTGGAACGGGAGGAATCCTGCTTGAAGCAGCATGTATCGGCGCTACAATAGCGGGATCAGATATCGATCCGGCAATGATAGAGGGGGCACGGGTAAATCTGCCTCATTCAGTCTGCTTTTTAGCAGACACCAGCAATCTTCCGATAGCAGACAAATCAGTTGACGCTGTCGCAACAGATCTCCCATACGGGCAATCCACAGCGATAAAAGCAGTGAGCCTTGAAGGGCTCTATACCCAATCATTATCAGAGATCCAGCGCATACTTAAGAGAGAGAGTCGTGCGGTGATCGTAACCCACCAGGATATCTCCGGATTGGCAGGAGAATATTTTGAGATCGTCCATTCATTCTCTCAGCGGGTACACAAAAGCCTGACACGTCAGATCTTAGTCCTCGCACAATAGAAAGCAATAACAGGAATACCGGTATCAGCCAGCCATCACCAGGCACTGATCCGGGCATTGAAATTGCATACCAGAAGGCGAACACAGATTGAAGCTTCCGGGATGGGATTTCAGATCAGGAAAAAGCTATGGCATTAATTGCACGTGAAGAAAAGATTACTTCCCTGCTGCCGGGAGGAGTCCGGTGGTATTAGATTGGTTACGAGAGAACTGCTCATCATTTGAGCCGAACCGAGCCCTGGCTATCAGAGCCCTCCGCCACATGAAGAAAGGCGACCATATCAAGCTCTTCTCAGAAGAGATTATGGAGATGCGGACGGTTGAGGGATACTGGTATGAAGCGCTTATCTACGAGCTTCTCCTCGAAACAGCCACCAATACTCCTTCTATCAAGAAGATCGTGAAGAAGGGTGCCGATGCGCCAAGACGCCCTGTCCGGATCGCACTTGGCCAGAACGGCATGTACTATGCAGAGAAAGGCGATATCAGGGTGCGGGGAAATGGACAGGATCTTGCAGAGGTTGATCTCCTCTTAATCGATTCCAATAACCAGGTCTCTTTTGCCGAGATCATCACCTCCCCATCAGACTTAAAGGATCTTGAAGCTGAGATCCATTATAAAAAGAAGCTCTTTGGATATCTTTTCCGGCAGGAAACAGTTGAGTTCTCTCTCTTTTCCGCTGTTGATATCTCAAACACCCAGGTGATCAAACGGCTCTGCCGGGAAGAAGAGAACGCATATGTCGGTACCTTCTCCTGCGAGGAGCTGAAAGCCTCAATCCGGTCACTCCGGCTTGCTTCGCTTTCACGGCAGGCAGTGAATAATCCAAAACTGATCAGCGCCCTTTCACTCAGGACACGCCCGTTCGATTACCTTCAGTTCCACGATCAGACACTTGCACGCCTCCTCTATCATGCAAACAATGGAACAAAACAACCACAGGCGTTAGCAGATCCACAGATCTCACCACTTGTCAAGAAGGTGATCTTTGGAGCTATGCATACGGATGCAAGGAAAGCTCTTGTCAATGATCTGGGACTTCGGGTTAAGAGTACCATCCTTGATTTTGAGACGCTCAGCCGTGATTACTCAAAGGTGGTCTTTGCGATGGATCTCCCCGATCCCTCGCCGGTTGTCTATCTCAAGCCCAAGAAGAAGCGGATGTACTATAAGATGGTCCCTGAGAAGACGGGAGGGTTCAAGTACGAACGCCAGACACCGGGAAGGGTTGGATTTTATCTCTGGCTCGAGTCTGCAAAGCCTGTTGTTTCAAGAGAGATGATGTATTCACTCCTCGATTTCAGCAACAGACAATAATCCGGGATTATTCACGCTCCTTCTCTCTCTTTTTAAAACAATATTTCAATAAGTCCTACAGTATAGATGTCCCAGGTATTGCATCCGGCATATTGTATCCGTCATCCGGGATACTGTATCAGGAATCATACATGACTGATATCATGAGAACGAAGAAGAAAGAGACGCGAGCGTCATGTGTATCGTAATCTGAGAAGAGTAGTTTTTTCCATAATAGGGGGGTGGTATTGGCAGCGTTGAATAGTTCCCGAGGACTCTCGTACCTCAGTACAATATTCGACGCAGGTGGGCTTAACTGCCGGGTTCGGAATGAGTCCGGGTGTATCCCCACCGCTATGGCCGC
>WPCG01167252.1_pt1 | contig 148426 bp, 126 predicted proteins | sample 5403311 | NCBI WGS metagenome assembly WPCG01 (sample SAMN12869467, study PRJNA574797) | sludge metagenome | isolation source: wastewater treatment of Control | place: China:Beijing | collected 2019-05-17 | reverse complement strand
CCGTCGATGTCAGTCAGGGTGTAGCTGAACTGTTCGGTCAGCGTCTCGCCGTCCTTGAGTGCATTGACCTCGGCATTGTCGTTGTTCAGCTCATAGGTGTAGCTGCCATCCGGGCTGATGGTCAGGGTGCCGAACTCACCTACGATCACCAGGTCACCATCAATATTGGTGGTGGCGGTGCTGGTCGAGTCGTTGTCGCTGACAATGGCGGTGACTGTGGCGCCGTCGGCGCCTTCGGTATCGGCCACATCGTCGGTCGAGCCGCCGGTGATGACGTTACCGATGACCGACAACTCATCCTCGTCGATCTCGTTGGCATCGTCACGGGCTACCGGGGCGTCGTCGATGATGCGGATCACCAGATCCTGGCTGTCGCTGTCGGTATCCCGGTCATTGACGGTGATGCTGATGCGCTCGTCGGTCGAGTCGCCATTGCCACCGGTGTTATCCGGGGCGCTGGTCAGGGTGTATTCATAGTCGATGGTAATGCTGCCATCGGCATTCGGGGTGTAGCCGTTGAGGACCAGTTCACCGTATTCGGTGGTGATGCTCTGGCTGGTGGTGCCCAGTGCTTCAACCTCGGCCTTGCTCAGGGTCAGGGTGTTACCGGCCACTTCGATGGTAATGGCAGTGGTGTCATCCAGACCATCCAGCGCGCTCAGGGTAAAGCTGGATACAACACGGGTGTCAGCCACATCGGTCGCAGAGCCGCCGCTCAGGCCGCTTTCGAACACCACATGATCATTGACGTTACCCCGCGCCGGGTCATTCGGGTCGACCGGATCGTTGACTGTCGGGTAGTTGGGATCAGCCGGATCGTTCGGGTCAGGTACGGTGACCGTGACGCCGTCGTTGCTACCGTTGACGGTGATGGTCAAGGTCGCAGTGGACTGGTCGCCATCGGCATCGGTGATGGTGTAGGTGAACACATCGGTCAGCGGCGCATCATCCGGGTGCAGGCCCTGTACCGCCAGGTTGCTGTTGTCCAGCTCGTAGCTGTAGCTGCCATCGGCATTCAGCACCAGGGTGCCGTAGTCACCGACGATATTGCCGGCCACACCGATATCGGCCACGTGGCCGCCCGCAGTCTGATCGCCAGCGGTGACGCCGGTTACCGTCGCACCGTCGGCACCCAGAGTGTCTTCTTCACCGGCAACATTGCTGGTGATCACATTGCCATCGACCGACACAGCATCTTCGGTAATCTGGTTGGTGTCGTCACGAGCCACGGGTGCATCGTCGACGATCTTGATACTGATGCTCTGGCTGTCATCCTGATCGCCATCACGGTCGGTGACCTTGATGCCAATGGCATCACGCACATCAACGGCATCCACCTCCGGCGCACGCTGCAGGGTGTATTCGTACTCGATGGTGATGGTGCCGTCGGCGGCCTGGTCGTAACCATTGAGTACCAGCTCACCGTACTCGGTGAGCAGCGTCACCGGGTTACTGTCCAGCTGTTCGACCTGCTCCTTGCTCAGGCTCAGGGTCTGGGTGTTGCCATTGGTGTTGATGAAGGTCAGTACCACCGCGCCGCTGGTGGCCAGGCCATCCAGGGCAACCAGGGTAAAGCTGGATTCGATCTTGAGGTCATTCGGATTCGGTGCCGAACCATTGGTCAGGCCGCTTTCGAAGACCACGTGGTCGTTGACGTTGCCATCCGGCGTGGTGGCGCCATCGTTCACCGGCACATCGACGGTGACACCATCATTGGTGCCATTGACGGTGATGGTCAGGGTTGCGGTGGACTGGTCGCCATCGGCATCAGTGATGGTGTAGGTGAAGGTCTCGGTCAGCGTGTCGCCATCGGTCAGCCCCTGAACAACCAGATTGTTGTTGTCCAGCTGATAGCTGTAGCTGCCGTCGGCATTCAGTGTCAGATCGCCATATTGTCCGGAGATGACAGTGCCGACATTGCCGTCGGCAACGTGGCCGCCTGCGGTCTGATCACCAGTGGTGACGCCGGTTACCGTGGCACCATCGGCCCCCACCGTATCCTCTTCACCCGCCACACTGCTGGTGATGACATTGCCATCAACCGATAGCACATCTTCGTCAACCTGGTTGGTATCGTCACGGGCCACCGGGGCGTCGTCGATGATGCGGATCACCAGGTCCTGGCTGTCGCTGTCGGTATCCCGGTCATTGACGGTGATGCGGATAGTGTCGTCGGTATGCAGACCATTGCCACCGGTGTTATCCGGGGCGCTGGTCAGGGTGTATTCATAGTCGATGGTAATGCTGCCATCGGCATTCGGGGTGTAGCCGTTGAGGACCAGCTCACCGTATTCAGTGGTGATGGACTGGTTGTTGTTGAGCAGGTCTTCAACCTCGGCCTTGCTCAGGGTCAGGGTGTTGCCGGCCACCTCCAGAGTAATGGCAGCAGTCTCGTCCAGACCATCCAGCGCGCTCAGGGTGAAGCTGGATTCAACCCGGATATCGTCGGCATTCGGGGCCGAACCGCCACTCAGGCCGCTTTCAAATACGACGTGGTCATTGACGTTGCCCCGCGCCGGGTCATTCGGGTCGGCCGGATCGCTGACTGTCGGGTAGTTGGGATCAGCCGGATCGTTCGGGTCCGGTACGGTGACCGTGACGCCGTCGTTGCTACCGTTGACGGTGATGGTCAAGGTCGCGGTGGACTGGTCGCCATCGGCATCGGTGATGGTGTAGGTAAAGGTGTCGGTCAGCGGCGCATCGTCCGGGTGCAGCCCCTGTACCGCCAGGTTGCTGTTGTCCAGCTGGTAGCTATAGCTGCCATCGGCATTCAGCACCAGGGTGCCGTAGTCACCGACGATATTGCCGGCCACCCCGCCATCGGCCACGTGGCCGCCCGCGGTCTGATCGCCAGCGGTGACGCCGGTTACCGTGGCACCGTCAGCACCCTGGGTATCAACCACATCACCAGTCGAGCCGTTGGCGATGACGTTGCCGGTCACCGGAGCGGCGGTATCTTCATCGATGCCGTTGGCATCGTCGCGGGCCACCGGAGCATCGTCGATGATCCGGATCACCAGATCCTTGCTGTCAGTATCAGACGGATGATGGGCATCGCTATCCCGGACGGCGATATTGATTCTGTCGTCAACATGATCGCCCCCGACCTCAGGTGCACGCTCCAACGTATATTCATAGTCGATGCTGATGGTGCCATCGGCGTTCAGGGTGTAGCCGTTGAGTACCAGCTTGCCGTACTGGGTATCCACGGTCTGGTTGTTGCTGCCCAGCTGTTCGATCTGTTCCTTGCCCAAGTTCAGGGTGCGGCTTTCACCATTGATATTGGTGTAGGTCAGCACCAGCCCCTGACTGCCGTGCAGGCCGTCCGGTGCGTTGATGGTGAAGCTGGATTCGACCTTGAGGTCGGCCTGGTTCGGGCTCTGGTCCGAGCCGCCGGGCAGGGCGCTCTCGAATACCACATGGTCGTTGGCATTGCCCCGCGCCGGATCATTCGGGTCGGTCGGGTCATTGACTGCCGGGTAGCCGGGGTCATTCGGATCGTTCGGATCGGGTATGTTTTCCAGCTCCACCGGATCATTCACCGGCGCAACGGTAATGCTCAGCCGGGCCTCGTCCTCACCACCTTCTCCATCGCTGATGGTGTAGTGGATATCGGGTACGCTGCCGTTCCAGTCAGGTACCGGGGTGAAGCTGTAGTCACCGTTTTCGTTCAGGGTGATCTCGCCAATGACATTGCCATCGGCATCCTCAACGGAGACAGGAGTACCATCGGCCGGGTATACGGTAGGGTCGCTGCCGATGGTGAAACTGGTGACCGTCAGATCGTCGCCATCCGGATCGCTATCGCTACCATCGATCCCCGGATCGTTGCCTGCCCCGGTCAGCACGTTACCCGTGGCGACCGTATCCTCATCAATGGTCTGGCGGTCATCCCGCGCCTCCGGCTCGGGGTTGGTCACTGTCCAGTCAAAGTCGATGGTGGTCTGGTTACCGATCTTGTCGGTGATGGTAACAGTGACCTTGTATACGCCGTCGTCATCCGGGCCGCCCTGGCTGGCGGAGCGATCGATGGTGCCGGTGATGATGCCGGTATCGGGGTCGAAGCTGAGCCCCGGCGGCAGGCCGGTGACATCGTAGGTCAGGTCCTTGCCGTCGACGTTATCTTCAAAGTAGCTACCAAGGTCGAGGTTGATCGGCTCCGCGTCCTCGCTGTCCTGGGGAGGCAGGATGGTTACTTCATCCGGCGGCAGATTATCCACCGGCTTGTCATCCCGGTCCCGACCGGTATAGCCCCTGGGTGTGGTGACAGTCGCCTCGACGGTGACGTTGCGGTCACCCGGTGCCACCGGCACTTCAACGGTGACGCGATTGTCCAGGTCATCCTGGGTAACGGGGCGGTCGAGCAGGGTATTACCCTTGCCGTCCTTGATCACCAGCCGATCCCCAACCCGTACCTTGTCATCCAGGGTCACCTCGGCAGGCACTGTGCCATCAGAGCCGATCTCGGCTTCGCTGTAGATACCATCCGGGCCGGCGCCCTGCAGCTCGACGCTGAGGCCGGGATAGCGCGCCGCTGGTGCGTCTTCATACCGCTCGTCACCACCACGATGCTCACGCCACTCGTCCAGATCATAGACCCGCTCGGGCAGGCTCATGCCCAGCGGGCGCAGCAGTTCCTGGATGCGCGCCACGGTCAGCGGAGTGATGCCGTCGGCTTCGATGATTTCGTTGATGCGCACCAGCTGGACGAAGTTATGTCCTTCCGGCTCACCGCTGGCCGGCGCGGACTGGGGCTGCTGGCGGTCGTCGGCTGCCGGGCGCGGCGCGCTGGGTGGCAGCTCGGCCTGGATGGCTGCTGCCACCTCGGCGACCGGCTGCTGTTGCTCGCCAAGGAAGGTCAGCACCTGGTTGTTGCCGAAATCGAGATCGACCCGGGCACCCGGTTCGGTCACCAGCATCTCATCGCCACGCAGGCGATCACCCACCTGCAGCTCACGGCGCTGGCCATCGGCGGCCACAGCCCAGGCGCGGCCAGTCAGGGTTACTACGGTTGCCAGAGTATTCATAACGACCTCGATCACGATATCAAGGCGGCGTCAGCCGCCATTTCCAATAGGTTCAGCGCTCGCTCAAGGCGTTGGCCTTGGCGCGCAGCAAAGGTTTAAGCAGGTACGACAGAATGCTTTTCTTGCCGGTCATGATGTCCAGCTGTGCGGTCATGCCGGGAATCACCGACAGGCGTTCGATGAAGTCGCCGTCGGTGGTCATGGCCCGCACCAGGTAATAGGTGTTGTCGCGCTCGTCGGTAATGGTGTCGGCGCTGATGTGCTGCAGGGTCACGCTGACCCCGCCGTAGATGGAGAAATCGTAGGCATGCAGCTTGATGGTGGCCGGCAGACCGGGGCGCAGGAAGGCGATGTCCTTGGGTGCGATCTTGGCTTCGACCAGCAGGCGATCGTCGGCGGGGACGATCTCGATCACGGTGGAGCCCGGCTGCACCACGCCGCCGATGGTGTTGTACAGCAGGCGCTGCACGGTGCCGTTGACCGGCGAGCGAATTTCCGCGTGCTTGACGCGGTCGGCCAGACCGTCGACGTTCTGGCTCAGGCTGTTAAGTTCGGCACTGGCCTGGCTGAGTTCGGCGCGCCACTGGTTGCGCATGGTCAGTTCCGCCTCGGCCATGCGCGCTTCGGCTTCCTGGATGCCGGCCTCGGCCTGGCGACTGCGCGCTGCCGCCGAGCGCCGTTCGCCATCGGCGGCGGCCTGATCGCGCTCCAGGCGCAGGATATCGATCTCCGATACCGCACCGGAGGCCAGCAGCGGCCGGGTGACATTCAGCTCCTGGCTGGACATGCGATACGCCTGCTCGGCGGCGCGCAGCCGGGCCTGGGCCTCGCTGAGTTCCTGGCGGCGCTGGGCATGCTGTTCGCGGGCGATGGACAGGCGCTGCTCCAGTTCACCGATGCTGGCGTGGTAGTAGTTTTCTTCCTGGGTCAGCACCTGCTGCTGCGCCGGGCTCAGGCTTTCATCGCGGATCGCCCCGTAGGGCTGGTCATTGATCAGCGCCCGCAGCCGGGCGACCTTGGCGCGCAGGGCGAAGGCGCGCACGCTGCCTTCCTGGAAGCTGGCAACGAAACGGGTCGGGTCGATCCGCACCAGCACATCGCCCCTGGCTACCTGCTCGCCTTCGCGGATCAGCACTTCCTGCACCACGCCGCCATCCACCGACTGCACCACCTGCAGCTGCTGCGAAGGGATCACCTTGCCCTCGCCACGGGTGACCTCATCGACCTCGGCCAGCGCCGCCCAGACCAGCAATATCAGGCACACCGCGGCAATCACATACAGCAGTCCGCGGGCGCGCAGCACCTGCTGCTGCTCGATGGCCTGCTCGGCATCCTGCTGCCAGTCGCGGGACTGCCGGCGGAAGGCGGCGAACAGCGGTGCGAACAGCCGGTCAACGCTGCGCTCGCCGACCGCACCGAGCCGGCTCAGCCGCTCGACCTGCTCGAAGCCATGTTGCTCAACGAGCTTGCCCTGGTCCTGCTGCTGGCGCTCGGTCATGGCGCGGCCCTCGCGATACTGCCCTGCTCCAGCGCCTGCAGCACCTTGTGTTTCGGGCCATCGGCGATGATCTGCCCGGCGTCCATGACGATCAGCCGATCGACCAGCTCCAGCAGGCTGACACGATGGGTGACCAGCAGCAGGGTGCGACCCTGGCTGAACTGCATCAGCGCCTTGCGCACGTGGTTTTCCAGCGCGCTGTCCATGGCGCTGGTCGGCTCGTCGAACAGCAGCATGCTGCTGTCGGCCATCACCGCCCGGGCCACCGCCAGCGCCTGGCGCTGACCGCCGGACAGCCGGCTGCCGCGCTCACCGACCGGCATCGACAGGCCATCGGCGTGGTTGCCGACCAGCGCCTTGAGCCCGGCGATATTGATCGCCTGCTGCAACTGCTCACTGCTCGGCTGCTGCAGGCCCAGGGTGATGTTGTCGTACACGCTGCCACTGAGCAGCTGCACGTCCTGGGGAATGTAGCCGATGCTGCGGCGCAGCTCGGCGGGGTCGATCTGCTGCAGATGCACGCCATCGACCAGCACCTGGCCGGAGGTGGGCTGATACAGGCCGAGGATGAGTTTCTCCAGGGTGGTCTTGCCCGAGCCGTTGCAACCGAGGATGCCGACCCGCTCACCGGCGCGGATATGCAGGGATACCCCATTGAGCGCATTACGCTGCTCATCGGGATAGGCGAAGTTGACATTGCGCAGCTCGATCTCGCCGCGCAGCCGCGGCCGGCTGATGAGCTGGCGACCGGGCTTGCGTTCCTGCTCGTTGGCCATCAGTTGCTCCACCGACTCCAGCGCGGTGGCCGCCTGGTAGTACTGGGTCAGCAGCGAGGCGGTCTGGGAGATCGGCGCCATGGCCCGGGAGGACAGCATATAGGCGGCGATCAGCGCGCCCTGGCTCATCTGCCCATCGATCACCAGGTACACGCCGACGACGATCATGCTCACCGCCACCAGCTGCTGGGTCCAGGAAGCCAGCGCACCGACCGACATGCCCAGCAGCCGCTGCTTGCCGGAGCAGCCGGAGAGAAAGCGCGTGGCCTGCTCCCAGTTGCCCTGCATGCGGCTGGTGGCATTGAAGCCCTTCAGGGTTTCCATGCTGCCCAGGCTCTCGATCAGTCCGGAGTTGCGCTGGGCACTGGCCTGACTCATGGTCTCGCTCAGATGGCGCATGCGCGCCTGTACCGACAGCGCATAGAGCACGATCAGCGCCGCACCGACCAGCACCGGAATCACCATCGGCCAGGCGATCAGCAGGATGATCAGTGCGAACAGCAGGAAGAACGGCAGGTCGATCAGCGCGGTGACCGTCATCGAGCCGATGAACGAGCGCACCGACTCGAAGGACTGCACGTTGGCGGCGAAGGAGCCGACCGAGGCCGGGCGGTGTTCCAGGCGCATGCCGAGAATACGCCGCATGATCCGCGCCGACAGCTTGATATCGGCACGGCTGGCGGCCAGTTCGACGAACCAGCTGCGCAGCAGGCGTAGCAGCAGGTCGGCGCAGACGATGATCGCCGCACCCAGCGCCAGCACCCACAGGGTATCGGTGGCCTGGTTGGGCACCACCCGGTCGTACACGTTCATCACGAACAGCGGCATGGCCAGGGCGAACAGGTTGATGAACAGCGCCGCCAGCAGCACATCGCGGTAGACCGGGCGGTTGGTACGGATCACGCTCCAGAACCAGTGCCCGCGGGTGTCGTCCTCGACATCGGTGATGGTGTCACCGTTCTCGGCGCGGAAGGCCGGACGGCAGTAGATCAGCAGGCCGCTGTAGCTGGCGTTGAACTCGTCCAGGGGCAGTTGCTGCGGCTGCATGCCCAGCTCGGGCAGCAGCACCTCGGCCTGGCCGGCCTGGCGGTCGATGCGCTGCAGGATGCAGGCGCGGTTGTCCTTGAGCAGTACCACGCAGGGCAGCAGCAGCTGGTTCAGGCGACCCAACGGCTGACGTGCGACGCTGGCCACCAGCCCGACACGCTGTGCCGCCTCGGCGAATAACCCGGGCGACAGACGGCCGTCCACCAGCGCGAGGCCATCGACGATGGCATCACGACTGGTAGTCACTCCGTGGCTGCTGGCCAGCCATGACAGGCAGGCGGCCAGTGCGTCGTCAGGCATTGTGCCCATGCTCACCCTTCGCCGCGAGGCCGCGGCTCTCATCAAATATCCTTGGCGTTACGCATTGCGTATGCCTGGAAGCCCTTATCGCCGCGAGGCGCGGCTCCTACAAAGGCCATCCATGGCCTGGATCTGTGGGAGCGCCGCCTCGGCGCGATGGCGGGCAAGGCCCGCCCGAAGGCCGAAGGATCGGCGACTTATTCGGCGCGATTGATATGCAGCTCGACCCGGCGATTTTCCGCCCTGCCCGCGGCGGTGTTGTTGCTGGCCACCGGGCGGTCGGCGCCGGCGCCGGCCACGGCGATGATGGCGCGGTCCACGCCCTGCTGGATCAGGAACTCGCGCACCGATACCGCCCGCGCCAGCGACAGTTCACGGTTCAGGCTGGCCGAGCCGGTGCTGTCGGTATGCCCGACGATGTTGATCGAGCGCAGCTCGCCCTGCTCCTGCACGCGCTGCAGCAGGTTCTGCAGTCGGGCTTCGGTGCCGGGGCGGATAGCCGCGCTGCCGACGTCGAACAGCGCATCGCCACTGAGGTTGACCACCTGCTGGGCACGTTGCGGCTGCAGGTACTGGTCGATATCCAGCACACCACCGGCTACCACTTCGCAATAACGGCTGGCCGAGTCATGTGCCGGCGTGGCGCGCAGGTCTTCCAGCGGAGGAATGGCGTCGCTGGACAGCGACAGGGTGTTCAGCAGCTCGCCCATGCTGTGCAGGGTGTACAGGCGGGCGATCTGCAGGTCGTACTGGCCGTTGGTGTAGGCACGCTCGGCCTGGAACGCCTCGTTCTCGGAATCCAGCACGTCCAGCAGCGAGCGGCGACCGATGTCGAACTGCTCGCGGTAGGCGACCAGTACCGCACTGGAGGCGCTGCGGTGCGAGTCCAGCGACGGCAGGCGGCTGCTCAGGTTGAGTACGTCGCCGTAGGCGATGGTGGCGGTCTGGCGCAGGTCGACGCAGGCCTTGTCACGCAGGCTCTCGGCCTGGTTGATGCGCTGCCAGGCGGCACGCTCGGCAGCGCGGTCGCTGCCACCGCGGTACAGATTGTAGCGGGCACGCAGCTCGATGATGCTCTCGTCACCATAGGAACTGGGGTCGGTGCGGTTGTCGAAGCTGTTGTTGTTCTTGTAGGTGCCGTGGCGCAGGCCCAGCTCCAGGGTCGGATAGCGGTTGGCCTTGGTCTCGCGCAGCGCCGCCTGGGTCACTTCGGTATTCTCGAAGGCGGCGTACAGCGCCGGGTTGTTGGCGTAGACGTTGCTGAGCACCTGGCCCAGTTCGCCCGGCACCCGCGCAGCCGGCACTTCGTAGGGCTGCAGCTCGGCGGCTGGCAGTTGACCGACCAGGCGCTGGTAGCGGGCGGTCACGCTCTGCAGGTTGGCCACTTCGGTCATCAGGTTGGAGCGCGCCAGCGACAGGCGGCCTTCGATCTGCTGCAGATCGGCGCGGTTGCTGACGCCACGTTCGGCGCGCTGGCCGATGTGCTCATGCACACGCTGGTGGTTGGCCAGGTTGTCCTGGGCCAGTTTCACCAGTTCCCGGTGGCGCTGCACACTGAGGTAGGCCTCACTGGCTTCCAGCGCCTTGGTCTCGGCCTCATCGAGCATTTCGTAGTAACGCACCCGGCTGGTGTGGTCGGCCTTGGCCAGGGCATTGCGCACGCGGAAGCCGTCGAACAGCATCTGCGTCAGGGAGATTTCCGCGTAGTTGCGCGAATAGTCGCTGCGGTTGTCGAACTGCCGGTTGGCCTGCCCCACGGAGGCGTTCAGATCGATGCTCGGCAGGTAACCGCCGAACACTTCGCGCCGATCCTCGGTCGAGGCATGGAAGGCATCCAGCTGCGCGCGCAGCTCGGGGTTGGTATCCAGCGTATTCTGCACCACGGACAGCAGGTCGGTACTCTGCTCCGCTGCCGGGGCCATCATGGGGGCCATGCCGAGGCAAACTGCAAGGGCCAGACGAACGAAGGGAACTTCCTTATGCATGCTTTCCTCTCAATAGACTCGAGTTGTTTGTTCTGTCACCGATGACCCGGGAGTCAGACGGTCGCTGAATACCGGTATTGGAGCAAAAAGACCGCCCCGCCACCTTTGGCTGAGCGGATAATTCGTTTGCGCCAAGGCACGAAATCACTTGGTTCTTTCTGCTGCAGCGAGGCAATTCGCACAGTCGACCGCCCCGCCGTTGCGAAGCTGCTGGCGAAAGGCGCTCGGCGTCATACCCGTGCGCTCACGGAAAGACGTGGCGAAATTGGCCGCACTGCGAAAACCGATCAGTTCGGCGATGTCCTGGATGGTGGCGTCGCTGCGAGCCAGTAGCTCCTGGCTCCTGCGCAGGCGCTGCTCACGGATGTAGGCGTATACGGTGAGTCCCAGACGGCGCCGGAAGATCGCCGTCAGGCGCTTACCGTGGGTGCCGACCAGACGGGCCATGTCAACCAGTGGCGGCGGGCTATCCAGTTGCTGGTCGATCAGGCGCATGGCCGCGCGCAGGGTGATTTCATCGGTATCCTGGAGGGCTTTCTCCCCTGGCTGGTCCGATCGCGGGGCATGTCGTTCTCCCCGCGCCAGGTGGATGCAGATCCGAGCCGTGACCTCTTCCGGGACGAACGGCTGGGTAACATAGTCTGCCGCCCCCAGGGCAAACCCCTGCAGGCGTTCATCGACCGTCGAGGCCGCACTGAGAAAAATCACCGGCGTGTGTCGGGTGGCCGGCGCCTCGCGAAACAGCCGGCACAGGGCCAGACCGTCCATCTTCGGCATCTGCATGTTGAGCAGGATCAGTTCAGGTGACAGCAGCTGGGCACGCTGCAATCCCTGGCGCGACGTAGTCGCCATGGACAGACGCGCGCCGGCGGCCTGCAGTTGACTCAACAATATACGCAGCTCCTCCGGTCGGGGATGTATCACCAAGATGTGGGAATCTTGTAGAGCGGCAACATCACGCATCGACCTGTCCCTAAGTCATCATCCGACAGAAAATTGACATATTCCGACGACCAGCCAGGCAGGCCCGTCGTAACTTTGTCGATTGTTCCACAAGAAATGGACTTTAACCTTTGGTACAGGGGCTCAACCCTTTGCTTGAGGGTGCATCATGAGCACAACGAAGCGGGGAAAGCCTTGGGGCGGGTATTCAGTCTGCCGGGCCGCCTTGAACGCGGCTGCGAAAGGCCGTCGGCGTCATCCCGGTTTTCTCCCGAAAAGCGGTGGCAAAATTGGCGGCGCTGCGGAAACCGACCAGATCGGCAATATCCTGGATACCGAGATGGCTGTCGGCCAACAGCTGCTGACTCTTGCGCAAACGCTCTTCGCGCAGGAAGGCGAACACCGTCGTGCCCAGGTACTGCCGGAAAATACTGGACAGCTTCTTGTCGTGGGTTCCCACCTGCCGGGCGATCTCCGCCAAGCTCAGAGGAACATCCAGTTGCTGGGTAATCAACCGCATGGCTGCGTGCAGGACAATCTGGTCCGGGTCCTGGGGATACACCTCGCTGCTCTCGGCAGCGGGTGCGGCCAGACTATCCCGGCGCGCCAGTTGCACATGGATACGGATGCGCGCCAGCACCTCTTCCGGGGCGAAAGGCTTGACGACATAGTCCACACCGCCCAGGGTCAGCCCCTGCAGGCGCTGCTCGACGGCTGATGCCGAGGTGAGAAAGATGATGGGTATCTGCCTGGTCAGCGATGCTTCCTGGAGCAGGCGGCACACGGCAAACCCGTCCATCTGCGACATGTGCACATCCAGCAGGATCAAGTCCGGGCGCAAGACCTGTGCCCGTTGCAACGCCTGGCGCGGCTCGGTCATCAATGACAAGCGCATGCCGGCAGCACGAATCAGGCTGGATAGTGACCTGAGTGTTTCCGGACAGTCATCGATGATCAGGACATGAATATCCTGGGGCGCTGAATGGTTCATGCTGGCACTCTGCCCTTGTCCCCTGCGAACGCGGTCTTGCGTTTCAGCCCGGCTGGTCACAGGCTTGCGCCAGGGCGGGCGTCTGCTTCAGGGTACTGCCAATCAAGCGCAGCAGTCTATCGGTCTGCGCCGGCTTGAGGACGCAGGCATCGAATTTCAGGTGCCGATACTCCGTGGGCGGACGTGGTGGCGAAGCGGAGTGCAGGATCACCGGCAGCTCGGGACGATGCCGCCTGATCCAGTCCAGCAGCACCCAGCCACTGCACAGCGGCATGTACTGGTCACAGAGCACCAGGTCAGACGACTCCCCGGTCAACCAATCCACTGCCTGGCCGGCATCGGCACAGGCATACACCTCATAATCATAGCCGGACAACAACTCGTAGAGCAGCTCCCGACTCAGATCGGCATCATCCACCACCAGGATACGCTTGCCCGCGCCGCTCACGCGGGGCAGATGACTTTCCTCCATGACCGTATCCAGCTCCTGCTCTGCCGCCAGCTCCAGTTGCAGGGTGAAGCTGAACCGGCTGCCGCCCCCAGTGGGACGGGCGATGTGCAACTGGCTATTCATCCGTTCGAGCATCTGCCGCACAATGTACAGCCCCAACCCGGTTCCCTCGTGCCGTGTAGCATTGCTGGCGCGCTGGAAGGGCTCGGTCAACCGGGCCAGCTCTTCCGACGGGATACCGATGCCATTGTCCTGCACGCTGAACTCGAGCAGCGCTTGCCCCGCATCCCCCTGGACACCACGGCTGACACGGAACTCGATGCTGCCGTTGCGGGTGAACTTACCGGCATTGCTCAGCAGATTGACCAGTATCTGGCGCAGCCGCCGGAAGTCGGCGTTGACCAGCAGCGGCAGGTCGTCCGCCAGCAGGCAACTGAAGTGATTATGGTTGCGCTGGGCGAGAAAGTGGCCGATGTCCTCGATTTCCCGCAGGAAGCCGAACAGATAACCCGGCGCTATCAGCAGCTCCATGTGTTGCAGCTCGCTGCGGGAGAACTCCAGCAGCTCATCGATCAGTTCCAGCTGCAGCCGGGCATGCTGTTCGATATGCTCGGCATGCTGCTGCACCTGGCCGGTGCCGTGCAACTGCCGGGCACTGTCGAGAATGCCCTGCATGGGCGTACGCAGGTCATGGCTGATGCGTGCCAGCAGATGATTCTGTGCCGACAGGGCATCACGCAGCTGGCTGGTACGCACCGCCACGGTATGTTCGAGCCGCTCCCGTTCGGTCTGCTTCAACTGGTCGATATCCAGCAATGCCCGCTTCTCCCGCTGGCGGCCCAGCTGTACCTGGCTGACCAGGGTATACAGCAGCAAGACCGAGTTCGGCAGCACGGACATCGAATACCAGCTGTATTCATAGGTCGACATCTGCCACAGCCGCAGCACGGAGCCGCCCTGTATCAGTATCTGCAGCGCCACCAGGGAGGGAAACAGGTAGCAGAACCAGTTATAGCGCAACCGCTGGCGGTGCCCGTACCAGGTCATGACCAGCATGAGCACTGCGGACACCCCGCTGACCGCCCAGCTCAGCGTGTTGTCCAGTAACACTCCGCCGAGCACTATCTGGCCCAGCCCGTACAACACCAGCAACGCCTGCCAGCTGCTGACCAGATGACCACACCAGCGCGGAAAGCGGCGCACCTGCAGCAACAGCCGCAGATAGCCGATCACCGCCACCCCCATGGCAGCCCGCACCAGGATGATCAGGTTGCTATCCAGCCCCGGCGCATCCGGCCACAGATAAACGAAGCCGTAGCCGGTGCGCAGCGCGACGAACAGCACATACAGCAGCACCGCCATGGCGTGGGCAAACAGCAGCGGCCAGCGATAGATGGTGCCGACCACCAGGCACAGCAGAACCAGCAGCCCGACAATACCGAACGCCACGCCGTCGGCGGTACTCTCGGCCATGCGGATGCGCGCCAGCCCCTCAGGCGACAGCAGCATCGGCTGCATGGCCACCGGCGGTGAGTTGCCCATGCGCAGGATGAAGCTGCGAGACTGCCCGGCAGGCAACTGCAGCTCGAAGGCCGGCAGGCGCACCGGCGAATCCCAGCGGCGCAATGGCCAGTCGGCACCGGCCAGCCGTTGCTGCCACTGCCCGTCCTGCTGCTGGAACAGGCGCATATCACGCGCCCGGGGCGCACCGGGGAACAGCCACATGCGGCAATCGGCAGTACCGCTGTTGAGCACCTCGATGCGCAGCCATAACGCTGCGCTGTCCAGGCCGGGCCGCAGACGGGACTGCTCCATCGAGCGCAGCTCTGCCGAGGCAGCAGCGAGGAAATCCTCCAGCGTATAGTCGCCACGGGCATCCTCGTGCACCTGCAGCCATGGCTGCAGGATGGTGCGCTCGGCCCGGCAGGATTCCAGTTGCAGCGTCTGGGCCTGGACCAGCGCGGGCAACCACAGCAGGGTGAGCCACAACAGGGCAAGGGGTGGCGACATAGGGGTACTCAATCACGGCACAGACATCGGCGGGACGCCGCTATCGCCGTGATGATAACCGCAAATCAGCCCATCTGGTGGCTCGGGAAGAGTTTCTGCAGCAGGCTGACCAGGTGCTCGTAATGGATCGGCTTGGGCAGAAAGTCCACAGCGCCATTGCGGAACAGCGTGATCACATCATCCATGTCAGCGTGACCCGAGGTGATGATCACCGGTACGCTGTACTTGCCGTCGTTACGCTCGGCCAATATCTGCAACAATCGCAGACCGCTCTGGTCCGGCATGCGCAGGTCGGAAATGATGAGCTGGATATCCGCATGCCGGTCCAGCTGGACCAACGCCTCGCGGGCGTTGCGTGCGCACAGGCAGGCAAAGCCAAGCTGTACCAGCAACTCCTCCAGCTCGATGAGGATATCCTCATCGTCATCAATCAGCAGAATCTTTTCCACCGCAGATTCACTCTTCATCGAATGATTGACCCGAGCGTCACCGGCTTGTGTGGTACCCACCGCACAGACGACGCTCCCCAGAAAATGCCGCAGCATTACCCGTTTCCATGACAGGCAGCAGCGCGCCTTATCTTCCACTCTCCAGCTGCAGCGCGGAGTGATCTGCGTCACGTGCTGGATGCAGCACAATGGAGAAACACGCACCCTGCCCGGTATTTTTCACTGTCAGCTCACCGCGCATCTGGTGGATGATGCCGTAGCTGACTGACAGGCCCAACCCTGTGCCCTCCCCCACCGGCTTGGTGGTGACGAAGGGTTCGAACACCCGATCGAGCAGTTCCGGGCTGATCCCTCCGCCATTGTCTTCCACTTCGATGATGACCATGCCATCCTGTTCCCTGGCACTGGCCTTGACCCATGGTTGATGCTCGGGCTCGCGGTTGCGACGCTCGTTCACCGCATACTGGGCATTCAGCAGCAGGTTGATCAGTACCTGCTCCAGACGGTCATGATGGCCTTTGATAGCAGCCACCGGTGACAGTTCCATTTCCAGGGTGATGCCCTTCTGCAGCATGCCCTCATAGACCAGGGTCACGGCCTCCTCCACTGACTTGCCGGGGTCGAACAGCACCCCCCGGCTTTCCGAGCGCCTACCGAAGATACGCACATGATCGACGATCTTCGACGCACGATTTACCTGATTTTCCACCCTCTTCAGCTTCTCCCTGAGGTAATCGATGGTCATCCCGTCATTGTCCAGACGCTTGCCGAGATTGGTCAGCGCCATGCGCATCACCGTCAGGGGCTGGTTCATCTCATGCGCCAGGCCGGTGGCCATTTCGCCGAGGGTGGCCATCTTCGCGCTCTGGTACAGCAGCTCGCGGGCATCATGGATTTCCGTATCGTCCCGCCCAACGGCCTGCACTTCGATCAGTCGCCCCTCCTCGTCGAACACCCCGCGCTCGGCCCACACCCACCAGGCCCGGCGTTTACCCGGCAGTTGCGGGCAGAACTCCATATTGCTCACCGGCAGCTCCGGCGTCATACGCGCCAGGCGCTGCAATACCGCCTGGCGATCTTCCGGCAGCAGGAACTGCCCCAGGTCGATACCCTCCAACGGCGCCTCCCCCAACCCCAGAGCCTCGATCATCGGGCGGTTGGCGAAGGTCAGGGTCAGGTCGGGCAGGTAGCGGCAGATGATGGCGGGCGAATCCTCGACCAGAATCCGATAACGCTCCTCGCTCTTTCGTACCTTTTCCGAGGCCTGGGTGGCCTCGGTCACGTCCATCAGCAGACCGACCACTTCAACCGGAGAGCCCTGGGCATCACGCAGCAACTTGGCTTCGTCCAGCAGCCAGTGCCAGGTGTGCTGACGGTCCCTGACGCGGTAGCGGCTGCTGGCATAGCCGGTCTGCAACAGGCTGCGCGTGCGGTCGTAGTACAGGTCCCGGTCCTCCGGGTGGATAAAGCTGGCGAAGCTGTTGTCCTGCAGGTCCTTCAACGTCCAGCCCAGCAGGCGATACAGGCTGGCACTGCAGAACTCGAAGGTCAGCACGCCGGCTTCGTAGCGCTGCACGAAGATCACCGCCGGCGCATTGTCCAGCAGCCCCTCCAACCGCGCCCTGGCAGTCGCGGTCTCGGCCTGCAATTGGCGCAGGTCGTTTATGTTGATCGCATAGCCGATCACCTTGCGCTCCCGCTTGCCCAGCGCCTCGGCGCGCAAGCGGAACCACTGTTCCTCCCCATTGTTGCCCCGCAGGCAGACCACCTGATTGAAAGCCAGGCCCCGCTCGGCCGTCTCTTCCAAGCGCCATTTGAGCTGCTCACGATCGAGCGGAGTGAGTCTCGCCAGAATGTCTTCCAGCCTCAGAGTGCCATCAGCGTCCAGCTGCAGACCCAGCATGCTGGCGAGGCTTGGAGCCATGCTCAGACGTTGGGTCGCGGAATGATACTCCCACCAACCGCTGTCCAGAATCTGCTGCAATACCGCATGGCGCTGCAGGCTCTGCTTCAACCGCAGATCGCGTACGCCCGCACTCAACGGCGCGGCAAACAGCATCAACATGCTGACCCAGTCTGTATCGCTGAAAAACGGCACCTGCCGCTGGGTGTCCACCCCGGCGACCACCAGCCAGACCTGAATGCCATCATGCTCCCGATAGGGCACCAGCCAGGCCCGCTCGGCGCTTGTGCGGCACAACCATATCTGGGGTTTCACCTGGTCCGCTCCGCGCAATAACCGCTGCAGGTCCACATCATCCCAGGGAAACGGTTCATTGCCCGGCAGGCCGCACTGGGCATACAGAGACCAGTCCCGCTCGCCGGGCAGCAACAGTCCCAGCCAGGGTGCCTGCAAACGCAGCGCCAGGCCCTCCAGCCACTCCACGGTCAAGTTATGCATATTTCCCGGTGGAGCTTCGCGCATACGCATGGCCTGGCTTACCGAGAAATCCAGCACCTGGCGCCGGCGCTCCTCATACTGCAGCCGCACGACCAATGCGGTATTGTCCAGCAGACACAATAGCCAGCCTTCGGCGTTGGGCAGCAGGCCGCCCTGAAAATATAATGACTCGCCGCTGCGGGCACGCAGCACCAGGGATGACAACTGCGCCGGCCAGTGCTCCGGTGAGCCGCTTATTTCAGCCACTGGCTGAGCCAGGCAATTGGCCAGCGGAACCGGCCCGATCAGCAGCCCGTCGGGTAGCAGCCGGCGCAGTTCCGGACTGGCATCCACGACCAGGCCCTGCGCATCCAATTGGAACCAGCATCCACCGGAGCCCTGCAGCAACTGCGGGGCAACAGCCTTGCCGGACGATTCACTCTTTCTGCCCCGATGCCAGAACCAGTTCATGCTCAATACTCCTGTACCTGCTGCCATCAGAAGCTGGCAAAAGGCAACGAAGCCGCGGCACGGATCGAGCCAGAAGGCTCATCCATACTGGAAAATTGCTCGGAGAATCATTGCCTTGCAGCAGCATCACCACGCCGCCCACGATAGGCGAGCGGTGCTGAGACAGTGATCATTTACGAATACGGGATCTGCGGAAGCCACCGTGACTCATGAACGAGCCAGTGTCGCCGGTCAACCAATACCGGGTTGCGCGATAGACTGCCTGCCAGCGACCGACATGAAAGCCGACAATCTTGCCATATACCCAGCGCCACCCGCGTTTTGGACTGCTCATCATCAACGCTGCCGTGTTCATCCGATAAATTGCGAGAAGCATCACCGAAACAAGACAGCCACCGGAACACCCGTCCCAGCAGCCTCCCAGAGCATTCTAATGTGCGAAAACCGGCGGAACATTATGCAATTGGAACTAACCAGATCGATTTAAGACGATGTGATAACTATCCTGCTGCGCCCAGTCACCTACCATGGGATGACTTTTCAGAAAAAAATGGATGATTTTCTCGTGGAAACCCCGACATCCTGCCTGACATCGGCCGGTTTGCTCGCCTGGACGCTGCTCTGCGCCATTCAGGACAGCCGACAGAAACGCATCAGCAATTGGCTGACCCTCACCGCAGCAGCCCTGGCCGGTGGATTCCTGCTCTGGCAGGGCCACAGCCTGACCGGTAGTGCACCGGCGGCGGTACTGGCTGGTCTGGCGCTGGCCCTGGCCCTGAGCCTGCCGGGCTATATCGGCGGCAAGATGGGTGCTGGCGACGTCAAGCTGCTGGCCGCCCTGGCGCTGGCCAGCAGCCCGCTGCACGTGCTCGGCAGCATCGCCGGCGCCGCCCTCGGCATGCTGGCCTGGACGCTCGGTGGCCCAGCCCTCTGGCAGCGGCTACCGGGCAGCGCTCGGCGCCAGCTGGCATTGCTGGAGCCAGGCCAGGATAGCGGGTTGCCGTATGCGCCGTTCTTCTTTGGCGGGTTGTTGATGAGCATGGTTGTGCTGGGCTGATGATTGCGGGGTTGCCCCTTCCCCCTCTCCCCAGCCCTCTCCCGCGAGGGGAGAGGGAGCCGATCGTGCTAATGGAGATGACTCCATTTCTCCTGGCCCTGCGCAGAGTTCAGGGCGTTCAGGCGGACGAAGCAGTGCTTCGCTCATTCCGCCTTCACCCCGCGAGGGGAGAGGGAGCAGGCGGCGCGTACTGAGACTGCCTCCTCTTACCTGTGTGTTTGATGTAATCGTCGCTGCAGGATAACGACGTTGTCTCGACCAGCACAAACGAGCCCCCTCTCCCCTCGCGGGAGAGGGCTGGGGAGAGGGGGAGCCGCCATTGTCCTCACCGAAATACTCCGGTATCGGGTGGCTTCTCAGCCGAGCTGCCAGACTCAATAACGCCGGGTGCGCAACATCATTCGCACGTCGTCACTGATCGGCAACGCATAATCATGGGTCGCCAATACCACATTAGTGCTCGGCTGGATCACCTTCAGATTGATGAACACATAATCCCTGCCCTCACCGTAACTGCCGACGATCACCGCCTGGGCATTGTGGGTGCCGGCCAGCTCGTGGATCTCACGGGTCAGCATCAGCTCACCCTGAGTCTGCGAAATATAGACATTGCCGCGAAACTTCATCTCCACCATGCGCTGGCCAGCCTGCGTGAAGCGCCCAGAGATCTGCTCGGACACCAGACGGCCCAGGGTCGAGGAGCGATCCAGCGCATCGACATTGACCAGAGAGGCGATCAGCATGGTATTGCCGCTGCTCGGCATCTGCTCCAGCAACGCATCAGCAGCCTGGTGGTTGGCACGAATAAACTGCGAGTGCTTCGCGCCTCCATAACTCGGTTTGCTGGTCTGGGCACAACCGGACACAGCAACGACCATCAGAACCAGCAGGGAAGATAGCAGGCGTTTCATTACAGGCCCCCCATGAGCGGCACAGCCGTGTTACCGGCGTAAAGCCCCCAGTCGTTCTGGGTGGTGTAATAGGCATTACTGGTCTGAGCCAGATAGCGCTCATGATTGGAGATCCTCGCCGTGACGATCAGCTCGGTTTTCGGCACAGTCGGCGACATGCTGTACTTGCTGCCAAACCAGCGACCGCCATCCGCAACCACGGCAGCGCTCATCATCGCCGCTCCGGGCGAGACATTTTCATAGATATTGCGCAACACCCACAGGCCGCCGGTGAGCAGCGTAAGCCCTCCGGCAGCAGCTGGACGCTGACGCTTTTCGGAGAACTGCACAGGCTGGGCAGCGACCTCGACCAGCAAGGTACCGGGCCGCTCCGCGCTCTTCATCACCGGGTAGCCGGCTCTGACCAGCTCGCTTACCAACTGCTCGGCAAAGGCCCGCTCGAACGGGCTTTCGCTGTTCTTGCGCACCACGTGCAACGCACGCTTCTCGGGCATAGCTGTCATCAACTGCTGGGCACTGTCCTCGGCAATCAGTTGCCAGTGCGACGCCGCGCGGATGTGCTGCTGCTCCTCAGTCATGAAATTGGTTGGCTGCGGCGTCTGGGAATAGGGCGTACATCCTCCCAGCACCGCACCGCTGGCCAGCAGAGCCACGATGATTTTTCTTTGCATATTCCTACCCCTCCCATTTGTACAAACCACGTCGTCCCCCATCGCCCCTTACCTGGGCAATGGCAGCACAACATCAGATATATGACGTCTTTTGCTTATCTACCGCGCCTCGTCTTCCCTGCCATGTGCCCCGCCCCAGAGGGGCGCCGGCAGCGGCTCTCAGCGTTCGAAACTGCCGCCGTCATCTTCACCAAAATACTCAGGGATCGGGTGACTGTAGCTGTCCAGCAGGCGCTGCATGCTCAACTCACGCTCGGTGGGCGTGGCCGTTTGCACCCGCCGGCTGGCAGCCTCACCTCCGCGCTGCAATTGCAGCCACATATCGGTCTGTGACTCAGGCCATTCGGGCTCCAGTGGTGCAGCAGCCATCAGCGCGCAGGAAGTCAGTGCCAGGGCCAGACCAGGCAGTATCCGGATACACATAGTCATCTCATCCTTCATTCGGGTTGACACTGCATGACCGTCAGCCCGGGCGTGCTCGCCTCTGTTGAACGGCATACGATGGGACGGGCATCAGTGGCTACTGACTGCACGTCATGAATCGACTGTGGCGCAGCACCGGCCAGCGTCTCGGCCTGCCCTGCCGACCAGGCGCGCACCGCCGTTGCCAGCGGTATCGGCATCACACTGCGCGCCGGTGGCAGCGCCGACTCTGTGGCAAACGCACGCAGCGAGACCGAGCGCGGCTCAGCAACCGGATCAGGCTCCGCTATCGGAGCTGGCACAGCAGCTGCAACCGGTGCAGCCACGACCGGCGCACGTGCAACCAGCTCTGTTACAGGTACGGCATCACCAGCCGCTGGCGTGGCAACGGCCGGCACCGGCGGGCTCGCCGCGGCCGACGCGGGCAACGAGTTCAGCACGACCGCCATTCCTGCCGGCTCCGCCGTGGCCAACCCTCCCCCACCCGATGCCGGCTCAGACAGCAGCGCCAGAGCATCCTGTTCACGCATCTCCCGGACACGCTGCTCGGCCTGTTTGAAGTCCTCACTGCTCAGCCCCTGAGCGCTGACCAGCTCCCGCGCACCCTGCCAGTTGCCCTGGTACACCAGCAGGGTCAGCAGGTTCAGCGTGGCGCGCCTGGAGCTCTCGTTCAGCTCCATCGCGGTGAGCAGCTCGAAACGCGCCTCGGCCAGTTGCCGCTGGTTCATGTACACCACGCCAAGGTCGTTGCGGATCGTCTCGTTAGCCGGCGACAGGCTGGCCGCAGCGCGCAGATGCCGTTGTGCCTGGGGGTAGTTGTGGTGGCTGGCTTCAATCTGCCCCAGCCCATGCTGGGCATCAGCCACCAGACAGCTGTGCAGCAGACTGCCGTACAGCACCTTCGCCTCGTCCTCGTGCCCCAGCAGGCGCAGCAGCCGGGCCTTGCTCAAGCGCACCTGCGGTATGTCACTGGGCAGCCGTTCGAGATTGGCCAGTGACGCATGCCAGCGCCGGGCGCTGGCCATTTCCTGGGACAGCCCCAGCACCAGCTCCTGATCGGCAGTCAGCGGCTCGCAGCGCCTGGCCGGGCTCAGCTCCTGCTCCGCCTGCCAGTGCGACAGCTTCGGCTGATCGACGCTGCTGGCGGCGCACCCGGTCAACGCCCCGGCCAGCAGCAGCACCGTGGTGACTTTCCTCATCCCATATCCCCCAACGCCTGAATAATTGCCACGAACCCCGGACCCGCCAGCACGATCAGCAGCGCCGGGAACAGAAACAGCATCATCACCACGGACATCTTCGCCGACATCTTCGATACCCGCTCCTGCAGGCCGGTCATGCGCCGGTCATCAAGCAGTTCCTTCAATGCCAGCAGCGAAGCCATGGCCCCGCCGCCCTGGTAGATCAACTGCACCAGAATGGTGAAACAGTCGGTCAGATCATCGACCTGCAGCAGCAGCGCCAGCTCGCGCAGCTCCTGGCCCAGCTCCAGCCCGGCATCCACCCGCGCCAGCACCTGGCGCAGCTCCCTGCTCAGCTCCGGCAGGATCTCCTGCCCCTCGTTGCTGAGTACGCGCAGCGCCTGCTCCACGGTCATGCCGACGTCGAACAGCATGCGCAGCATGGGGATCATCATCGAGATTTCCTGGGCCAGGCGCTCCTGGCGCTGGCGCACCTTCCCCGCCAGCACCCGCTTGGGAATCAGCCAGCCCAGCGCAAAGGCGATGAAGGGCGCCAGCCAGGGCATCGATGGCGGCTCGTCCCGGCCCATCTGCAACAGCAGCGCCAGCAGGGTCAGCGCCACCGGCAGACCGATCTGGATGCAGAAGAACAGCGTGCGCCGCTGGCTGCTGCGCCAGCCCAGCTGGTTCAGCAGGGTCAGGGTCTCCGGGTCGGACTTGCCCAGCCGCGCCGGTACGCTCGCCCAACTGCTGCAATGCCGAGCCATGTCGGCTGCCGCCATCCCCCAACCGCGCCATCATCCGCCGCGCCGCCAGGTGCTCGCGCAGCAGGCTGTACAACAGCAGACCAGCGGCCAGCAGCAACAGCAGGGCACTGAGCAGCAACAGGTTCATCGGGTAATGCTCCTCATCATCCGCCACAGCAGCCAGCTGCCGATCAGCTGCAGGGCAAAGGCCACCAGCAGCACCATGCGGCCACCGGACTGCTCCCACATGCCCAGCAGCATCTGCGGGTTGCTGAGGAACAGGTAACCGCCCATTGCCAGCGGCATGCAGCCCAGCACGATGGCGCTGATGCGGGTTTCCCCGGTCAGCGCACGCAGTTGCCGGGCCGCCCGCTCGCGGTCACGGATCAGACCGATCAGATTGGTCAGCAGCTCGCTGGCATTGCCGCCATAGCGCTGGTTGACCGCCACGCCCATGGCCAGGATGTGGAACTCCGTACGCTCGTACAGCTCGGCAAAATCAGCCATCGCCTCGGCCAGCGGCATGCCCCGCTGCACCCCGTTGCGGGTGCGCTCCATGGCGCTGTACAGCGGCTCCTGGCAGTTCTGCATGCTCAGCAGCATGCCATCACCCAGGGTGCGGCCGGACTTCAGGCTGCGCACCACATGGTCGAGAAACTGCGGCATCTGCTCGATCATGCGCTGCAGGCGCCGGCTGTACTGCCACAGCATGTACAGACGCAGCAACACCGGCGGCACCACCAGCACCAGCAGCACCGCCACCCAACCGCCCAGCGGCAGCGCCAACAGCGCCAGCAACAGCCACAGCAGCACAATCAGCAGCGCCAGCCAGGCCGGCAGGCTCAGCCCCGAGCGCAGCAGTTCGCGCTGCAGCGGGCTCATGCGTACCCGCTCCGGCAGGTTCCGCTCACTGGCCAGGCGCTCCACCACCTGCTCTGACTGCGCATCGCGCATACCCCGGCGCAACAGCAGCAGGCCGCCGAACAGCAGCGCCAGGCACAGCAGCAGAGCGAGATTCATCGCCCGCCCAGCCCCGGCATGCCCGACTGCCCCACGGTACCCCGCAGCTTGTCGCCGGCCGGGTTCAGTGCCTCGCGCACAAAACCGCCATGAATACCCTGCTCCAGACGGAACATGGTGTTGGTCACATACTGGTCATCACGCAGCCCGACCACCTCCAGCACCTCGGAAACACAGCGCCGCCCATCGCTGGTACGGGTCAGCTGGATGACCACGTCGATCGCCGAGCAGATGGTCTGGCGCAGGGTGCGGTCATGCACCTGGATACCCGACAGCCCGACCAGGGTCTCCAGCCGCAGCAGCGCATCCTGCGCGGTGTTGGCGTGCACCGTACTCATCGAGCCATCGTGCCCGGTGTTCATCGCGGTCAGCACATCGAGCACCTCGACGCCGCGAATCTCGCCCAGCACGATACGGTCCGGGCGCATGCGCAGGGCGTTGCGGACCAGATCCCGGGCGGTCACCTCGCCGTGGCCATCGGCATTCGGCGGGCGGGTTTCCAGGCGTACCACATGGTCGTGCTTGAGCTGCAGTTCGGCGGTGTCCTCGATGGTGACGATCCGCTCGCGCGGGTCGATCATCTGGCTGAGCATGTTCAGCATGGTGGTCTTGCCGGTGCCGGTGCCGCCACTGACCAGCACGTTGCAGCCACGGCTGACCATCAGCCGGAAGAAGTCCAGGATCGCCTGGTCCAGCGAGCGCGAGGCCACCAGGTCGGCGCTCTTGAGCATGTCGCGGCTGAACTTGCGCACCGACAGGCAGGGCCCGTCCAGCGCCACCGGCGGGATCACCGCATTGATCCGGCTACCATCGGGCATGCGCGCATCGACCATCGGCGAGGACTCGTCCAGGCGCCGGCCCAGCGGCGCCAGGATGCGCTGGATCACCCGCAGCAGGTGCTGATCATCCATGAAGCGCAGATCGCTGTGGTGCAGCACGCCATTGCGCTCGATAAAGATCCGCTGCGGCCCGTTGACCAGAATCTCGCTCACCGAACGATCACGCAGCAGCACTTCCAGCGGGCCGAAGCCGACCAGTTCGTCGACCAGTTCCTCGGTCAACCGGTCGGCCTCGTAGCGCGACACCGCGAACTGCGCCTGCCGGGTGTATTCGCCGACCTTGCCGGCCACGAAGCGCGCCAGCGTCTGCCGTGGCCCCTCCAGCAGATTGTCGGTCTCGTCTTCCAGTTGCTCGATGATGTAGCGGTGCAACTGCGCCTTGAGCTCCGCCACCCCCGGCCCCATGCCGGCCTGCAACGAGCGGTTCATTTGCCGATCCCGGCCAGGCGCCGCAGCAGGCGGCCCGGTGTGCGACCCTCAGCGGCAGCCGGGGCCAACTGCTCCACCAGCTCGACCAGCGCCTTGCTCAACGCATCACGCGGGGCCAGATGGAACAGCGGCGTGCGCTGGTTGCGCGCCCGCAGGCGCAGCTCGGCACTGTCCGGCAGCGCCGCCAGCAGCGGCATCTCGAAGGTCCGCCCGAGGGCCTTGGGTGCCGGCGCCACATTGCTGTAGCAACGGTCCACCAGCAGCCGCGCATGCTCCAGCTTGACACCATCCACGCGCCACTTGTTGAGCAGTTCCAGATTGCGCCGGCAGCAGCTCACGCTCGGGTCCACGTACCAGCACAACTGATCGGCCTGGCCGACGAAATTGCGCAGTATTTCGCTGTCCGTATGGCCGGTCAGGTTGACCAGCACCCGGTCGAAGTTCTGCCGCAGGGTGGCAGTCAGCAGAAACAGCTCGGAGGCGCTGTACATATCCAGCGGCGGCTCGTTATTCCCCGCCGGCAGCACCCGCAGGCCGCTGTCGTGCTCGATGAAGGCACTGTCGATCAGGGTGCGGTCGATGCGCCGCAGATTGCGTACCGCATCGGAGAACACGAAGCTCGGCTCCAGCCGCAGCACGTCCAGGCTCTCGCCATTGGGCACGCCCAGGTCCACCAGCAGGGTGCGCTGGCCGCTACGCTGCATCTGCAGCGCCATGTGCGCGGCGATCAGCGCCGCATCGGCATCCGGCTGGTTGCCGAACAGCAGCACCAGGTTGCCCTGCTGCTTGCGCGCCGGCAGCGGCGGCAGCCGCTCGGTAATGCGCCGCACCAGCCCGCTGACCTCGCTGGTGCGCAGCCCGTAGGTGACGAAATCACGCGCCCCGGCGCGCATCGCGGCGATCACCAGGTCGTTGTCGAAGCCATCGCCGATCACCACCACCGCCAGCAGCGGCCTGGCCTCGAGCAGACTTTCGATCAGCGCGCACTGCGCCGACAGGTTGTCGCGGTCCATGCCGACGAACACCAGGGTCGAACCGGTGGCATCGATCAGCCCGAACAGCTCGTCCAGGCTCGGGCTGGCGCGCAGCACCTGGCCCATCTGCGCCAGCGAACTCTGCAGCCAGTTGATATCGGCATCCTGGTTGGTGCAGGCCAGAAACGTTTGCATCATCACCTCACTGTTCACCAGGAAAGCCCATTGAGCCGGTCGAAGTCACCGTTCTCGAACAACAGCATCTCGAATACCGAAGGGTCATAGTTGCGCAGCTGCTCGCCGGGCAGCTGCGGCAGGCTGGCATCCGCCGCCAGCGGATTGACCAGCCGTGGCGTGACAATCATCAACAGCTCCCGCTCCTCGCGCTGCATCCCCGAATTACGGAAGAACGCGCCCAGCACCGGGATATCCCCCAGCCCCGGCAGCTTGTCCACCGCCGAGCGACTGCTGGTATTGATCAGGCCGCTGATGACGAAGCTCTCGCCATCGGCCAGCGAGATACTGGTATCGGTGCGCCGCACATTCAGCGCCGGCACCTGGGTACCGGAAATCTGGATACCGGCGCTGAAGTCCAGCTCGCTGACCTCCGGCGCCACCTTGAGGTGGATACGGTTGCGATCGATCACCGTCGGCGTCAGGTTCAGGCGGATGCCGTACTCCTTGTACTCGATCGACAGCGAATCGCTGCCGCTGCTGGGGATCGGCACCGGAAACTCGCCACCGGCCAGGAAGCTGGCGCTCTGGCCACTGAGCGCCACCAGGCTGGGGCGCGACAGGGTGTAGGCGAAGCCGCTGTTCTCCAGCGCGCTCAGCGCACCGAGGAACTTGCTGCTGCCACCGCCCCAGAGAATATTGAAGCCATCGGCCGACAGCGGTACCTGCGCCCCCGGCGTTACCCCACTGACGCCACCGACCGGGACATCCGTTACCAGGCTGCTGCCCGGCGAGCCGAACAGAAAGTTGTTCGAGGCGGTACCGAACAGGCGGATGCCCACCTCCTTGAGCTTGGTGCGGTTGACCTCGACAAAGCGGATATCGGTCTGCACCTGGCTTGGCAACGCCGGGTCGGTACTGTCCGGCAACAGCGGCCGGGCCAGTGCCGCGGTGGCCGGGCCCTCGACGAACAGCATGCTCTGCTGCGGGGTGCTGGCGCAGCGGGTCCACAGGCTGACGGTGGTCACCCCCGGGCCGGTGCCCAGCAGCAGCACACTGTCACGGTTGAGCAGGCGCGCCTCGGCCACCTCCGGGTTGCCCACGGCAATACGGGTGATCGGCACCGGCAACTGCAACTGGCGGTGTTCGCCCTGACGCACCTCATAGGTGCCCGGCAATTGCCCCAGCGCCGCGCAGCCGGTGGGCGCCTGCGCCAGCGCCGGTGTGCCGGCCAGGCCGGCGGTCAGCGCGCCCAGGGCCAGCAGCGTACGTTTGGTATGGTTGATCAGCATGGTCTGCATCCTTGGCTGGCTCAGGGGTGTTGGCGGGAAACGCTGCTACCGTGGTAGACCGGAATACCGGCCGGGCGCGCCGGCACCAACCCCGGCTGCGGACGCTGCACCTGGCGCAGCGCCAGCTTCTCGAACTGGAACAGCTGGCGGTTCAGCTCTTCGACCTTGTCCGCCAGCGCCTTGCCGGCCTGGTATTCGGCCAGCAGCTTCTCATCGATGCTGCGCACCGCCAGCCGCAGCTTGCCGACCTCGCTGGCCAGCATGAAACGGGTCAACAGGCTCTCGGGCAGCGCCAGCACCACAGTGCGGGCCTGCTCTACCCGGCGGTTGGCACGCTGGCCCTCTTCCTCGGCCACCGGCGCCATCAGCGGCTCGCCCGTGCGGTCGGCGCCCAGCGCGCTGCCCACAGTCAGCACCCGCAACGCCGGGATCACCACCTGCGCGGTGCGGTCACTGTTGCGCTCGTCGTCGCGCAGAAACAGCAGCACATCCACATAGTCGCCGGGCTGGATATGCCCGCCGCCACCGGTCACCTCGTCCACCTGGATCGCCAGCGCCCGCTCGGCCGGGCGGATCATCCGCGCCAGCGGCCCGCCGGTCTCGAAGCTCGCTTCGTTGAGTACCGTGCCCGCCGGCAGGTCGCGCCACACCACCCGGCCGAGCAGCGGCTCATCCTCGGCAAAGCTGCCCGGCGGCGCCACACGCAGTTCCTCGACCAGCAGGTCCTCGGCACTGATCACACTCATCGCCGGCACCGCCCGCGCCAGCACCACCACCGGCACCCGCTCGGGTTCGTCCTCCTGGTTGACCAGCGGCAGGCTGGGCAGCTCGATGGCCGGCGCGGCCTGCGCCGGCTGCGGCGGCGCGACCGGGGCCACCGGCGGCTGGCGGCTCAACGACAGCCCCCAATAGCCAGCAATGACGGCCCCCACCAGCAGCAGGCCCGCCAGCACCATGGTTACACGACTGTTCATTGCGGCACGCTCCTTGGTAGCCGTAGTACGGGATCGGGTGGTTGACTCACCCTGCCCGGCGAACACCCGGGCGCATGTGAGCTGGGATTCTAGCCAGCCGGCGGCATGCTCTCCCATTGCCAGATAGTGATAGTCCCAATTGCATAATTACCTTAAGCAGTGGCGCTGGTTATGCTCGCTATATAACTAGCCAGAGTCCGCCCTGTTACCACTTGCCGCGGATACTTACTTGCACCGGGAACCGGGAAGGAAACACACATGAATACCAAGCTGATCATGTTGATGGAAACAGTGCGCGCTTTTATCAAGCGTGAGGATGGGGCTTCGGCGATTGAGTATGCTTTGATTGCTGGGTTGATTGCGGTGGCGATTATTGTTGGGGCCGAGACTCTCGGTACAGGCATTAGCGATCTGTTCGAGGATATCGCTGACCGACTTGGCGGGGTTTCGGCCGGCGGCACTGGCGGCGGCACTGGCGGTGGCGGTGGCGGTGGCTAAAAGAGAGGGAAAAAGAGGTCAGGTACATTAAGTAACCGGCCCCTGCCTTCAGCCCTCTCCTGCCGCTGCTGCCCGGTTTTCGGCAGCAGCGGCTGCTCCGCCGCGATGGCGCGTTGTCACGCAATGCTGCAGTGAAGCAACCCGGACACCCAATGCGGAGACCGTTCATTTGGCAACACCCCGTCCTCCTGCTGCTCCAGATGATCACGCCCGCGACCCGGCTGCCGCCAGCGAGCCCGGCCCGCCTGATGCCGCGCAACTGCACGACGCCCTGCACCAGGGCCAGCTGCGCCTGTTCTACCAGAGCATCGTCGATGCCGACTGCCGGCTGGTTGCCCGCGAGGTGCTGCTGCGCTGGCAGCATCCGCAGCACGGCCTGCTGACCCCGGAGCAGTTTCTGCCGCTGGCCGAGGCCGCCGGGCTGCTGGCGCCCATCGGTGACTGGGTGCTGGATAACGCCTGCCACACCCTGGCCCAGTGGCAACGCCAGCAGCCGGCGACCGACTGGCTGGTCGGGGTCAATATCAGCGCCGCCCAGCTCACCGCCCCCGGCTTCTGCGACAGCCTGCTCGGCTGCCTGCAGCGCAGCGGGGCCGACCCGACCGGCCTGTGCCTGGAGCTGATCGAGTCCAGCCCGCTGGAGCAGCCCGACAACAACCTGCTGCAACAGCTCAACCAGCTGCGGGCACTGGGCCTGAGCCTGGCGCTGGATGACTTCGGCACCGGCTACTCGGCCCTGAGCCATCTGCAATGGCTGCCGGTGGACTACATCAAGATCGACAGCTCCTTTGTCCGCAACCTGCCCTACACTCACAGGGACAGGGCCATTGTCGAGGGTCTGCTGGAGCTGGCCCGGCGTCTGGAGATACAGGTGGTGGCCGAGGGTGTGGAAACCCTGGAGCAGTTCGATTACCTCTGCTCCATCGGCTGCTTTGCCTTCCAGGGCTACCTGTTCGACCGGCCCGCCGAGGCCAGCCCCCAGATGTACAGCCAGGCCCAGCTCACAGCCGCACCCTGCAGACCCAACTGAAACCCGAAACAACCTGAGCACCCGAGGTGTTGCGTTGAAGAACAACCAGCCCGTTACCCAGCACGAAGTCAGCTTCCCGGCCAGCCAGCGGCTGATCTCCGCGACCAATGCCAAGGGCGTGATCGCCTACTGCAATGACGAGTTCGTCGCGGTCAGCGGCTTCGACCGCGAGCAGCTGATCGGCAGCCCACACAATATCGTCCGCCACCCGGATATGCCCGAGGCGGTGTTCGAGCATATGTGGTCCTACCTGAAAAGCGGCCGCAGCTGGATGGGCGTGATCAAGAACCGCTGCCGCAACGGTGACTACTACTGGGTCAACGCCTACGTCACGCCTATCCTGGAAAACGGCCGCATCACCGGCTACGAATCGGTACGGGTCAAGCCCGAGCCGGAGCAGGTGCGCCGTGCCGCCGCGCTGTACCAGAAGATGCGCGACGGGCAGCGCCAGGTGCCGGCGATGCAACGCCTGGGCAGTCTGGCGAGCGACCTGGCGCCGCCGCTGGTGGCCACCGCGATTGCCGCCGGCGCCCTGACTGCCGGTAACTACTGGCTCGGTCTGGGCAGCAGCGCGGTGTTGCTGTTCGCCCTGCAGGCGCTGGCGCGCCGGCATGAACGGCGTACCCTGGACAGCCTGCGCAGCACCGCCGGCGACAGCTTCGACAGCGAACTGATCGCCCTGACCTACAGCGACGCCCCGGCTCCGGTAGCGCGCCTGCAACTGGCCATGATCAGCGAGCAGGCGCGCATCCGCACCGCGCTCAGCCGTCTCAATGACTACGCCACCCGCACCTCGGAGCTGGCCTCCACCAGCGGCCAGCTGGCCGACCAGTCCGCCCAGGCCCTGCGCAAGCAGCGCGATGAGGCCGACATGGCCGCCACCGCGATGAACCAGATGGCCGTGTCGATCAGCGAGGTGACCCGGCACATCCATGACACCGCCAACGCCGCACAACAGGTCAACGGCCTGAGCCAGACCGGCTCGCAACAGGCCGAGAACACCCGTCAGGTGATCGAGCGGCTGGCCGATACCGTACGCGGTATCAGCCACTCGGTGGACAGCCTGGCCGCCGAGTCCCAGTCGATCCAGACCGCCGCCGACATGATCCGCGCCATCGCCGAGCAGACCAACCTGCTGGCACTGAACGCCGCCATCGAGGCCGCCCGCGCCGGCGACCAGGGCCGCGGCTTTGCCGTGGTCGCCGACGAGGTGCGCTCGCTGGCGGCCAAGACCCAGGAATCCACCGAGCATATCCAGCGCATCATCGGCTCCCTGCAGCAGGTCGCCGCCCAGGCGGTGGAAGTCGCGCATCTGGGCAGCCAGGAAGCCCAGACCGGCGTGCAGCAGGTGGTCGAGACCCAGCAGGCGCTGGACGGCATCACCCAGGCCATCGCCCAGATCCATGAAATGGGTCAGCAGATGGCGGTCGCCTCCAACCAGCAGGCCCATGTCGCCGAGGATATCTCCCGGCAGATCACCAACATCGCCAGCGTCTCCGACCAGAACGCCGAACTGGCACAGCGCTCGGCACAGACCGGCAAGGATATGGAAACCACCGCCCAGGCGCTGCACGCGCTGGTCGACCGCTTCAACCGCTAGGGAAACTCTGAACTATTGCAGAGTTTCTCTAACATTGCGGAGTTTCCCTAACCATGAGCCCTACCCCGTCATCCTCGGCGCAGGCCGAGGATCCATGGTGCCGACAGACTCGGAGCGGCCGATGGAAGTGAGGCGAAGGCCGATGGAAGTGAAGCGGCAGACGGAAGTGAAATAAAGGAGGACGGAAGTGAAGGAGGGCGGCGACACTGAGGATAACAGGGCCCAGCCTGACAGAATTATGTTCAGACTCGCCTTGCCGCCTTGTGATTTACCGGTTGAGCCAATACCATTCAACGCTCGGATTGATGTGACTCAGGATTGTTAACATGCGCTCTCTTCTCTGGCTGCACCCGTTGTTTGTTGCCGTCTCTTTCAGCCTGGCAACAACGGCTGCCGCCCAGCAGCCGGACCAGACTGCCATTACTGCCGGGCAGTGCTGGGTCAACGCCCCCATCAAACCCCGCCCCATACACGAAGAAGTGGAAGTCGTGCTGCAGGAGCCCAGCGTCAGGTATGCTGTGACCCCCGCGCAGCTGCGCGAGGGTGTGCAGCAGGTAGTGACCCGCGAGGGTGTGAAAACCTATCGCGTGGAACCCGCCACCTTCAAGCAGGTGACCGAGCAGGTGCTGGTCAAGCCCGAGGTTCAGCGCTCGGTGGTGGTGCCGGCGGTGTACGAGGAGCGCGAAGCGGTGCTGACCGTGGAGCAGGCCAAAACGGTGCTCGAGCCCTGCCAGGCCGCGGGTACCCGTTACGGCAATACCGGTGCCATGGCGTTCTGCGCCAAGGCCGTCCCCGCCAGGGAGGAGACCGTCAAGGTCAAGGTGCTGGTCGAGCCCGAGACCACCAGGACGGTGACCGAGCCGGCGGTGTACGAGAGTGTGACCCGCTGGGTGGTGGACCAGCCCGCGCGGGTGGTCGAAGTCGTCACTGAGCCGCAGATTGCCACCGTCGCCCATGTGGAGACAGTGCGCCCCGAGCAGGTGCAGCAACGCACCGAGCCGGCCGTGACCCGCACCATGAATATCACCAAGTACCAGGGCGAACCGCAGATCGTGCTCAGACGCGCGGTGTGCGACTCGGACCTGCACCCCACCCTGATCGGCCGCCTGCAGGCCGCGCTCAGCTCCAGGGGCTACAGCCTCGGCAACATCGACAGCAAACTGGGCCAACGCACCGTCGCCGCACTGGCGGATTACCAGGCTGATAATGGGCTGGCCATTGGCGCGGTGACCTATGAGAGTCTTGAGTTGCTTGGGGTGCGGTGAGAATCGCACCGAGCACCTGCTCAACGGCAAATCGCGCTGCCCGCTGGAGCATGTGCCCTTCTCTGGCGACCCATGTAAAACGTCAACAGACCCTAACAGCTTGGAACCTTATCGCCCCCTTGCATTTGATTAAGCTGATCCCAGCTCTGTGAAGGGCAGCTATCGGGCTTTGATGCTGGCATGCACCACTGCTTATAAGTGTCGACCTGCCTTGACTCCAGGCAATCTTGAAATTTGGCGACTCCCAGGTACTGCGGAGGCAACGCGGATGCTGTTGAGTCCGATTGATTCGCTGGTGATTGTCCACCTGAGTTGCAGGCGCTGAGTGTTAGAACAGCAGCACCAAGAAACAAGACGATTGCATTTTTCACTGTGTGCATGAGGCAGATCTCCGAAGTGTGGGACTAAATGATAGCGGCGGGAATCCTATAGCCCCGCTCAATGCAGGGTAAACACCTCGTCCAGCGTCTGCGCCTCCAGAATATTCTCCGCCCAGCGCTCCAGCTGCTCAGGGCTGGCTTCATGCAGCTTCTCAAGCGCTGTCTGATCAAGCTCACCGAAGCGGTGATTCAGCAGTTTGAGTAGAATACTCAGGCTGCCCTGGACAACCCCTTGGGCAACTCCCTGCTCAAGCCCCTGAGCAACTCCTTTCTCCATGGCTTTACGCTCGAACGAACTGATATAGGTCATGGCTGTCTCCTCCTGCAGAGTCTCCAGTTGCTCATCGTAATAATCATTGACCGACTCCGGCAAGGCGACCATCCACTCCAGGAAAATCACTAACTGGCCGATCCGCTCCCGCTCCAGCTGCTTGTGGATGGCCAGGCGGTAGAAGCTGATCAGGTTATCGGCCCTGGTCTTGCCGTCGCGGACCAGTTTGGCAGTCAACTGGGCGGCAATCAACAGGCCGAAAGGGTTGTCATCGTGCTTGAGCTCTTCCAGGCGCGGCAGGTAATCCAGCAATTTGATGCTGCGAAAGCGGAAGCTCACGCCGGTGCCGGCCAGTTGCTCCTCAAAGGATGCCGGGCGAAAAGCCGGATCGGTATCGGCCAGCACTGCCAGGCTGATGACCCGCAGGCCGTAACGATCGCGGATACGATGGTAATAGCTGTACATGCGCGCGGCAAAGGCGTCTTCCTTTTCGCCCTGGACTTCGACGTGGATCAGTATCCAGCACGCATGCCCATCCCGGTAGCGGACCTTGACCAGCTTGTCGGCATAACGCCGCCCGGCGCTGGCCTTGTGGTTGATCTTCTGCAGTTCCTTGTCGAGAAACTCCGCTGGTACGGTCCAGTCGATGGCATCGTGAATGTCCGGGTAAAGTAGCTGCATGAAGGGCTGGAAGAAGTACTCCAGCGCCTCTTTCCAGGGGCTGTCATGGTCCTGCGGTGGCGGTTTTGTCTGGCTCATCCTGAGCGTTGATCCTGGGCTGGGGAAAGTTGCGAATCAGGTTAGTACAGATACTGGGGCGCAATACGGGAGAATGCGGTAACTGTGAAGCGGAGCACACCCTATTGAGAAGCCGTAAGGCGCCTGACAATCCCATGCAGGCCGACACCATTCGAGGCCTTGAAGAGCACGATGTCCCCGTCCTGCAGAGCCTGGCGCAACGGGGACAGTAGCCCGCCTGCTTCTTCGTATACCTCGCAGGGAATGGCTTCCCGCATCAAGCCATCCTGCAGCCGGGCGATCAGGCGACCAACCAGAAAAACCCTCGCGGGCCGGCATGCCACGACAGCAGCAAGCAGCCGATCATGCTGCGTCTGTGCTTCGTCGCCCAATTCCAGCATGTCACCCAGCACCAGAATTTTTCTCGAATGGCTCGCCATATTCATGGCTGCGAACATTTCAAGCGATGCCTGCATGGACAAAGGGTTGGCATTGTATGACTCATCAAGAATGCGCACCCGATTACTGCCGATCATGGTCTCGATAATGGCGCCACGTCCGGCTACCGCCGAGGTTTTCGCGAACCCTTGGTACAGCCGTTTGAGATCGAAACCGATTATCCGGGCCACGGCAAGGCAGACAAGACTGTTGATAGCCATATGTCTTCCCGGAACTCTCAACTTGTAGGAGACAGCTTCCCCGGAAATAACCGCCGCTACAGTTCCATCTTCCAGACAGTAATCAGCCAAACGGATATCGGACTGCGGGTGCCCGCCATAGGTGAGGATGGCAAGACGGGCAGCTCTTGCCCTGTCAGCAATGAAATCAAAATGCTCGGTATCCCGGCAGAGGATGGCAGTGGCACCCGGCTTCATCTTCTGGAAGATGCCGGACTTTCTGCGCGCCGTATCCAGCGTGGTCTGGCCCGGTTTCAGATGCGCCGTACCGATATTGGTAATCACCGCCACATCGGGGGCAACAAGTTTCATGTTGCGATTGGCCGTTGCGGACCCGGCAACTTCAAGAACGACCAGTTCGACATCCAGTGGTGCGCTCGCCAGGACAATCAACGTCCCGCAGCGGGAGTTGTAATTGTCATAGGTCGTGTGTACCCGCATTGCGTCACCGAACACTTCCCCGAGCATATGCACCGTGGAGGTCTTGCCGGCGCTGCCGGTAATGGCCACGACAGGCTGCCTGATACGAAGCCGATTGACCGCGCCAAGCTCGATGAGGGCCTTGAAAGGATCGTCGACCCTCAGCAAGGGAAAGTCGGAAGGCAAGCCATCAACCGGCGTGGCAACAATGGCACCGGCCAGTCGGGTATGCAGGTCGGCCAGCCTTGCGTGGAGATCCCAGTTGTTGGTCTGCGCCTTTGTCATATCGGAGAACTGCTCGTGCCGGGCCCGATCCATGTGCGTATGCGCCACAAACATCACCGGTGTCGGCAGCATGTCGATATGCCGCGGCCCTGCCGCCAGTGAGCGGACGAACCAGCCCGGCGGCGGCCTGACCAGCCACTCGCCGCCCGTCACGGCTTCCAGTTGCTCTGCTGTCCATGTCTGACCGGGCCGGCCCGGTTGAACAGGAGGTTTCCTGAAATCAGTGCGATACACGGGCTCGGCTGGCGGCGGCGGCGATATAGCCTTACCCGGCACCGCCAGCGTGACCACCAAATGCAGCGGCACCGGCTCGGTGGCATGCTGCCTGGAGATGATGTTGACGGTCAGTTGCAGGTCGTCATTCTGCCAATCCTTGAGAGAAGGCGGACGCAGGCCGTAGTAATCACGGTAGATGGTGCCCGGCTGCCAGCGCGAGGTGGGCAGCATCCAGTCGCAGGGATCGTGATCCATGCTTCGGCCCCAGGGTCGCATACCGGTAGCGCTTCGGGGTACAGCCCGGAAATCCAGACGTATATCTTCCTGAACCGGTTCGTCGCAGCGCCAGAAGCTTTCCACCCAGAGCATTCTGCGCCGGTCCATGACCCTGGGCGTGATCCGGCACCCGAGCAAGGTGAGGGGCCCCAGCCGGCATGGCGCGATACAGGCATCTGGCGGCACGGCGTCCACGGTCCAGACAGCATCATGGCCAAATGCAGGAGAACTGGCGGCAATCAATGCGTCCGGCTGGTGGGCCGTGACGGGTGCGGGAACCTTCCAGACATAGGGCCGTGGGGGCGGTTTCAGCGCGATGTGACCGCAGTTATCCTCGGCCAGGGTCAGTCGGCTGCCGGTGGCGGCGCAGGACTTCGCATAGCGCTGTACTGCGGCCCGGGCCGCCTTTCCTGACAGCTGCTCGGAGAAACCGAAGCCGATGCCAATGGGCACGAATACCACGCGCTCCACCCCCTGATGGCTCAGCTCCAGGCGGAAGACACCGCCCGGCCCCAGGTCACGGCGCACCGCGTCGAACAGCAGGTCGCCGGCATCGTGAATGATCGGGCGGTCGCGATAGATCTCGATACCCTGCAACACATGGGCGGAGGCGCCCAGCACGGCATCCGCGCCGGCATCGATCAGGCTGTGGCCGACGGCAAGCTGTTCGGCGTCGGGCATGTTGGCCAGGTTATCGCCCCAGTGGACTGCCACCAGTACGATGTGCGCACGCTGGCGAATGGCGGCAATACGGGGCACCAGTTCCGCTACCCAGGCTGCCGGGGCATCCGGGGCAAGATAGGCCGTACCGGGAGTGCCATCACCCGCTGCATAGCGAGGCTGGGTGGCATCGATGGAAAAGACCGCCACGTTCAGCTCGCCGGCCCGACGCAGCACGGGAGCGAAAGCGCTGTCACGCTGCACGCCGGCACCCGCATGGCCGATACCGACCGCCTCCAGCCAGGCTGCCTGCTCCTGCAAGGCAGCGGGGCCGTAATCGCCGCTGTGATTGTTCGCCGTGGTGACGACATCGATATTCGCCTCGATCAACACCTGCAGCTGTTCCGGGCGGGCGCGGTAATAATAGGGGCCACCCTCGCCCTTGTTGACGCCTTGCTCGCCCTGGGTGGCGACCACGCATTCCAGATTGACAATACTGAGGTCTGCCTCCTTCAGCGCTGGAATGCGCAGCACATTGCCTGAGCCCAGCTCAGCCGTGCGATAGTGCTGTCGCCGCCCCAGGTTGACGTCACCGCTCCAGGCAACCACCGGCCTGGACGGATTCCGGGTAGCAGCAACGTCCTTCCCGGCAGCCGCCAGGACGGGCGTGGTCGATATCGGAGCTGACGCCAACCGCTGCAGCCTGTTCCAGTACGCCACATACCCCGACAGATAGTGCTCGACATCGTCGATCCGCACCCGAAACGCCTGGTGGCGGATGAAGAAGCTGCCGAGAATCCGTGCCGGGTTGCGGAAGTACATGGCGAATTCCGGCCAGAAGTGGCCGTTCATCAGATGGGCGGCGCGAAAATGCAGCGCCCGCTCGAATTTGTCCAGGTCGATCTCGCCCAGCAGGTGGCGGTGCTCCGGGCTCTGGGCGATGCGGTCGAGCATGCGCCGCGCGGCCATCATCAGTTCCAGCAGGGTCGGGAAGGTGGTGATGCGCTTGAGTACGAAGTCCAGGTGGTCGGCGACGTTGCGGATGCCGAAGCGGAAGTAGCGCTGCTCGGGGCGGTACAAGGTCAGCTCGTTGACGCAGTAGCCCAGCCAGTGGTCATGGGCCTTCCAGTGCTCGCGCTCGATGAAGCTGTCGAAGGCCTTTTCCACCATGCTCAGCCAGCGCTCATCGCTGGTCAGGCGGTACAGGCGCATCAGGCCGAAGGCCGCTTCGCCGTCGTAGTAGATAATACGGAACGCGGCTTTCACGTCGAGCGCGGGGTAGTTGAGCACATGCACGAACTGCCCGCTGTCCGGGTCCTGCATGTGGCGGATGCCGAGCGCCAGTTGTTCCAGCAGCGGCAGGTGGCGGTTGCTGTCGAACAGTTCGCTGTATTTGACCAGTGCCAGCAGGCACACGGCGTTGCCGCCCAGTTTGATCTCGTTGCCCACGTCCAGCAGAAAGGCTGCCGGCTCACCGCTGGGCAGGGTGACGCGCTGGATCAGCTCGCTGCACAGGTAGTCGAGGCCGCGCTCGATGGCCTGCGCCAGCGTCGGTTCGCGGGTGACTTCCCAGGCTTCAAGCATGGAATACAGGGTGCTGGCGTGGCGCAGGGTGTTGTAGGCGTTGATCGGGCGGTCGAAGCAGGGATGCCAGCCGTAGTGGAAGCGGCCGTCCTGCCTGACCTGGGAAGCCAGGTAATGGCTGCCCCGTTCGATCAGGCCGCGCACCGTGTCGGCATCGCAGTCCAGCACTCGGCGGCCGGCATCACGGCCGGTGGCATGCAGCGCCACTGGCGCGGTATCGAGGTCGCAGAACAGCCCCTCGGTGCTCAGCAGGTACACCGGCACGTCATCGGCAAAGTCCGGTACCGAACCGGGGAAGCGCTGGCCCGCGTAGAGTCTGAAGTTACTCTCGTTGAGCACGGCGTGGCTGATCTGGCTGCCGCCGTAGAGCATGGCGTTGCCGTTGAGTTCGCCTTCGACGAAGGCCCGCTGGAACTGCGCGTCCAGCGCCAGGCCGTAACGGAAGTAGTTGCGCTTGAATACCTTGAGGCTGCCGCGCAGGGTCTGCCAGGTCAGCGGCTGCACCGCCGTCACCCAGTCCGCCCGCAGCCAGCGCACCGACAGCTTGCGGCGCGCGGCGAGTTGCTGACAGGCGGCGCTGAGCTGGCTCCACAGCTCGTCGAAATCAGCACCGCTGGCATGCACAACGACGGCGCGGCGGCGGCCATCGCAGAGCGACAGGAACAGCGTATGCCGCGGCCAGGGTGATGGCAGCGCGGCGATGCGCTCCTGCAGCGCCGGGCGCAGCTTTTCCAGCAGTTGCGATAGGGCTTTGCTCATGTTCTGGTCAAACCTCCTTGTGGACGATTCCATGGTCCCGTGCCACGGCGAACCTTCTCCCAGTGGGAGCGCCGCCTCGGCGCGAAGCGGGCTGCCAGCCAGCACTGCCTTGCCAGTCATGCACTGCCGGCAAGTCCCCATCGCCGCGGGGCGCGGCTCCCACACCCACAGCGCCCTGTCTTTTGTCGGAGCGGTGTCGGAGCGCCGCGATGCCTGGCAGCATTTACCTTTCCCTCAGGGCTTCGCCGGCATAGTTGATCGGCTTCATCAGATAGTCGAACACGGTTTTCTGCCCGGTGCGGATATCCACTGTGGCGATCATGCCGGGCACGATGGGGAAGCGGGTGCCAGCCTGATTCACCAGCGTGTCGCTGTCGGTGCGGATGAACACCCGGTAATACACGCTGTCCGGCCTGGCCTCGTCACGGATGGTGTCCGGCGAGATCAGCGCCACCTGGCCGTCGAGGCCGCCGTAGATGGTGTAGTCATAGGCGGTGATCTTCACCTTGGCGGGCTGGCCGGGGTGGATGAAGGCGATGTCGCGGGGTGAGATCCGCGCTTCCACCAGCAACTGGTCGCCCAGCGGGACGATTTCCATCAGCCGTCCGTTGGGCGGGATCACCCCACCGCGGGTGGTGACTTCGATGTCCTTGACGATGCCGCGTACCGGCGAGCGGATGGTTAGCCGGGTCAGCGAGTCGAAGCGCCCGCGCACTACCGACTCCAGCGACTGGGCCTCGGCCCGCGCCCTGGCCAGCTCTTCGCGCGCCAGGATCATGTACTCGGAGCGGATATCCCCGGCCTTGAGTTCCAGTTCGGAAATCTGCCGGCGCAGGCGCAGCACTTCGACGTTGCTGGCCGCGCCGATGGCCATCAGCGACTCGGTGATCTCCAGCTCTTCACGCACCAGTTTCAGCGACTTGTCGACCCCGGCCAGGGTCTGGCGCAGGCCCTCGCGGCGGGTCTGGTACAGGCGCGTTTCGCTGGCGATCAGTGCCGGATAGTCATCCAGCTCGGTGGGAAACTTCAGTGGCGTGCCGTTGACCTCGGCCTCCAGACGCGCCACCGAGCCGAGGGTGGCGCGGTAGCGTGCGGCGCTCTCCTCGACGTTGGACTCGGTCTTGGTCAGGTCCATCTGCGCCAGGATCTGGTCGGCCTCGACGATATCGCCCTCGCGCACCAGCAGGTCGAGCAGGATGCCGCCCTCCAGCGACTGGATGACCTGCTCGCGGGAGATGGGCACCACCCGGCCATCGCCGGTGGACACCTCCACCACTTCGGCGAACCAGGACCACAGCAGCAGCGCAGCGATCGCCAGCGACGACAGCCAGGTTATGCGCGTGGCGCGGGCAATGCGGCTGGCGTCGACCTCGTCGCTGTACTGCGTCTGCACCCCATCCAATGCGGCAAAGGCCGAGGCTTGCGCCGGCGGGTGGGCAGCGCTGCTGCGCCGCTGTTTGCTCAGGGGGATTTTCATGCTCCGCTCCCTGTGGCAGCCTGTGTCCTGGCGGCGGCCTGCGCCCGGGCGCCGAGAATCTCCTGCTTGCTGCCATCGCGCAGTATCCGGCCGTTGTCCACCACTATAATGCGATCGACCAGGCTGAGAATGCTCTGGCGGTGGGTTGCCACTATCAGACTGCGCCCTGCCAGCCAGGGCTCGAGGCGCTGGATGAAGCGCCGCTCGGCCACCTCGTCGAAGGAGGCGGTGGGTTCATCCAGCAACAGCACCCGCGGCTGGCGCACCAGAAGCCGGGCCAGCAGCAGCGTCTGGCGCTGGCCGCCGGACAGCCCCAACCCGCCTTCCTGGATCGGGTGGTCGAGTCCGCCCTGCAGTTTATTCACCACCTCGCCGGCGCCGCTGATCTCCAGCGCGGCCAGCAGCTCCTCGTCACTGGCATCCGGCGCGCCGAGCAACAGGTTGTCGCGCAGGGAGCCGTGGAACAGGCGTGCATTCTGCCCCATCAGGCTGACATCCCGGCGCACATCGGCCGGGTCGAGATGCGACAGCTGCACGCCATCGAGCATGATCTCGCCGGCGGCCGGTTCGACCATGCCGGCCAGCGCCTGCAGCAAGGTCGACTTGCCGGCACCGTTGCGCCCGAGCACCGCAATGCGCTCCCCCGCCTTGATATCCAGCTGCTCGACGCGCAGCGCCGGCGGTGCGCCCTCGCCGTAGCTGAACTGCGCCTGGCGCAGGGCGAAGTTGCCGGCCAGCACGGGGCGGTGAATGCGCCGCTCGGCGCCGGGGTCGTCCACCGCCAGTTCCATGATCCGGTCGAGACTGGCCAGCGCCAGCTTGGCCTGCTGCCAGCGGCTCAGCACCTGGGTGATCTGCGACATCGGCGCCATCATCCGCGAGGCCAGGATCGACGCGGCGACCAGCGAGCCGACGCTCAGATCACCACTCATCACCAGCGGCGCACCGACCAGCACCACCAGGGCAAACACGCCGTTCTGCAGGCTGTAGGTCCATACGCCGAGGGTGTTGACCAGAAAGCGCAGGCGCAGGTTCACGTCGGCGGTGACCGCGTTGTAATGGTTCCACTGGCGCTGGAAACGCTGTTCGGCCTGCAGGCTCTTGATGTCATCCAGGCCCTGCACCGACTCCACCAGCATGGCGCTGCGCAGGGAGGATTCGCGCATCGCCTCGCCGGCCAGGCGGTGCAGCGGTCGCTGCATCAGCAGGCCGGGGATCACCATCAGCAGCAGCGCGACCACCGGCACCCACACCAGCGGCCCGGCGATATACCAGAGGATGCCGCAGAACAGGAAGAAGAACGGCAGGTCCGCCAGGGCGGTGACCGTGGTCGAGGTCATCAGTTCACGCACCTGCTCCAGCTCGCGGATCTGTGAAATGAAGGTGCCGGTGGAACGCGGGCGCTGGCTGTTGCGGATACGCAGCGCGTGGCCGAACACCCGGTCGGAGGCGATCATGTCGGCGCGCTTGCCGACCAGGTCGGTGATGCGTACCCGGGTGCAGCGCAGCAGGAAGTCGAACAGCATGGCCACCAGCACACCGCCGAACAGCACGTAGAGCGTGGCCATGGACTCGGCGGGCACCACCCGGTCGTAGACCTGGCGGGAGAACAGGATGCCGGCCAGACCCAGGATGTTGGCCATCAGCGAGGCCAGCAGCACGTGCCCGTAGGGCTTGAGGTCGCCCAGGACGATGCTGCGGAACCAGTGCGGCTGAAAGGGCTTGATGTAGTCATCGACCCGCGCATCGGGCGCCGCCCGCGCCGGGCGCAGTACCACCATGCTCCGCGCGCGGGCCTGCAACTGCTCGCGCGGCAGGCTGCTGCGCAGGCCGTCATCACCGCTGAACAGTACACTGAGCTGGCCGTCGCTGGCGATGGCTTCGATCACAGCCACCTGGTCGTCATCCAGCTGCACTGCCAGCGGCAGGCGCCATGGCGTCAACTGCGCCGCGTCGAAGGTGCTGACCCGGCAACTGAGGCCGATCTGCCACGCCAGCCGGCCGAGCACCTCGGCCAGCGGCTGGCCCTGCGCGTCGGCGGCCTGCAGGCGGATATTTTCCGCCGAGCAATCCAGCCGGTAATGGCGTGCCACCGTCAGCAGGGCATCGATCCAGGGCTGGAAGGCGGCGCGCTGGCCGGTAACTGAAGAGGGTTCGGTCATGAGCGCTCCTGCGCTGTGCGGCTGGCCAGGCGGCGGTTCAGCGCATCAGCGGCGCGGAACGCCTCGCGCAGGCCGCCAACACTGTAAAGGCAGTCGATCTGCAGGCTGCGCAGATCGAACAGGGTGTTCTGCTTGTCCACCTGGGTCTGGAAGATTTCCTGCTCGGTATTGAGGATATCCAGCAGGGTGCGGGTGCCCAGCGACAGGTACTGGTGGCGGTACAGCTCCTGGGTTCTGGCGATGCTGGCGTAGCGCTCATCCTGCAACGCCAGGCTGGAGGTCAGGCTGCGCGAGCGGTCGCGGGTCTGCCGGTACAGGCGCGACAGCTCCAACAGCGCCCGGTCACGGGCGGCGTTGGCGCTGTACAGGGCATGCTCGGCGGCGCGACTGCGGGCGCGCAGGGCACCACCCTGGAACAGGTTGCTGGTCAGGTTGAGGCTGACCACCAGTTCCTGATCATCCAGTTGCTGGAAGCTGTCGGTGTTGCGGTTCAGGTAATGCTCGAAGTCCGCACTCAACGACAGGGTCGGGCGCTGCTCGGCCCGCGCCTGGCGGATCGAGGCTTCGGCCTCGGCCCGTTCGGCCTCCGCAACCAGCACCCGCGGCGCGCCTTCGAAATTCTCCGGCAGGCGCTGGCAAAAGCCTTCCATGGTCCGCGGCCAGGCAGCATCAAGAGTCAGCTGCTGGCTGCTGCCAATCAGGTTTTCCAGGGTGCGATGCCACTGGTCACGCTGCGCCTGGACCTGCAATTGTGTGGCCCGCGCCGCCTCGCGGCGGGCCTGGGCCTGCACCTGGTCGGACACCGAACTGGCACCCAGCGCCGAACGTTTTTCCGCCAAGGCTTCCAGCTCGCCGATGGCGTCGATCTGCTCGGTGGCCAGGGCCAGCAATTCCTCGTAGCGGCGCGCCTCGATGAACGCCTGGGCGGTCTCGCGGATCAGGTCTTCCGCCGCCAGCAGTACGCTGGCCTGCTCCCGATCCACCCCGCTCGCCGCCGCCTCCACCGCGCTGGATACCTTGCCGAAGTCGTAGAGCATCTGCGAGGCGGACAGGCTGAGGGCTTCCTCGGAGCGCCCGGTGGTGTGACGGTATCCGGTATTGATGCCGGACCGCAGCTGCGGCCAGTAGCCGGCCTTGGCCACGCTGACCTGCTCCTGTTGCTGGTCGAGACGGCTGAGGGATTCGACGATCGCCGGATGCTCACGCAGGGCGCTGTGTACTGCGTCGGCCAGTTGCAGTTTGCCTGGGTTGGGGGTGTAGCGTCCCGGTTCGTGTTCGGGTGCTACGTCTGCTTCCGGTAAGCGCGGTGCAGCGTCGTCGAGCAGGCGCTCGACAACCCGGGGCTGGATGGGAGCTTGCGCCACGTCGTCTGCGACGCCCCCTGGCATTGCCTCCTCGTCGGGCACTGCCTCTTCCATTGCCATACTGCTGGACACAACCTCCGTCATTGCGAGCCCGCAGGGCGCGGCAATCCAGTGCTCGCCGGTCACACCGGTGCCATGGATTGCCACGTCGCTTCGCTCCTCGCAATGACGGTGTTGGATGGCAGCGTGCACCTCGTCATCTGGCGCGGTGCGCTGTGGCTCGGCAAGGCCAGGGGTGTAGCGCCCCGGTCCGCGTTCGGGCGCTACGCCTTCCTCCGGCAGGTGCGGTGCATTGTCGTCGAGCGGGCGCTCGACAACCCGGGGAGAGGGCGCCACGGCGTCTGTGTCCGCTTGTGGGTCGGGTGGCAGATCCACCAGGGAAATCCTCGGCACTTGTCCGGCATTGCCCTCGGCGTCTGCCTGCTCGACGAACTTCACCAGCGAGATGGAGCGCACCCGCCGCTCGCTGCTGGCGCTGACAGCCGCCGCCTCCGGCTGGAGAGCCGGTGGCGGCACTGGTTGTGCCGGCACACCCTCACTGCTGACAGCTGGCCCGCCGGCATCGGCCAGCCTGGCGAACTCCGCCACCGACAGTGCCCGCGACTGCGGCGCCTGCCCTGTCTGAATGCCGGACTCGGCAACAGTGATCGCGCTACCCGTCGATAGCAGCAACCCAACCGCAAATGACAACCTTGACTGCCACATCCTTATCGCCCCAGCCCTGTTCCCGGCGCTCTTGCCGTTAACGACAAAAGGCGCCGGGTTTGCACCCGGCGCCATTGCCTCCTGCTCAATCAAATGACCTGCACTGACGCTCAGATCATCGACTGGGACTGCTGGTACAGGTCGTTAAGACTGGACGGGTCCAGTACAAAGACCGGCGCGGCAATCAGATCGAGGTCCTCGACCAGCTCCGCTTCCTGAGCGAGCAGCTCTGCAGCATTCTCTGCCAGCAGCTCGCCGTCTTCGGCTTCGCTGTCGGCGGCTTCGGTCTGCTCGACCTGGTCCTGCGCCAGCTCGGCGAGCAGATCGTCGATCAGGTTGTCCTGCTCCTGATCCGGCGCCACACCCAGCAGGTCGTCGATCTCGATTTCGATCTCGGCCGGCTCCGCTGTCGGTTCAGTGCTGGCGTCGGTATCCACCGCCGCAAACTGTGCGACCGGTGCATTCGCGCTGACCAGAATCTCGTACAGGCTGGCTTCTGCGCCGGTCTGCTCTGCTGCGAACAGGCCGGTTTCATCCGCTGCTCCACTGGCGACGACCAGTTGCTCGTCTGCACCCTGCACCAGCAGTTCCTCGGCCAGGCCTTCATCGGCCAGGAGGTTGAACAGGCTGAAGTTGGCCGCCTGGGCGCCGGTAGCGTTGGCGCGACCGCCGCCGAGCAGACCGCCAAGCAAACCTCCGATCGCACCCACCAGACCGCCGACCACGTCAGTCACCGCTCCCACTGTGGTGTCGATCACACCGTCCGCGCCCAACAGGCCGCCCAGCAGACCACCCTGGCCGAGCAGCCCATTGAGCAGATCACCGACCGCACCCAGCAGCCCCTGGTCACTGAGCAGGCTGCCCAGCAGGCCGTTCTCGCCGAGCAGACCGCTCAACAGGTCGTTACCCTCCTGTTGCGTCAGACCACCCAATACGCTGCCCAGCAGGCCACCCAGCAGACCATTCTCGCCAAGCAGACCACCCAGCAGGCCGTTATCACCCAGCAGGCCGTCGAGCAAGCCGGCGTTCTCGCCGCCGCCAGTCAGGCCGCCCAGCAGGCCACCTTCGCCCAGCAGACTGTTCAGCAGGCCACCCACGACACCTTGCGGCCCCAACAGGGCGCTCAGCAGGTCGTTATCGGTCAGACCGCCGAGCAGACCACCTTCGCTACCACCGAGCAGGCCGCTCAGCAGACCGCCTTCGCCCAGCAGGCTATTCAGCAGACCGCCTACCAGCCCGTCATCACCCAGCAAGGCACTCAGCAGACCGTCTTCGGTCAGGCCGCCGAGCAGACCACCTTCGCCACCGAGCAGGCCGTTGAGCAGACCGCCGATCAGGCCATCCTCACCCAGCAGGGCATTCAGCAGGCCGTTGCCATCGTCGCCACCGCCAAGCAGGCCACCCAGCAGGTCGTTGCCCAACAGACCGCCTTCGCCACCCACCAGGCCGCCCAGTAGGCCGTTGAGCAAACCGCCCACCAAGCCGTCTTCACCAAGCAGACCATTGAGCAGCGGCAGACCACCTTCACCGCTGTCCAGCAGGCCGCCAAGCAGACCATTGAGCAGGCCGCCAACCAGGCCGTCCTCGCCCAGCAGACCACTCAGCAGGCCGTTGCTGCCTTCGCCTCCGAGCAGACCACCCAGCAGGTCACCGCCCAGCAGGCCGTCACCCAGCAGGCTGTTCAGCAGCCCGGTGACGATACCGTTTTCACCCAACAGCACGTCCAGCAGGCCGTTGCCGTCTGCACCGCCGAGCAGGCCGCCCAGCAGATCGCCGCCGAGCAGGCCGTTTTCGCCACCCAGCAAACCATTGAGCAGGTTGCTGAGCAGTCCATCGTTGCCCAGCAGGCTATCGAGCACGCCATTGCCCAGCAGGTCATTACCCAGCAGGCCACCGCCGAGCAGACCGCCAAGCAGGCCATTTTCACCAAGCAGGCCGCCGAGCAGACCTTCGTCGCTACCGCTGAGCAGGCCGCCAAGCAGGCCATCCTGACCAAGCAGGCCGTTGAGCAGACCATCCAGCAGACCGCCATTGTCGCCAAGCAGGCCACCCAGCAGGCCGCCTTCGCCGCCAAGCAGACCGTTGAGCAGGTTGCCGACCAGACCATCTTCGCCCAGCAGGCTACCCAGCAGACCCTGGTTGTCGCCGAGCAGACCACCCAGCAATCCGCCCTCGCCGAGCAGGCCGCCGAGCAGACCACCTTCGCCCAGCAGGCTGCCGAGCAGGTCGTTGCCAGTCAGACCGCTGAGCAGGCCGCCGCCGTCCGCACCGCCAAGCAGGCCGTTGAGCAGGCCGGTAACCAGACCGTTCTCACCCAGCAGGCTACCGAGCAGCTCGTCCAGCAGTTCATTCTTCAGCAGGCCGTCGTCACCCAGCAGGCCGCCCAGCAGGCCGTTCTCGCCCACCAGGGTCTCCAGCACGCCGGTGACCAGGCCATTCTCACCCAGCAGGCCATCGAGCAGCTGTTCAGGCAGCAGTGTGCCCAGCAGTTCATTGTTACCCAGCAGCCCCTCAAGCAGGCCGCCGACCAGACCGTCGCTGCCCAGCAAGCCGTCCAGCAGCTCACCGCCCAGCAACTCATCACCGAGCAGACCGCCGAGCAGGCCGTTCTCGCCCAGCAGGGCATCCAGCAGACCAGTAACCAGGCCATTTTCGCCGAGCAAGCCAGCCAGCAGGTCCTCACCTACCAGGCCACCGAGCGGACCGCTGTCGCCCAACAGGGTATCCAGCAGGTTGCTGAGCAGGCTGTCCTGGCCGAGCAGGCCACCCAACAGGGCATTGTCACCGCCCAGCAAGCCATCCAGCAGACCACCTTCATCACCCAGCAGGCCCTTCAGCAGGCCGGCGACCAGTCCTTCGCTGCCCAGCAGCTCAGCCAGCAGCCCTTGGTCACCGAGCAGGCTTTCCAGCCCCGCGCCACCCAGCAGGCTGTTCAGCAGGCCACCGATCAGGCCATCTTCACCGAGCAGACCGGACAGCAGATCGCTGTCGGTCAGGCCACTACCCAGCAGGCTGCTGCCCAACAAGCCATCGAGCAGATTGCTGATCACGCCGTTGTCACCCAGCAGGCCGGCCAGCGCATCGCTGCTCAGCAGACCGTCCTGGCCCAGCACGGTATTCAGCACCTGGGATACCAGCCCATCCTGGCCCAGCAGCAGATCCACCGCCGGATTATCCACCAGCCCGCTGTTGAGCAGACCGTGCAGCAGGTGGGTCAGCGCACCGTCCTCGCCCAGCAACACCTTGAGCGGACCATCGGCGCCCAGCAGGCCGTCGCTGTCGGTCAGACCAGCCAATGCACCGTTGCTCAGCAGATCGTTCAGCAGGTTGGTCACCAGGCCGTCGTCGCCGAACAGGGTACCCAGCAGCTCACCACCGAGCAGACCATCTTCACCAGTCAGGCCGCCGAGCAGTCCGTTTTCACCCAGCAGGGTCTCCAGCACATTGCCCAGCACCCCTTCAGAGCCGGTCAACAGGGCCAGCAGGCCGCTCTCGCCCAACAGGTCACCGATAAAGGTGGACTCACCCAGCAGTTGTCCGATCAGGTTGACATCACCACCCAGCAGACCGGCCAACAGCTCACTCAGCAGCCCCTGGTCACCAATCAGGGTGCTCAGCAGGTCGCCCAGTACCGTGCCTTCGGCGAGGATATCGCCCAGCAGGCCGCCCTCATCGAGGAGACCGCCCAGAATACCGTTTTCCGCCAGCAGGACGCCCAGGGCACTGTCCTCAGCCAGCAGACCGCCGATCAGACCTTGCTCGGCCAGCAGGCCCCCGACCAGGCTACCTTCGCCCAGCAGATCCGCCAGCAGGTCGGCCAGGGCGCCATCTTCGTCAAGCAGGCTATCCAGCGTGCCACCCAGGCCCAGACCCACCAGCACGCCACCCAGCAAACCTTCTTCATTCAGCAGGTTGGCAACCCCGTCGGTGACGAAGTCAATCTGCCCACCCAGCAGGTTGTTCAGCAGCGTCAGTGCCAGCTCGTCACCGCCCAGCAGGTCAGAGATCAGCGGTGCCAGGAGATCACCCAGCTCACCCCCCAGGCTACCCAGCGTCTCGTCCAGCTGGTCCAGGCTGTTCGGATCATCTGGATGGAACTGACCACCCAGCAGCGGACTCAGCGCATCGTTGAGGCGATCAGTCAGGCCTTCGGTAGCGGAAATCGCAGGAGCCAATCCGCCGTTCAGGCCGAGGAAGTCGTCCAGCGCCGGCACCAGCGCCCCGAGGATCACATCGGCGGGATCCAGCAGCTCACTGCCATCGGCATCGGCGTCTGCGTCTGCATCGGCGTCTGCATCAGCGTCAGCATCTGCATCTGCATCTGCGTCCGCATCGGCATCGGCATCGGCATCGGCGTCAGCATCTGCATCTGCATCTGCATCTGCATCTGCATCAGCGTCGGCATCTGCGTCTGCATCAGCGTCCGCATCGGCATCGGCATCGGCATCAGCATCTGCGTCGGCATCGGCGTCTGCATCAGCATCAGCGTCGGCATCGGCATCAGCGTCAGCATCGGCATCGGCATCAGCATCGGCGTCGGCGTCGGCGTCGGCGTCGGCATCAGCATCGGCGTCAGCATCAGCATCAGCATCAGCATCAGCATCAGCGTCAGCATCGGCATCGGCATCGGCATCGGCATCGGCATCAGCGTCAGCATCGGCATCGGCGTCGGCATCAGCATCTGCGTCAGCGTCAGCATCGGCGTCAGCGTCAGCATCGGCGTCGGCGTCGGCGTCGGCATCAGCATCTGCGTCAGCATCAGCATCTGCGTCAGCATCGGCATCGGCATCGGCATCGGCATCGGCATCAGCGTCGCCTTCATCATCCGACTTACGAGAGGAGGAAGACGAGCGGTTGTGGTCGATCAAGGCTGCCAGCGCACCTGCGCCCAGCAAGCCAAGCAGCAGCCAGGCCCAATCCGGCAGGCCGCCGGCAGCAGCCAGTTCGGAGACCTCGGCAAAGGCGAAATCCGCCGTCGGCAGGTCGTATTGGCCGAGCCATACAACGCCGTTGGCATCCTCGAGCATCAGCTCACTGCGTTCTTCCGCGCCGGGTACGCCGAAGAAGTTCTGGATCACTATCTGCTCGCCGCTTTTGAGGACGATCTGCAGGTCGTTGCCCACCCGGGTGGTCGATGCCAACTGCTCGGGACCGAAGGGCAGCTTGACGACACTGGCCTTGGTCAAGGTGACTGCGCCGCTCACCGGTACGCTGGCGGATGCTCCGCCGGTTTTTTCAATGATGTCGATTGTGTTGGCTGTCATGCCGAGTTACTCCAAAACGGATTTCTAGCTTCTATTAGCGCTGGACCTGTGTACCTGAACCCTCTGGCGAACAAGGGCGGCTATCGAGCCGCCCTTGCTGACGCTAGGCACATTCCTGCTTCAACGCTGGCCGTAGATCATGATCTGCACCCGCCGGTTGGGTTGCAGGCATTGCTTGAGGGATGCGGTGATAGCGCTACCCTGGCACTCGACGAGCGGCTCCCTGGAACCACGCCCCTCGGCGGTAACCAGATAGCTGTTGATCCCTTTGGAAATCAGATGATTGCGAACCGCATCTGCGCGGCGCTTGGACAGCGCATCGTTATATCTGGCAGCGCCAATGCGGTCGGAGTGGCCGACCACAACGACGCGTTCGAGCTTCATCATCTTGTTGGCCACAACATGAGCGGCCAGATCCAGCTCTTTCAGCCCTTCGGCGGACAGCGTCGCGCTGTCATAGCCAAACAGCACGTCACTGAACAGGGTGATTTCCTCTACCTCTGGAACTTCCGGGCGGACAAGTTCCTCATAGCGCGCGCTGCACTGCGGCCTGCGCCACTTGCTGCTGGATACCTGACCGGCGGGATCAAAGGCGACGCCGAACTGGCACACCAGATAATCGCCCTGGGCATCCAGGGGCAGGTTGACGTTGTACAGCCACCATCTCTGACTGGTTTCATCGGCCGGATTGCCCATCAGCGCCCTGACATCACTTCTGCTGCTGCCGGGAACCACCTGGGAAATATTCTGGGGCGTAATGACAGTGCCCTGGCGTACATGGCCGGGGCCAAGGTCCTGCACTTTCACCTTGACGTCATCAAACTCCATTGGCCCTCGGAGTTGCCCACTCTCCCCATCATTCACGCTTGCGCAGGCGGTCAAAAGCGCCAGGGTGCACAGGGCTGTTACTCTCATCACGATTCCCATGGGAACTCCATTATTCAAATCCATAGCCAACGGCGACACCTCGCCCGGCTCCGTCCCGGGCGAGGGCTCTGTATCGCAACATCTTAAGCAGTGCCAAAAAAGGATAAATATTGAATTGGTATTAGTAGGAACGGCGTTTACCCGGCGACCAACAGGGTCAACACCAGTACCGTAGAGGCTTCCAGCCTGCAGCGCACTCTCCCATTGCCAGCAGGTGTTAGTTCCAATTATCTAGTTCTTTATTGCAGTACTAATTATTGGAGGAAGTTTCTCTGGCAGGAATAAATAGGGAAGTTGTGTTTTAAGGAAACACTGAATAATTCTTTGCCCCGTCATTGTTTGCTCCAATCGCCAGCCTTCCTTCTTATCGTCATCATCCCTCCCCCATCGTCATCCTTCGCGAAGGCGAAGGATCCATGGTGCCGGCTGACTCGGAGTGGCCTGTGGATCCTTCGCCTTCGCGAAGGATGACGGGGGAGAAGCGCCGGGGGACGGGGGACGGGGACGGGGACGGGGAGGATGCGGAGAATACGGAGAATGCGTTCTTTCACACCAAGGATAACGAAGCATGAAGGCCGGCCGGGTCACCTTGACCGGGCCGGCTTTCATGATTGCGATTGATGCTCCGAGTTGCCGATGGGAGTGCGGCCGCTCAGATCGCTTCCAGCTTGGCGTAGCTGACCATCAGCCACTTGCTGCCTTCATCGTCGAAGTTCACCTGGATGCGCGCCTGGGCGCCGTGGCCTTCGTAGTTGAGCACCACGCCTTCACCGAACAGCGAGTGCATGACCCGCTGGCCGAGGGCGAAGCCGGTGCTGTCGCTGGCTTCCTGGGTGAACATGACGCCCTTGCCCTTGGCCGGCCCGAAGGCGCGGCTGACGGTGTTGCCCAGGCGCACTTCACGAATCAGTTCGGCGGGTACTTCGCGGACGAAGCGCGAGACCTTGTTGAAGGTCTCGCTGCCGTACAGCCGGCGGGTTTCCGCCCAGGTGATGATCAACTGCTGCATGGCCCGGGTGATACCGACATAGGCCAGGCGGCGTTCCTCCTCCAGGCGGCCGGGTTCTTCCAGGCTCATCTTGTGCGGGAACAGGCCCTCTTCCATGCCGGCGAGGAACACCAGCGGGAACTCCAGGCCCTTGGCGCTGTGCAGGGTCATCAGCTGGACGCTGTCTTCGAAACGGTCGGCCTGGGTTTCGCCGGCTTCCAGCGAGGCGTGGGCGAGGAAGGCCAGCAGGGTGTCACCTTCCTCTTCCTCCTCGACCATCTCGTTCTCGAAGGCGCGGGCGGCGGAGACCAGTTCTTCGAGGTTCTCCACCCGGGCCTGGGCCTTTTCGCCCTTCTCGTTCTCATGAAAGGCGAGCAGGCCGCTGTGTTCGATGACCTGCTGGGTCATGCTGTACAACGGCAGCCCCTCGACCCGCTCAGCGAGGTTTTCGATCAGGTGCATGAAGGTCTGCACGGCATTGGCGGCGCGCCCGGGCAGGCCCTTGTTGTCGAGCAGGTCGCAGCCGGCCTGCCACAGCGACACATCCTGCTGGCGGGCGTGCTGGCGCAGGGCCTCGACGGTCTTGTCACCGATGCCGCGGGTCGGCACGTTGATGATGCGCTCCAGCGCACCGTCATCGCCGCGGTTGGCGACCAGGCGCAGGTAGGCCATGGCGTTCTTGATCTCGGCGCGCTCGAAGAAGCGCTGGCCGCCGTAGATGCGGTAGGGGATGGCGGCGCGCAGCAGGGCTTCCTCCAGCACCCGAGACTGGGCGTTGGAGCGGTAGAGGATGGCGATCTCGCTGCGCGTCAGTCCCTCGCCGACCGCTTCGCTGATGCGGTCGACGATGAAACGCGCTTCGTCCTGCTCGTTGAAGCCGGCATACAGGGCGATCGGCTCGCCGTCGTTGCCGTCGGTCCACAGCTCCTTGCCCATGCGCCCGGCGTTATTGGTGATCAGCGCGTTGGCGGCCTTGAGGATGGTCGCGGTGGAGCGGTAGTTCTGCTCCAGGCGGATCAGTTCGGCGGCCGGGTAGTCCTGCTGGAACTGCTGGATGTTCTCGATGCGTGCGCCACGCCAGCCGTAGATCGACTGGTCATCGTCGCCGACCACCATCAGGCTCGGGTTGTTGCCGGCGATCAGCCGCAGCCAGGCGTACTGCACCGCGTTGGTATCCTGGAACTCGTCGACCAGCAGGTGGCGGAAGCGCGCCTGGTACTGCTCGCGCAGCGGCTGATTGTCGCGCCACAGCTCCAGCGAACGCAGCAGCAGCTCGGCGAAATCGACCACCCCGGCACGGGCGCAGGCCTCTTCATAGGCCTGGTAGATGCGCAGCATGGTGGTGAGGAACAGGTCGCCGGCGGCCTGGATATGCTGCGGACGCAGGCCTTCATCCTTCTGGCCGTTGATCCACCACTGCGCCTGGCGTGGCGCCCACTGGTTCTCGTCCAGCCCCAGCTCGCGAATCACCCGCTTGACCAGGCGCAGCTGGTCGTCGCTATCGAGGATCTGGAACTGTTCGGCCAACCCGGCTTCGCGCCAGTGGGCACGCAGCAGCCGGTGCGCCAGCCCGTGAAAGGTACCGACCCACATGCCCTGCGGCGAGATGCCGAGCAGTTGTTCGATGCGCTGGCGCATCTCGGCAGCGGCCTTGTTGGTGAAGGTGACCGAGAGGATGCTCCAGGGCGAAGCCTTTTCCACCTCCACCAGCCAGGCGATGCGGTGTACCAGCACCCGGGTCTTGCCGGAGCCGGCACCAGCCAGTACCAGTTGCTGGCCGGGGGTCGCGGTGACCGCCTGGCGCTGGGCGTCGTTGAGCGAATTGAGCAAATGAGAGATATCCATTGGCGGCATTCTACGCCAGTCGCGGGGGAGGTTCGAGTGTCGTGCCAAAAACCCGCCGGTCATGCATTTGCACCCGCCTGGGGGCTGTGCCGGATTGGCGCTCTGGTGTATGGTTTGTCGACGGATCGCCACGGCACATGGAAGAGGCATGACAACAACGGATTTCACCCAGAGATGCGGGTGCGCGGCAGCATGACCCAGCATGAGCAACGCAGTGTCATCACCCCCGCCAGCCAGCGTCTGCATCAACTCGACCTGCTTTTCGAATATTCACGACTACCCCAATGGCTGGTCATGCTGGCCGCCGGCGTGGTCACCGCACTGGTCTGGGAACAGGCATCGCGGCCCCTGGTGCTGAGCTGGCTGGCGCTGGTCGGCCTGCTGACGCTGCTGCGCATCCGCCTGGCCCGTTGCTATCACAACTGCAGCCCCGAACAGCGCCTGCAGCCACGCTGGCTGATGGTGTTCTACAGCGGCAACATCATGTCCGGGCTGGCCATGGGGCTGGTGCAGATCCTGCTGGTACCGGTGGACACCTTCGAGCTGCAGGCCAGCACCTACGCCGTCACCAGCGGCGTGGTGCTGTGCGTCAGTATCATCTACGCGCACCGCTTCAGCGCCTTCCTGACCTTCGCCCTGCCCAGTTGGCTGCCACCGATCCTGTTCCTGCTGCTGCAGGATGACGGCAGCAGCCTCTACTGGGGTTTGATGGGCATCACCCTGTTCAGCTGCATCCTGCTGGCAGCCGCCTTCATCAACCGCTCGGCTACCCGGACCCTGCGCAGCAACCTGCGCAACCAGGGGCTGCTGCGCCGGCTGGATGAGGCACGCCAGCAGGCCGAGGCGCTGAATATCCAGCTGAGCGGGGAAATCCAGCACCGCCGCCAGGCCGAGCAGCAATTACGCCACAGTCATGATGCGCTGGAACACCGGGTCGCCCAGCGCACCACCGAGCTGCAGCAGACCCAGGCGCGCCTGAGCATGGCGCTGGAGGCAAGCGCGCTGGGCCTGTGGGACTGGGACCTGCGCAGCGATATCGTCCATCACTCCCATCTGCAGGAAATCTTCGGTCTGCCCGAGACCCAGCTGACCATGAACGGCGGCCTCAAGCCACGGGTGCACCCGGATGACGTGGAGCGCGTGCGCGATGCGCTGATCAGTCATTTCAAGCACGCCACGCCGTATTGCGTCGAGTACCGCGTGCGGCACCAGGACGGGCGCTGGGTCTGGGTCGAGGACAATGGTCGCGCGGTGGAGCGTGACGGCTCCCGCCGCGCGCTGCGCATGATCGGCACCCGCCGCGACATCACCGCGCGCCGGCACCAGCATGAACAGGAGCGCCTGGCGGCAACGGTATTCGAGGCGACCTCCGACGGTATCTTCATTCTCGATCCTCAGTTGCAGGTGCTGGCGGTGAACCAGGCGTTCAGCGTGATCACCGGCTACCCCGCCCAGGACGTGATCGGCACCACCCTCCTCAGCAGGAGCAACGACCAGGCCACGTTGGATACCTATACCCGCATGCGCGCGGCGCTGCGCAGTCATGACCGCTGGGAGGGCGAGGTGATCGAGCAGCGGCGCAGCGGCGAGCGCTACCCGCAGTGGTTGCAACTGGCGGTGGTACGCGACGAGCAGGGCGAAATCACCCATTACGTGGGCTTCTTCGCCGACCAGACCATCAGCCGCAAGACCGAGGAGCAACTACGCTACCTTACCGATCACGATCCGCTGACCCACCTGGCCAACCGCAGCCAGTTCACCCGCAAGCTGGCCGAGGCCACCGGCCTGGCCCGCGCCCAGGGCCAGGAGCTGGCGCTGCTGCATATCGACCTGGACCGCTTCAAATACATCAACGACACCCTCGGCCATATCCAGGCTGACGCCCTGCTGTGCCAGGTGGCTGACCGGCTGACCCGGGCGCTGGACAATGCCCTGATCCTGGCGCGCTTGTCCGCCGACGAATTCGTCGTGGTGAAACAGAACCTGCCACGCCAGGCCCTGGAGGAACTGGCCGGGCGCGTGCTCGAGCTGCTCGGTGAACCGATCCAGATCGGCAGCAACGAGCTGATCATTTCCGCCTCGATCGGCATCAGCCACTTCCCCGAGGCGGCGCGCAACAGCCTGCAATTGATCAACCAGGCCAATCAGGCCATGCAGCATGCCAAGCAGCTGGGCGGCAACTGCTTCCAGTTCTATTCGGCCGACATGCCGACGCGCAATATCGACCGCCTGCGCCTGGAAAACGAACTGCGCAAGGCGATCGCCGAAGAGCAGCTGCAGATCCACTACCAGCCCAAGCTGGACCTGCTCAGCAACAGCATCACCAGCGCCGAGGCCCTGGTGCGCTGGCAACACCCGACCCGCGGCATGCTGGCGCCAGCGGAATTCATCGCCATCGCCGAGGAGACCGGGCTGATCCTGCCGCTCGGCGATCTGGTGCTGCGCCTGGCCTGCCAGCAGGCCAGCCAGTGGCTGCAGCATGGGCCGACCGCGGTACGAGTGGCGGTCAACATGTCGGTGCAGCAACTGCGTCAGCCGCGCTTCGCGGTAGAGATCGGGCGCATTCTGCAGCAGACCGGGCTACCGGCCAGCCTGCTGGAACTGGAGCTGACCGAAAGCATGCTGCTGGAACACAGCGAGACCGTGGCGGACAACATCGCCGCCTTGCAGCAATTGGGCGTGGGGCTGGCGGTGGATGATTTCGGTACCGGCTATTCGTCGCTGGCCTACCTCAAGCGCTTCCCGATCCACAGCCTGAAGATCGACCGCAGCTTCATCTGCGAGCTGGACGAACAGCCCCGTGACGCCGCTATCGTACGCGCCATCGTGGCCATGGCGCACAGCATGAACCTGCGGGTGGTGGCCGAAGGGGTGGAGCAGGAAAGCCAGCTGGCGTTCCTGCGCAACCAGGGCTGCGATGAGGCGCAGGGCTATCTGATCAGCAAACCGGTGTCGGCAGAGGTGTTTACCCGGTTGCTGCAACAGCATCGGAGTAGCGGGACGTTGTCCCTGACTACTCCATAAGGGTGTCGTATGTGGGGTTCCTTGGTGGTGCCTGCTTCCCCCCTCTCCCCCGGCCCCTCTCCCGCACGGGGCGAGGGGTGACTCGTGCCGGTGGCTATGGAGTGATCCTGGGTTATCGCGTCTCTGGTCACGTTAAGGTCTTGGAATATCAATTCCGAGAGTATTGATGTTGCCCTGATGATACTGTCCGGCAGCCATTTGCTTTCAGGATGGCATGGCCAACCAGACGCGAGTCACCCCTCGCCCCTTGCGGGGCGAAAGCGGGAAAAGCGAAGCACTGCTTCGCCCGCTTGAGCGCTCTGAGCTCTGCGAAGAGCCGGGGCGCGGAGCGGGGGCCGGGGGAGAGGGGGGACAGGCCCTCACCGCTCATCAAACCAAACATGCCCGGCACGCTCGAGCAGACTATCAGCCGCCTCCGGCCCCCAACTGCCGGCGGCATAGCGCTTCGGCGAGCGATAAACCTCGTGCCAGCCGCTGATGATCGGATCGACCCAGCGCCAGGCCGCCTCGATCTCGTCGCGGCGCATGAACAGCGTGGCGTCACCCTGGATCACATCCAGCAGCAGCCGCTCGTAGGCATCCCAACGGCGGCGCTTGAAGGCTTCATCGAAGTGCAGGTCCAGGTCCACTTCCTGCAGCGCCATGCCGCGCCCCGGTGACTTGGCCATCAGCGACAGGCTGATGCTTTCATCGGGCTGCAGGCGGATCACCAGGCGGTTGCCGGCCGGGGTGTTACCCGGGAACAGCCGGTGCGGCACCGACTTGAACTGGATGATGATTTCCGACTTGCGCTGCGCCAGCGACTTGCCGGTACGCAGGTAGAAGGGCACCCCGGCCCAGCGCCAGTTGTCGATCTCGGCCTTCAGCGCTACATAGGTTTCGGTATTGCTGTCGTGATCGACGCTCTTCTCGAAGTAGTAGGCCGGCAATGCTTCCCCGGCACGCTTGCCCTTGGAGTACTGCCCGCGCACGGTCTGGTCCTGCACATCCATGCCGGTGATCGGTCGCAGCGCTTCGAGGATCTTGAGCTTTTCATTGCGCACCGCCTCGGGCTCGAAGTGTACCGGCGCCTCCATCGCCACCAGGCACAGCAGCTGCAGCAGGTGGTTTTGCAGCATGTCGCGCATGGCGCCGGCGTGGTCGTAGTAGGCGCCGCGGTTTTCCACCCCGACGGTTTCCAGCACGCTGATCTGCACATGGTCGATATGCCCGTTGCGCCATAACGGCTCGAACAGCGCGTTGCCGAAGCGCAGCGCCAGCAGGTTCTGCACCGCCTCCTTGCCGAGGAAATGGTCGATGCGGAATACCCGTGATTCGTCGAAAACGCTGCTGATCCGGTCGTTGATCTGATTGGCGGTTTTCAGGCTGTCGCCCAGGGGCTTTTCCAGCACAATGCGCGCCTCGGCATTGACCAGCCCGGCCGATTCCAGATGCAGCGCCGCCGGTGCGAACAGGTCCGGCAGGGTCGCCAGGTAGAACACCCGCACCCGGCCGGGATGGTCACCGAGGCGCTTGGCCAGGCCGGCGAACTCGATGCGCTGGCTGACGTTGAGGGTCATGAAGTCGAGCCGCTCAGCAAAGCTGGCCCAGCTGGCCTCGTCGAAGTCGGCCTTGGCCACGTGCTGACTGACATGCCGATGTACCAGCTTGCGGTAGTCCGCGGTGTCATGCCGGGCTCGGGCCAGCGACAAGATGCGGGTGTCCGGGTGCAGATGGCGATCACGGTGCAGATAGAACAGCGCCGGCAACAGCTTGCGCATGGCCAGGTCCCCCGTACCGCCGAAAACCACGATGTCGCAGGCATTACCGTATCGCACAGACACTTAATGTTCTCCTCGGAAAAGCGGGCAGGAGGTTTTTGTAGTATAACTACACAACATCAGGACTCCCGTACCGCAGAATAGGGTCTATTGACGTTTCATCACAAGCCGCGCCGGCGCCTGTTTTTGCGCGAGGCAAGGCGCGAGGAGAGAAATTTGGTCATTCCAAATGAACGACGAGTAACGCAGCATCGCGCAAAAACAGGCCCGGCCCTCCGGGTTGCGCGTCAAATCTCGCCATACGTCGTTGTGGGACTTGGCAAGGGAATGACCATTGCCTGCGTCCCACGCCTAGCCTGGCGAGATTTGACGCTGCAACGCGGCTTGTGATGAAACGTCAACAGACCCTATCATGAAGCCCACGTGAACTTGCTCCAGCATATCGCCGGTAACCGCCACAGCCTCCGCAAGTCGGAGCTGAAGGTTGCCGACCATGTTCTCACCAACGCCGCCCAGGTGATGCACTCGTCGATGGCCGACCTGGCTCGTGAGGTGGGCGTCAGCGAGCCCACCATAGTGCGCTTCTGCCGGGCCATCGGCTGCAGTGGCTTCCAGGATCTCAAGCTCAAGCTGGCCCAGAGTCTGGCGGCCGGCGCCAGCTTCGGGCAGTTCTCGATCAGCGAGGACGACAGCATCGCCGACCTGTCGCAGAAGATCTTCGACACCACCCTGGCCACCCTGATGGACGTGCGCGAGCGTCTGGATACCGATGCCATGGAGCAGGCCATCCTGGCCATGGCCGAGGCACGCCGCGTGGAGTTCTACGGCTTCGGCGCCTCCGGCGCGGTGGCCAGCGATGCCCAGCACAAGTTCTTCCGTCTGCAGGTCTCCACCGCGGCCTACTCCGACCCGCACATGCAGGCGATGTCGGCGGTGACCCTGGGGCCGTACGACGTGGCCGTGGCCATTTCCCAGACCGGGCGCACCAAGGACCTGCTGCATTCCGCCTCGCTGGTGGTGGAGGCCGGCGCCACGCTGATCAGTCTGTGCCCGAGCAATACGCCGCTGGCCGAGCTGGGACGCATCCACATCCCCATCGATGTCACCGAAGATACCGACATCTACACCCCACTGTCATCCCGTATCGCCCACCTGGTGGTGATCGATGTGCTGGCCATGGGCATGGCCATGCGCCGCGGGCCAGAGCTGGTCAACCATCTGAAGAACGTCAAGCGCAGCCTGCGTGGTCTGCGCCTGTCGAACAAGGCCGCGCAGCGCGCTGGCGACCTGCAGGAGTGAGGAGAGCACAATGCCGATCGCCATGGCCCGTCATATCCTGGTCAAGACCGAAGCCGAAGCCGCCCAGTTGAAGAAGCGCCTTGCCGCCGGCGAGGCCTTCGATGTACTGGCGAAAAAACACTCCACCTGCCCTTCGAAGAAACGCGGCGGTGACCTCGGCGAGGTGCGCCCCGGGCAGATGGTCCGCGCCATCGACCAGATCATCTTCAAGAAACCGCTGAAGGTTGTGCACGGCCCGGTCAAGACCCAGTTCGGCTGGCACCTGGTGCAGGTGTTCTACCGCGACTGAGCGCCTGCACCGTCCTCCCCGGGGTGCTTTATCCCTTGTCTCCGGCGAAACGGAAAATACCGACTATCCTTGTAGGGACATTCGTCCCAAGCCAAGCATGACACCCCTTATCAGGGAGGACACGGTATGCAATTGAAGAGCTTGTACAAGCCGGTGCGCATCCTGAGTTTCATCGTTCTGGCACTGATGCTGATCGCCGCCCTTTATGCGTTCACCATGACCGGCCTGCACTGGACCGGTATCAACGTCTGACGAGGCGCTACCATGAACAACAGGCAAGCCAGAATCTTCGCATGGGGTTCGACACTGGTGGCCGCGCTGGTGTTTCTCGGCCTGACCCTCGACAGCCATCGGCAGTTTCCCGAACTGACCAACGCCGAGAACATCACCCCGCAGGTCACCCACGGCAAGGACGTGTGGCACAAGTACAACTGCATCAACTGCCACACTCTGTTCGGCGAGGGTGCCTACTACGCACCGGACCTGACCAAGATCACCCAGCACCGCGGCGAGGCCTATCTGCAGGCCTACATGCGTGATCCTTCACAGTTCTACGACGAGCAGCGCCACCGCCGGCTGATGCCGCAGCAGAACCTCAGCGAGGAGGAGATCACCGACCTGATCAAGTTCCTCGACTGGGTCGCCAATGTCGATAACCAGGGCTGGCCGCCGCGGCCAATCCTGGTTACCGGCGGCGTCAACAGCGCGACCGGTGCCGAGCAGGCGGCGATGGTACTGACCGGCTCGACCTCGGTGGGCGTACGCCCGGTCAGTCCGGACAGCGACATCCGCGCGCTCGGCGAGAACGTGTTCCGTACCGCCGTACCCGGCTGTGTCGCCTGCCACTCGCTGGCGCCCGGCGCCGACGGCGCCGGCCCCAGCCTGGCCGGGGTAGCGACCCGTGCCGAGCTGCTGGTAGGAGCATCCGACTATGAGGGCCAGGCCGGCGATGTCGAAGGCTACCTGAGGGAGTCCATCGTCGCGCCCAGTGCGCACCTGAGCACCGGCGGCATGTATTCGGCCAACGGCGTGTCCTTCATGCCCGACACCTACGGTGAGAGCCTGAGCGACGACGAAATCGAGCAGTTGGTGGCGTTCCTGGCCACGCTCAAGTGATGTCTGACTGACGCGCCGACAGGCGCGACAATGGATATACGGAGAACGACAATGCGCTACAAGTCCCAGTCAGTCGCCTATTGGTACTTCGCCGTGGCCATGGTGCTGTTCGGCCTGCAGCTGGTGTTCGGGCTGCTGTCGGCCACCAAGTACCTGGGCCCCGACCCGCTGCTGTACATACTGCCCTTCGACGTGACCAAGGTGATCCATACCAACCTGCTGATCGTCTGGGTGCTGACCGGCTTCATGGGGGCCACCTACTGGATGATTCCCGACGAGTCGCGCACCGAGCTGTACAGCGTCAAGCTGGCCTATATCCAGCTGATCCTGTGGACGCTGATGGGCGTGACCGCGGTCATCGGCTACCTGTTCCGCTACGGCACCGGCAACAAGCTGCTGGAGCAGCCACTGCCGCACAAGCTGGTGATCGTCATCTGCATGCTGATCTTCCTCTACAACATCGGCATGACGATCAAGAGGTCCGGGCGCTTCACCACCACCGAGGGGGTGCTGGTGCTCGGCCTGGTCAGCTCGGCGGTGCTGTTCTTCCCGGCGCTGCTGCACTACGAGAACTACACGGTATCGATCTTCTACCGCTGGTGGACCATCCACCTGTGGGTCGAGGGCGTGTGGATGATGATCATGGGCGGCTTCCTCGCCTACCTGCTGATCCGCCTGTCCGGGGCCGATCGCGAGGTGATGGAGAAGTGGCTGTACGTGATCGTCGGGCTGGTGTTCCTGGCCGGCATCCTGGGTACCGCGCACCACTACTACTGGGTCGGCGTACCCTACTACTGGCTGCCGATCGGCGGCTTCTTCAGCGCCCTGGAGCCGCTGGCGATCGTCGGCATGGCGATGTACGCCTATGGCGCCATGCGCCGTTCGGGTCTGGCGCACCCCAACGTGCTGGCCCTGCACTGGACCCTGGGCAGCGCCATCTTCACCCTGTTCGGCGCCGGCCTGCTGGGGCTGGCGCATACCTGGCCGAGCATCAACAAGTGGACCCACGGCACGTTGATCACCGCCATGCATGGCCACGCCGCCTTCTATGGCGCCTATGCCATGATCGTCCTGGCGATGATCAGCTATGCTCTGCCTTCGCTGACCCACGGTCGCACCGAGCGCGGCAGCTCGATCGGCTACTGGGCGTTCTGGCTGCAGCTGGGCGGCATGTTCGGCATGACCCTGTCCTTCGCCACCGCCGGCATCGGCCAGGTCTACCTGGAACGCATCATGGGCATGGGCTACCTGGACGCACAGCTGAAGATCCAGATCCATTTCGTCATGCTGATCGTCTGTGGCACGCTGTTCTCCACCGGGGTCGGGCTGTTCATCTATGACTTCTTCCGCTACCGACCGCGCTTCGAGATCAGTGAGCCGGAAGTGACCGACAATGAGGTCGCGGTGGGGCGCGTGGTCTGATATGGGGGCCGATGAGAGCGTGCGCAGCCTGGGCGCGGTCGAGGCGCCCTGGTACCACCCGACCGGCAACGAGGTCGCGCTGTTCGAGCAGTGCCACCGGCGCGGCCTGGCGGTGATGCTCAAGGGGCCGACCGGTTGCGGCAAGACCCGCTTCGTCGAACACATGGCCTGGAAGCTGGGCCGCCCGCTGGTGACCATTCCCTGTCATGACGACCTGGCCGCCAGTGACCTGATCGGCCGCTTCCTGATCCAGCACAACGGCACCGTCTGGCAGGACGGCCCACTGACCCGTGCCGTGCGCGAAGGCGCCATCTGCTATCTGGACGAAGTGGTCGAGGCACGCCAGGACACCGTGGTGGTACTGCACGCGCTGACCGACCACCGGCGCCTGCTGCCGATCGACAAGACTGGCGAGACACTGCGGGCGGCACCCGGTTTCCAGCTGGTGGTGTCCTACAATCCCGGCTACCAGCGCCTGCTCAAGGATCTCAAGCCCAGCACCCGCCAACGCTTCGTGGCGATGGACCTGGACTTCCCGCCAGCCGAACAGGAGGCCCGCATCGTGCAGCATGAAAGCGGCATCGATGAAGCCAGCGCCCGGGCGCTGGTGGCGCTGGCCGAGCGCATCCGCCAGTTGCGCGACCGCGGCCTGGCCGAGGTGCCCAGTACCCGCCTGCTGATCGCCGCCGGCGTACTGATGGCCTGCGGTATCGGCCAACGTGAAGCCTGCCATGCGGCCATAGTCGCGCCGCTGTCCGACGAGCCGTCGATGGTCGGTGCACTGCGCGACCTGGTCGACGCCACCTTCGTCTAGGATCTGCTGTCGTGGCTGAAGCGGAAGAACTGGTCAGCGACGCCGCCCGCCACGCCACGGTGTTCGCCCAGAAACTGTGGCGGCGCTATCGCCCACCAGCCGATGCACCGCCCACCGCGATGCTGATCGGCATCGCACCGCGCCTGGATCTGCTGATCACCGCGATCACCGGCCGCAGCCTGCCACTGCGTATCGCCCAGTTGCCGCCACGCCCGACGCTGCTGTCACGCCTGTTCCGGCGCAATCCCTACCCCTGGCTGCGCCAGCCGGTACCGGCGACCAATGGCCGGCACCTGTGGCTGCCGGCCGACTCCGGCATCGAGGATATCGCCCAGGGTAATGAATTCTACCGGCTGATGGCCCTGCAACAGGCGCTGCGCGCCCAGCGCGGCAGTGCCGATTCGCTCGACCCGGGCTGGCCGCCGCTGCTGGCCGATGCCTACCTGCTGCTGGAAGCCTGGGCGGTGGATGCCGAACTGCTGCGCTGCCTGCCGGGCATGGCCGACAGCCTGACCCGGCTGCGCCAGCATGCGCTGGCCCGGCGCCCTGCGCTGGAGGCCTTCGCCGCACCGCGCCAGCCGCTGGAAACGCTGCTCCGCCAACTTCTGCAGACACCCGCTGGCCAGCCAGTGGCGGTCATGCCCGCCAGCGCCGCGCCCCGGCAATCGGCGCAGCTTGCCGAACAGCTGCTACGGCACCTCGGCCTGGAGCCCTGGCAACGCACCCTCGGCGACGCACCGCTGCTCAAGGACTGGTGGACCGGCGACCTGCGCCCGCCGCCCGCCGGCCCCACTGACGCACTGCCCGACGGCGATCCCTCAAGCGAACAGCTACCGGACCCCACACCGCCGCGCAGCGCCCACCTGCTGCGCCGCCCCGAGGTGCGCCAGGCGCAGGAAGACGAGGACGATCAGGCCGACGACGGCATCTTCATGGTCCAGGCCGACGAGCCACACCAGCACGCCGAGGACCCGCTGGGCCTGAACCGGCCGGTGGACCGGGACGAGGAGATCAGCGCCGACGACTATGGCGACATGCTCTCGGAAATCCCCCAGGCCCGGCTGGTATCCACCCCCGGCAGCCCGAAGGAGGTACTGATGTCCGACGACCCGCCGGACACCAACACCGCCATGCAGCTGAAGACCGCGATCCGCGAGCAGCGCGGGCTGCAATACCCGGAATGGGACTACCGCAGCCAGGCCTACCGCCAGCCGGGCGCCACCGTGCATGTGCTGCCCAACCTGCCCGGCTCCCAGCAGTGGGTGGATGCCACCCTGCAGGCCCATCGCTCGCTGCTGAACCAGATCCGCCGGCGCTTCGAGATGCTCAGCGCCCAGCGCATCACCCGGCGCAAGCAACTGGATGGTGATGATATCGACCTGCAGGCCTATATCGACGGCTATGCAGATCTGCGCGCCGGCGGCGCCCTGCCCGAGGCGCTGTACCAGAGCCGGCGCAGCGCCGAGCGCAACCTGGCGGTAAGCCTGCTGATCGATATCAGCGGCTCGACCGACAGCTGGGTGGCGGCCAACCGCCGGATCATCGACGTCGAGCGCGAAGCGCTGTTGCTGGTCAGCGTCGCGCTGGATGGCATGGGCGAGCCCTGGTCGATCCAGGCCTTTTCCGGCGAAGGGCCGGACGCGGTGATCGTGCGCCAGATCAAGGCATTCGAGGAAAACTTCAGCAACGAGGTGGCGCTGCGCATCAGCTCACTGGAGCCGGAACACTACACCCGCGCCGGCGCCGCCATCCGTCACGCCAGCCGCGACCTGCTGCAACAACCGGCCAGCCACCGTCTGCTGCTGGTGCTGTCCGACGGCAAACCCAACGACAGGGATATCTACGAAGGCCAGTACGGCGTGGAAGACATGCGCCAGGCCGTGACCGAAGCAACCCTGCAGGGCATCTCCGCCTTCTGCCTGACCATCGACCGCCAAGCCCCGGCCTACCTGCCACGCATCTTCGGCGCCCAGCACTACGCCCTGCTGCCCCGCCCGGAGCTGCTGCCAACGGTACTGCTGGACTGGATGAAACGCCTAGTAGCCCACTGAGCCCTCCGGGTTGTCGAGCCCCCGCTCGACGACAGCCCTCAGCAGCCCCCGGCCCCCCGGCGTAGCGCAGGCGCGCTACACCCCCAGGTGAGCGCTCAGCGCGTCAACCGCAGCCGCTCATGCCACTCGGCCAGTGACTCCTGTGGATAGTCATCGAACTGGAGATCTGCCGGCGCCGCCTGCACTTCCACCCAGCCGGCCCTGGAGCCGAGCATCAGGTGGGTGTATTGCGGCGGCCTCGGCAGTTCCGTATCGATCGCCGAGGCGAAGGGGTGCACCAGCTCCGGCCATTCCGGGCTGTATACCCACAGCGCGCTACCGCACTCGCGGCAGAAATGCCGCTCGCCGGTACTGATCTCCACGCTGCCATCCGCTTGGCGCATCCGTGCGTGATAGATGGAGATCGACTCGCGCCCGCTGACCTGCAGGCTGCCGGCATCACCGCCGATATTCACGGCATAGCCGCCACCGCCCTGGGTCTTGCGGCAGATCGAGCAATAGCAGCGCTGGTAGGGATAGGGCGTGGCACTCTCCACGCTGAAATGCACCGCGCCACAATGACATGAACCTTCGAGATGCATACTGTCCTCCCCTGCGCCGGTCAGATCACTCCGCAGGCCATCCGCGCACCGCCACCACCCAGCGGTTCGGGATGGTCCGCGTGGTTGTCGCCACCGGCGTGAATCATCAGCGCCCGGCCTTCGATCTCAGCCAGCTTGTTGATCCGCGGTGCCAGTACCGGATAGTCCGCGGTGCCATCGGCATTGACGTACAGCGCCGGCAGATCACCCAGGTGGCCATCGGCATAGGGGCCCAGATGCTTACCGGTGTCATCCGGATCGAAATGCCCGCCCGCCGCCTCGGCAGCACTCATCTTGCCGTCCTTCTCCGCCGGGTCGCAGCTGCCGTTCTGGTGCACATGAAAGCCGTGTACGCCAGCCGGCAAGGAGGAGAGTTTGGGGGTAAACAGCACACCGTGGTCGGTTTCGCTGATGGTAATGGTGCCGATGTTCTGTTGCGTTCCCTCGGCATCGACCAGGTTGATGGTCACTTCCTGCGAGGCGGCCTGGGCAGTGCCAAAGGACAGTGCCGCGGCCAATATCAGCCAACTCTGGGGTCTCATGCTTGTCTCCTGCAATGGGTTCACCTAAGCATGCGACAGAGAAGATGGCCGGTCGTTCAGGGTTTGTTCGAGCTGCTCCCCTTGCCGGGTCGCAGCTCCGGTGCCACCAGGCGGGCTACAGACTGAACCGGCTGACCATCATCTGCAGCTGATTGCCCAGACGCGCCAGCTCGACACTGGATGCCGCGGTCTCGTTGCTGGCCGCCGCTGTCTGCTCGGATACATCCCGCACATTCAGCACGCTGCGGCTGATCTCCTCGGCCACGGCGCTCTGCTGCTCGGCGGCGGCGGCGATCTGCTGGTTCATCGACTGGATGGTCGAAACGGTGCGGGTGATGTTGGCCAACGATCCACCGGCCCTGCGGGTCAGTTCCACGCTGCTGTCGGTCAGCTCCCGGCTGCTCGCCATGAATGTCGCGACCTGCTTGGTACCGCTCTGCAAGCCAGCCACCAGCCCTTCGATTTCCTCAGTGGATTTCTGGGTGCGCTGGGCAAGACCGCGTACTTCGTCTGCGACGACGGCAAACCCGCGTCCGGCTTCCCCGGCCCGGGCCGCTTCGATGGCGGCGTTCAGTGCCAGCAGGTTGGTCTGCTCCGCCACGGCCCTGATCACGCCCATGACGCTGCCGATCTTGTCGCTTTCACCCTGCAGCATGGTCATCGCATCTGTCGAGCGGCTGACTTCCGAGGCCAGTCGTTCTATCTGTACCACGACCTCGGCGACGATACTGTCTCCGGCACGCGCTTCATTGTCGGCCTCGGTCGCCGCAACTGCCGCCTGCTCGGCATTACGTGCCACATCATGCACGGTGGCCGACATCTCATGCATAGCGGTAGCGACCTGATCGGTCTCGATCTTCTGGCTGTTCACCCCGGCACTGGTCTGCTCGGTCACGGCGGACAGTTCCTCGGCCGCACTGCTGATCTGGGTCACGCCATCGCGGATGCCCCCGATCAACTCCCGCAGCGTAAGACCCATTTGCAGAATACCCTGCTGCAACACACCCAGTTCGTCGCGACGAGTCACCGCCGGCCTCGGGGTCAGGTCGCCTGAAGCGATGCGCTGGACATCGGCCAGGGTATCGCGCAGCGGACGGGTGATCTGGCGGGTGATCAACCAGGCGGCCAGAACACCCAGCAACAGCGCCAGCAAGGTGCTGAGGATCAGACGGGTACGCGCCTGGGCACTATCCCGGTCCAGCCGCTGCAGCTGCTCGCGGTACAGGACATCGCTGATGCGGACGATCTCACCCTGTACATCGGTCATTTCCTGGCGCGCCAGGGCAATGGCGTCGGTTGCGCTGCGAAAGCCGTGGATCGCCGGGCGATACTGCTCAAGCGCGGTCTCGATCACCTGCAGGTCGCTGCCGTGGGTCTGTGCGAGTACACCCCGATAGCGGGCCACCGCAGCCAACGCGGCGTCCAGCTGTGCCAGCATCGCCTCGCCGTTGTGTGCAGTACCGTTGGCGTCATAGACGCTGTACAGGTACTGCACCCGCTGCAGTTGCTCGCGGATCCGGGCGATGCCCTGCAGTTGGGCGAAACGTGACTCGTCGTACTCTGGCAGCTGGCCGACCCGGGCGTAGATGGCCGCAGTCCGCTCCTCCAGCGTTGCCATCACCGCATCCACCGCTGCATGGGCGGCGTTCATCTCCACATACGCCTTGCGCATCTTGCCCAGCGACCGCTGGTACTCCTCGTTGAACTGGCTCTGCTCCGCGAGCATGGCCAGGTGGGCCGGGTCGAGGAAGACGGTCTGCAGCTTCGCCTGTTGGGCAAGATAGGTCGCCAGATTCTTTTCCAGACGATCACTGGAGATCTCATCGCCCCTTGCCAGCATGAATTGTAACCGGGCAATACGCAGCCCGGTCAGGGTGTCATTCAGATGGGCGATCTCGGTCATGAAGCCGCTGCGCTGGATAACGCTGCCGAGGCTACCCCAACCGTTCCATGCCAGGATCAGTGTAAACAGCAGTACCGAGCCAAAACCCAGCCCAAGCTTCCTGTTGATAGCTATATTTGCGAACCAGCTTTTCATTAAAAACTTCCATTCAAGATTGATTCCCGGACCTTTTCGGTTTGCTGAATGAATTGTTTTTATTGAGCCTGTGGTCCCGCAGATTCCCCGTTTCGGCCGGCATCTGGAGAACTTTAGCGCCCGACGGAAAATAGACGCCAGACAAATGACATGGCTACTTTCTGAACACTTTGCCGCCCACCGTCATCAGGGCGAAGATCAGGCCACCAGCCAGGATGCCGAACGCCGCAGACATCAGCGTCGGCGCCAGCCCGCCCAGCACCGAGCCGATCCAGGGCAGCGCCAGGGTATGCTCGGCGGTGTCCTCGATCCAGTGACCTATGGCATGGAAACCGTGGGTGAGAATCCCGCCGCCGACCATGAACATGGCGGCGGTGCCGACGATGGACAGGGTCTTCATCAGCCAGGGCGCCAGCCACAGCAGGCCGTTGCCGATGCGCTGGGCCGTGGCGCTGTCGCGCTGGTGCAGCGCCAGGCCCAGGTCATCGAGCTTGACGATGCCGGCCACCAGGCCATATACGCCGATGGTCACCGCCACGGCGATGGTCGCCAGCACCAGCACCTGGGTAGTGAAGGTGACCGCGGCAACGGTACCCAGGGTGATGGCGATGATTTCCGCGGAAAGGATGAAATCGGTGCGCACCGCCCCGCTGATCTTCTCCTTCTCGTAGGCGACGATATCGATCGACGGGTTGGACAGGGCCTCGAGCTTCTGCTGGCGGCGCTCGGTATCATCGTGCAGGAAGCGGTGGGCGAGCTTTTCGAAGCCCTCGTAGCAGAGAAACGCGCCACCGCACATCAGCAGCGGAGTGATCAGCCAGGGGATGAAGGCGCTGATCAGCAACGCCGCCGGCACCAGGATCAGCTTATTGCGAAACGAACCCTTGGCCACCGCCCAGACCACCGGCAGCTCCCGGTCGGCCTTGACCCCGGTGACCTGCTGGGCATTGAGCGCCAGATCATCGCCCAGCACGCCAGCGGTCTTCTTCGCCGCCACCTTAGTCATCAGCGAAACATCATCGAGCAGGGTGGCAATGTCATCGAGCAGTGCGAGCAAACTGGAAGCCAAGTCGGGGTACCTCGTCCGAAGGTTGAGCAGCGCCGCAGACCGGGCGTGTCAGTAGTATTGACCTGTGTGCCGAGCCCGGCCAGCCACAGCGGCATATTATTTGCCTGCAAGACAACTTCCCGGCATGCTGGCAGCCATTGTGCGGCAGCGCCCGTGCTAATCTCCCTTCGTTATCCACCACTGCACACACTTTATGAGCTTCACTCAAAGTCTTTCATTACTCGCCGTGATCATAGTGCTCGGCGCCTTCTTTGCCCTTGCCGAAATCGCCCTGGCCGCATCACGCCCACTGAAACTGCGCAAGCTGGCCGACAGCGGCAGTGCCGCCGCCCTGCAGGTGATCTCGGTACAGAAGAATCCGGGCAACTACCTGACGGTGGTGCAGATCGCCACCAATGGCCTGGCCATTCTCGGCGGGATCGTCGGCGAGGGTTTCCTCACCCCGCTGTTCACCCAGTTGCTGGCCCTGGTGCTGGAACCCGGTATGGCCACGACCTTGGGCTTTACCCTGTCGTTCATCGTCCTGACCTCGGTATTCATCATCGCCACCGACCTGATACCCAAGCAGGTGGCCATGGCCGTTCCGGAACAGCTGGCGATGTTTTCGGTGGGCCCCATGCGCCTGCTCGCCATCATGCTGCGCCCGCTGGTGTGGTTCTATTCCCGGCTGGTCAACGCCCTGATCAGGCTGCTGCACCTGCCGACCCGGCGCGATGACAGCATCACCCCCGAGGACATTCTGGCCATGACCGAGGCCGGAGCCCGCTCTGGCCTGCTGGCGCCGGGCGAACAGCAGGCCATCGAGAACATCTTCGAGCTGGACACCCGCACCCTGCCCAGCGCGATGAGCAACCGTGACGAGATCGTCTATTTCCTGGTGGATGATTCCGATGCGCTGATCCGTTCACGTATCGCCGACACGCCTCATTCCAGCTATCCGGTGTGCGATGGCGATATCGACCACATCATCGGCTACGTATCGATGAAGGACCTGTTCAAGCGGGTGCTGCACAACGAGCCGATCTCCCTCGGCGACCCGGCACTGCTGCACAAGCCGCTGGTGGTACCGGATCGCCTGACCCTGGCGGAGCTGCTCAAGCAGTTCCGCCTGGCCGGCGAGGATTTCGCGCTGATCGTCAACGAGTACAGCCTGGTGGTGGGGTTGATCACGGTGAACGATGTGATGAGCATCGTGATGGGCGATCTGGTACCGCCATGGTATGAGGAACAGATAGTGCGCCGGGACGACAACTCCTGGCTGATCGATGGCATCACCCCGATCCAGGACGTACGCCGGGCCCTGGAAATCGAACACATTCCCCATGAGGAAGGCTACGAAACCATCGCCGGCTTTCTGATGACCATGCTGCGCCGCGTGCCACGCCGTACCGATAGCGTGACCTGGGGCGGCTATACCTTCGAGGTGGTGGATGTGGACAGCTACCGCATCGACCAGGTGCTGGCTACGCGGGCGCCGGTCAGCCTGACCGAGTCGGCGCAGGCGCGCGAACCAGGCCCGCCAGCACCCTGAACATACCGCTCCGCAATGCAATGCGCCCCCGGGCAGGGGGCGCAGCCAAACCATTCAAGCGTTGAAGTCGATCAGAGCATACGCCGCAGCACGCCATCCTTCTTCACGAAGTGGTGCAGCAGGGCAATGCCCACGTGGCCGACCACCAGGATCAGCAGCGACCAGGCGATCAGCGAATGCACGCTACCGAGGGCGGCCATCCAGCCGATTTCGTCGCCACCCCGGGCGACCAGGCCCAGGCCGAATGGATTCCAGCCATAACCGTTACCGATCATGATCATCAGGCCGGTGATCGGCAGCAGCAGCATGCCGAGATACAGCAGGCCATGGCCCGCCTTGACCAGAAACGCGGTGGCCGGGTCCTGTTCCGGGCGGTTGTTCTTCTGGCTGGCCGCCCAGATGATGCGCAGCACGATCAGCACCAGCAGCAGCGAGCCTATGGAGATGTGCCATGACACCAGGTTCTGTCCAACCCAGTGCTCGCCATCATTGATACGGTCGAAGAATTTCAGGAACTGCCAGACGATCAGCAGCCCCATGCCCCAGTGGAAAAACCGGGTAATACCACCGTAGCGTTCTTTGGAATCATTCATGTCCTGCTCCTTCTCACAAATCCATCAGTTTCAATCACGGTTGTTGCCATTCTATGATCAGCTCCTGGGTGCTGATCATGCTTGCACAAGCGGATCACCCAGCGCTCCGCTCTTTGTGTCTGAATGTGTGCAAGGGCAGGGCCGTCAGGCAATGCTCTCGACGATCCCACCCTCCACACGCAATGCCGAGCCGGTGGTGGCGCTGGCCTGGGGCGACGCGGCGTAGACGCAGAGGTTGGCCACTTCCTCGGGGCTGGCAAAACGTTGCAGCAGGGTCGAAGGGCGGTTTTCCTTGAGGAACAGTGCTTCCATTTCCTCGGTGGATACCCCGCGCTCGGCGGCCAGATCAGCCATCATCTGGATGGCGCCCTCGGTGCGGGTCGGCCCCGGCAGTATGCTGTTGACCGTAACGCCAGTGCCTGCCAACACCTTGGCCAGACCACGGGACAGGCCCTGCAGCGCAGTCTTGCTGACGCCGTAGTGCACCATCTCTGTGGGGATGTTCAATGCCGACTCGCTGGAAATGAACTGGATACGCCCCCAGCCGCGCTCGCGCATGCCCTTGGCGTAATGCCGGGCCAGGCGCACACCGCTCATGATGTTGACCTGGAAGAACTCTTCCCACAGCGCGTCATCAATATCGAAGAACTCCCGGGCGCCATAGATGCCGAGGTTATTGACCAGGATATCGGCCTCCGGTTGCGCGGCGATCAACGCCTGGCAACCAGCAGCAGTGCCTGCATCACAGGCCACGCCACGGGCGTTGTCCTTGCCGCTGGCTTCGCGGACCTCGGCCACTGCGGTATCGACCCTTGCCTGGTCGCGCCCCACTACGGTCACTTCGGCACCGGCCTTGGCCAGGCCGATGGCGATAGCCAGCCCGATACCACCAGTGGAGCCGGTAACGACGGCGGTTTTGCCTGTGAGATCGATAATCATGATATTGCTCTCCTCTGGCTTCGGTTATCAATCGAAGCGATATGCTGAAATTGTGGTCTGCATGACCCGTTCCGAATAAATCCTCCGGCCTGGCGATTGTTCGCCGGCACCGGCAGCGACCAGCAAGGGAATCAGATGCTCCTCGCCCCCCGGGGGGTGGCAAAGTTGGGCATGGGGAGCCTGTTGCCATTCGGCCAGCAGGCGCGCCCGTTCCGGCGCTGCGCTTTGCACGGCATTGGTCAGCCACTTATCGAACTCATCGGAAATGGCTGAGAACCGGCTGTCGCCATAGGCGCGCATGTTATGGAAACTCATGCCGCTACCGATGATCAGCACGTTCTCGTCGCGCAGCGCCGTCAGCGCACGGCCGGCTTCGATGTGCGCCGCCGGGTCCAGGTCCCGGCGCAGGGACAACTGGATCACCGGAATGTCCGCCCCCGGAAACATCAGTTTCAGCGGGATGAACATGCCGTGGTCGAAACCCCGCTCGGGTTCCACCCGCGCCGGCAACCCTTCGCTGCCCAGCAGCTCGGTCACCCGCTGCGCCAGCTGCGGCTGGCCGGGTGCCGGGTAGGTCAGTTCATAGGTGTGTGCCGGGAAGCCGTAGTAATCGTAGATCAGCTCCGGACGGGCATGCCCGGTGACACTGAACTGTGGCTCCAGCCAGTGCGCCGACACCAGCACTATGGCGCTGGGGCGCTGGGGCAGAGTCGCCGCAACCCCCTTGAGAAAATTACCCATGCCCAGCCAGGTATCGGCCGGATTCCAGTCCATGAAGAAGCACGGGCCGCCACCATGGGGAATGAACAGCACCGGTTGTCGTTGATCCTGATCGTTGTGCATGGGAAATACCTCACTCATCTGCATGGTCGACAGTATCGCTCCCTCCCCAGACGCTGAGAACCGGCTAGAATGAACCAGGACTTCACACTATAAGTAGGAAATGCATGGGAGCAGACGCATGGATCGGGTAACCAGTATGCGGGTGTTTGTCCGCGCCGCCAGTGCTGGCAGTCTGTCCGCCGCAGCCCGGCACCTGGGCATGTCGCCGGCGATGGCGACCAAGCACGTCAACGCGCTGGAGGCCCGGCTCGGGGTCAAGCTGTTCCACCGCACCACCCGCCAGCTCAGCCTGACCGAAGCGGGCAGCAATTATCTGGAAGCCTGCCAGCGCATCCTGCCGGAAATCGACGAGGCCGAAGCCGCCGCCACCTCGCAGCGGATCAAGGCCACCGGCCTGTTGCGCATGAACGTGCCATTGTCCTTCGGCACGCGTTTCATTGCGCCGCTGATCCCGGAATTCAGCCACCGGCATCCGGAGGTCAAGATCGAACTGGGGCTGAGCGACGCTCAGCTGGACCTGATCGCCGGCAGCTGGGACCTGGCTATCCGCATCGGCCGGCTGGCCGACAGCCCACTGCAGACCCGCCAGCTCGGCAACAGCTGCATGCTGGTCTGTGCCGCACCGGCCTATCTGGATCGCCGTGGCGTACCGCGCACGGTCGGCGAGCTGGCACAGCACAATTGTCTGAGCTATACGCTGTCAGCGATGCAGGACAGCAAGCAATGGGCGTTCGGTACCCAGGGCGAGCTGCGCGTACCCATCAACGGTGATCTGCTGGCCAATAACGGTGATGCCCTGCTGGCCGCGGCGGTGGCCGGCCAGGGCATCATCTACCAGCCGCACTTCATCGTCGGCGAGGCACTGGCACGGGGCGAGCTGGTGGCGCTGGAGCTGGACAAGCCGGTGATCGAGCTGGGCGGCATTCATGTGCTCTACCCCCCGGATCGCCGGCCGCCGGCCAAGGTACGGGTGATGATCGATTATCTGGCTGAGGTATTTGCCAGGACGCCACCCTGACCGGGCGACGAGAATGCAGGCGTAGCAGCCGAACACGGACCGGCGGTGCTACACCTCCCAACGGGCTGTCAGCGGTAGGTTGCAGTGGACTCCTGCAACTCGTCCGACCGGTCGATCACAATGCGTTCACGCAACCAGTTGGCGAACTCGGTCTCGCTGATGGAGCCTTCGGCCAGGCCGATGTACTGCGGATAGAGTTCAACATCATCAGCCACCAGATGCCCGTCATTGAGCTCAATAAATACCTCGCACATGACAGCGGCAGCACGCTTGTTGCCGTCGACAAACGGGTGATTACGCGCCAGGCCATGGGCCAGACTGGCCGCCAGATCGGCGAGATCCGGTGGTGGCTCGCCGTAAGCGAAGAGTTGCTGCGGTCGGGCCAGCGCCGAGTCGAGCAAACCCTCATCGCGCACGCCGCTGCTACCGCCATGTTCGGCCAACTGCCGGTCGTGAATGGCCAGGGTAAGTATCTTGGTGATCCAGACGACCATGTCTCGGTCCTCACTGCGCCAGTTTGTGCAACAGGTTGCGCCGTTTGCGCATGACCTTGTCAGCCACCGCCATCTGCTCCGCCAGCGTCGGGTCAAAGGTGGTGAGCTTTATGCCATCCGGGGTTTCCAGCACGTAGAGTTCGTCGCCCTTTTCCAACCGCAGGCGGGCGAGGATTTCCTTGGGCAGGATGACGCCGGCGGAATTACCGATACCGGTGATCTTGAGTTTCATAGGAGGTCTCCATGCATGAGTTATAACAAAAGATATAACCATATTGATCAAAATACAAGCAGCCAACCCGATCAGTGCCGCTATGCCTGATCCGGCATAGCCAGTACAATGCGCCGCCCCAGGCAACCTCCTTCATTCACTGCGCAGGGTACCTTCTTGATCTCCACCGCCAACATAACCATGCAGTTCGGCGCCAAGCCGCTGTTCGAAAACGTGTCCGTCAAGTTCGGCAACGGCAACCGCTACGGCCTGATCGGCGCCAATGGTTGCGGCAAGTCGACCTTCATGAAGATTCTCGGTGGCGAGCTGGAGCCCTCCGCCGGACAGGTGATGCTGGAGCCCAACACCCGCCTCGGCAAACTGCGCCAGAACCAGTTCGCCTACGAGGACTTCAGCGTGATCGATACCGTGATCATGGGCCATGAACAGCTGTGGAAGGTCAAGGCCGAGCGTGATCGCATCTATTCACTGGTGGAAATGAGCGAAGAGGACGGCATGGCGGTGGCCGAGCTGGAAACCGAGTTCGCCGAGATGGATGGCTATACCGCCGAGTCCCGTGCCGGCGAACTGCTGCTGGGGCTGGGCATCCCGCTGGAGCAGCACTTCGGCCCGATGAGCGAGGTCGCCCCCGGCTGGAAGCTGCGCGTGCTGCTGGCCCAGGCGCTGTTCTCCGATCCCGAGGTGCTGCTGCTCGACGAGCCGACCAACCACCTGGACATCAATACCATCCGCTGGCTGGAAGAGGTTCTACGCGCACGCAGCAGCACCATGATCATCATTTCCCACGATCGCCACTTCCTCAACAGCGTATGCACGCACATGGCGGACCTGGATTACGGCGAACTACGCCTGTTCCCCGGCAACTATGACGAGTACATGACCGCCGCGACCCAGGCCCGCGAGCGCCTGCTGTCGGACAACGCCAAGAAGAAGGCGCAGATCGCCGAACTGCAGCAGTTCGTCAGCCGCTTCTCGGCCAATGCCTCCAAGGCCAAGCAGGCCACCAGCCGTGCGCGGCAGATCGACAAGATCCAGCTGGAAGAGGTCAAGCCGTCCAGCCGGGTCAGCCCCTTCATCCGCTTCGAGCAGCACAAGAAACTGCATCGTCAGGCGGTAACCCTGGACAAGGTGAGCCAGGGTTATGACGGCCAGCCGCTGTTCAAGAACCTGTCACTGCAGATCGAAGCCGGTGAGCGCGTCGCCATCATCGGCCCCAACGGCATCGGCAAGACCACCCTGCTGCGCACCCTGGTCGCGGAGATGCCGCCCATGAGCGGCGAGGTGAAGTGGGCCGAAAGCGCCGATATCGGCTACTTCGCCCAGGATCACGCGGATGATTTCAAATACGACTGCACCCTGTTCGAGTGGATGGCGCAGTGGACCCAGGGCGGTGAACAGCTGGTGCGCGGCACCCTGGGGCGCATGCTGTTCTCCAACGACGACATTGCCAAGTCGGTGAAGGTGATTTCCGGTGGCGAGCAAGGCCGCATGCTGTTCGGCAAGCTGATCCTCAAGCGCGCCAACGTCATGCTGATGGACGAGCCGACCAACCACCTGGACATGGAGTCCATCGAAGCGCTGAACCTGGCACTGGAAAACTACCCCGGCACACTGATTTTCGTCAGCCACGACCGGGAGTTCGTCAGCTCGCTGGCCACCCGCATCATCGAGCTGTCGGCCGATGGCGTGACCGACTTCAACGGCAGCTATGACGACTATCTGCGCAGCCAGGGTGTGCTGGTCTGAAGCAACCGCTGGCTGCAGATGAGGCCGGTGTCGAGAGGGAACTCGACGCTGGTTACTTCACCAGAGTACGGGTGGTCTGCAGATAGACCTGTCCTTTTTCCTTCACCACCTGCGGCTGGCCGGTCTCCGACGCGACGTGCACTTCTTCCAGCACCTCGGCGACCTCGACCAGATCCGCCTGGATTTTCTCCAGGGCATTCTCCAGGGTGTAGGTCAGCATGTGCACTTCATGCATGTCCATCACCGTCAGCTCATCCTTGGCCAACAAGGCTTCCAGCTTGTCGTTGTACTCGCTCAGATTGGTGACCGCCTGCTGCAGGGTATCGGCCGGCTCACCCTTGGAGTGGGCGGGACGCTCACCCTGGGGCTGCGCCCATCCCGCCGCGCTCAGGCTGAGGGCGATGATACCGGCGAACAGGCGAAGTGAAGTCTGCATGCTTGATTCTCCTTGGCAGGGCCCGGAAGGGCGAAACAGCCCAGACCATACTCTTGGTGATAATGATTCGCAATCATTGCCCGCAACATGCCCTGTGACAGAGCGCCGCACAGCCCAATGGGTCTTGACGCAAAAGCGCCGCAATACTGTCATCAGCCGGTCACCTGCAACGGCGCATGATGGACATGCCCCATCACGTCCATTGTTTCGGGAGGCTGCAGCATGGCTTTTGATCCAGACTTTGCAGGTGAATCCGCAAAAAGCGTACGCAACGAGCGCCGGCGGCAGGAAGATAAACGACGCATGGCCTACCGCCGGGCGATCGAGGACTACCGCGAGGCCCAGGCACTGAACGCCCAGCTGGGCGACTTCCCGGAACTGCTGGGCCGGCGCGGCGAACTGGCGCGGCCCGCTCTCTGAGTCAAGCTGAACGGATCAGGCCAGCCGCCAACGATTACCTGCGGCGGGACGCCAGTCGCCATAGCCGGGTGATATCCGCCGCCCGAGATTGCAACTGGACATGGGCATCACGCATGGCCTGCTCCAGCGTGACCGGCCCTGGTGCAAGACTGAAGGCCGCGTCGATGCCGGCCTCGTACAACCGCTGATAGCCCTCGCCCAGGCTGCCGGCCAGGGCGATCACTGGCACGCCGGCAGCCTGGGCGATGCGCGCCACCCCCACCGGCGTCTTGCCGTGCAGGCTCTGGCCGTCCAGGCGCCCTTCACCGGTGATCACCAGGTCGGCCCCCTGGACCGCCTGCGCCAATCCAGACAGTTCCGCCACCAGTTCGATCCCTGGCCGGAAACGCGCACCCAGTACCGCCCTGGCAGCAAAGCCCAGGCCGCCGGCAGCACCGACACCCGGCACATCGCGCACATCCTCGCCCAGCGCAGCGGCCATGACGTCGGCGTAATGCCCCAGTGCGCGGTCCAGCTGCTCGACCTGCGCGACGCTGGCACCTTTCTGCGGACCGAACACATGGGAGGCACCGCGCGGGCCACACAGTGGGTTATTCACATCCGCAGCCACCAGCACCTCGACCTGCGCCAGGCGCGGGTCCAGGCCATCGAGTTCGATGCGCTGCAGGCTGGCCAGCGCCGCACCACCGGCCGCCAGCGGCTGGCCCTGGCCATCCAGCAGCCGCGCGCCCAGCGCTTCCAGTACCCCGGCACCACCATCGTTGGTGGCACTGCCACCGATACCGAGAATGATGCGCCGGGCGCCCGCATCCAGCGCCGCCAGGATCAGTTCGCCGGTGCCGTAGCTGGTGGTGATGCAGGCATCGCGCTGGGCCGGTTCGACCCAGTGCAGCCCGCTGGCGGCAGCCATCTCGATCACTGCCTGACCATTTTCCAACCAGCCCCAGTGCGCCTGCACAGGTTGGCCCAACGGGCCGCGCACGCTCAGCTCGCGGCGCTCGCCACCGGTAGCGGCCAGCACGGCATCCACTGTGCCCTCACCGCCATCGGCCATCGGGCATAGGTGGATGTCGGCCTGTGGATAGACGTTGCGCCAGCCATCGGCGATGGCGCTGGCCACCTGCTCGGCGCTGAGGCTTTCCTTGAACGAGTCGGGGGCGATAACCAGTTTCATCACAGCAGCACCAGGCTCAGCAGCCACACGGTGATGATGCCGACGATACCCTGGATCAGGGTAGCGACGGTCTGCGCCTTGTAGGCCGTCGCCACTTTCATGCGGCTGAACTGGGTGACGACCCAGAAGAAGCTGTCATTGGCATGCGATACCGTCATGCCGCCGGCACCGATCGCCATCACCGTCAGCACCCGGCCCATTTCGCTGTCCAGACCCAGTTGGCCGAGCAGAGGCGCAACCATCGCCGAGGTGGTAACCAGCGATACCGTGGTCGAGCCCTGAGCGGTCTTCAACGCGGCGGCGACCAGGAACGGCATGAACAGACCGATGCCCAGCGCAGACAGCGTCTCGCCCAGATAGTCGCCCAGCGGGGTCACCGTCAGCACCGCACCAAAGGCGCCACCGGCACCGGTGATCAGCAGGATGGGAGCAGACGCTACTATGCCTTCGGCGACCCGGTCATGGAACTCCTGACGCTTGCCGTTGGAGCTGAGCAGGGTGCAGGCCAGTACCAGACCGACAGCCAGCGCGAACACCGGCTGACCGAAGAACGCAACCAGCGTATACAGCCAGCCTTCCCCCAGCGGGCGGGCTGGCAAGGCGGCAATGGTACCCAGGCAGATCAGCAGGATCGGCACGAAGATAGGCGCAAAGGCCTTGGCCGGACTGGGCAGCTCACCATAGCTGTCGCGTATGGCCTGGTAGCTGTCGCTGTCCATCAGCGGCGCGCCATCATCCTCCAGTTCGATATCCTTGCCGATGAAGCGGTTGGCCCAGAACAGTCCGGCCATGGCGGTGACGAAGGACACCACCAGGCCGACCAGGATCACCAGTCCGAGGCTGGATTCCAGCCCCAGGTTGCCGGCGGCGGCGATCGGCCCGGGGGTCGGCGGCACGAAGGTGTGGGTGGCGTACAGGCCGGTCGCCAGCGCCACGCTCATCGCCACCACCGAGACCTTCATGCGCGCCGCCAGGGCGTTCTTCAGCGAGTTGAGAATCACGTAACCCGAATCACAGAATACCGGGATCGATACCAGATAGCCGATGATCGATACCGTCAGCGTGGGAAAGCGCTCCCCGAGCAGGCGGATCACCGTCTCGGCCATGGTGATGGCCGCGCCGCTGCGCTCCAGGATCACCCCGATGATGGTGCCGAAGGCGATCACTATGCCGATCCCGCCGAGAATGCCGCCAAAGCCCCGGGCAATGTGCCCACCTATTTCCAGTGGCGGCAACTGATAGGCGAAGCCGGCCAGCAGCGCGGCGGCGAGCAGGGCGAGAAACGGGTGCAGCTTGAGCTTGGTGGTCGCCAGCACGATAAAGACAATCAGCGCGACCAGGATCAGGACCAGACTCATTATCGAGTTTCCTATGTCAGAGGGAGGGCGTTGCAGCTAATGGACCATTCAAGCATAGCCGCTTCGAAACTGTTAGGAAGCCTGGTGAATTAGGCAGCCTGGGGACCGGCACCCTTTTTTAAACTCTCTACACCGTTATCCTCAACGAAGGCCGTAATGCTGTTCACTCAAGACTTTGCCACCCGCTATAGAGCTGAGCTGAAAAAATGCAGCATTGCTCTCTCCCTCGTCATCCTTGCTCCCTACCTCGTCATCCTTCGCGAAGGCGAAGGATCCAGGGTGCCGGCTGACTCGGAGTGGCCGGTGGATCCTTCGCCTTCGCGAAGGATGACGAGGAGGAGAAACGAAGGATGACGGGGTGAAGCGAAGGATGACGGAGCCTTGGGACCAATGAAGTAGCTTGCAAATGAGCGGGGCAGCCCCTAGCTAAAAGGCTCCGCCAGCTGTTTGATCAACGCCCGCTCCTCACGCAGGAAGCCCAGGAACGCCTCGGCCACCGGGCTCAGCCGCTTGCCCCGGGCATGCACCGCGCACCAGCTGCGAAACAGCGGCAGGTCGGTGAAATCCAGGCGCGCCAGTTGTCCGTTGTGCAGCCAGGCCGAGGCGCTGTGGGCCGAGACCAGGCCGATACCCAGGCCGGCGATCGCCGATTGCACCACCGTCTCGCCCGAACCCATCTGCATCACCTGCTGCAGGTGCACGCGCTTCTGCTGGAAGAACTCGTCACAGGCCTTGCGCACTCCCGAGCCGACTTCCCGTAACAGCACCATATGTGACTCCAGCTCAGCCAGATTGAGTTTCTGGCGCCCCACAAGGGGGTGGTCCGGCGCGGCCACGGCGATCACCGGGTTGTTCAGAAAGGGAAAGAAGTCCAGCGCCCGATCCGCCGGTACCATGCCCATCAGCACCACGTCATCGAGATTGTCGCGCAGCCGGCGGATCACCTCGGAGCGGGTGCTGACCTCAAGCCGGAAGCTGACCTGGGGATAACGCTGGCGAAACGCCGCCAGCAGGTGCGGGGTCAGGTACTGGATGCTGCTGGCCACCGCCAGGCGCAGCTCGCCATGCAGCGTGCCCTGCAGCGCGGAGAGTTGCATGTCGAGGATTTCCAGGCGGTTGAAGATATCGCCGCTGGCTGCCAGCAGGCTGGTGGCGGCATCGGTCAGGTACAGCTTGCGCCCCACGTACTCGAACAGCGGCTGGCCCACCAGCTCTTCCAGCTGGCGCATCTGCAGGCTCACCGCTGGCTGGGTCAATGCCATTTCCTCGGCGGTGCGGCTGTAGGACAGATTGGCGCACAGGCTGCGAAATACCTGCAGCTGACGCAGCGTCATGCGCTGCAATTCCTTACGCATCTTCTTCCACCACTGATGATGAACTCCTTACATATTAGTTATTCCTTATGGCTAATCCAATAATTATTCATTTTTAATCATTCATGCTGCGGTTGTATGTTTGACTCACCTCCGATCACCCAACAGAGGAAAGGGCTGTGATCAAGAAAATCCTGATTGCCAACCGCGGCGAGATTGCCGTGCGCATTGTCCGCGCCTGCGCGGAAATGGGCATTCGCTCGGTGGCCATCCATTCGGATGCGGACCGTTATGCACTGCACGTCAAACGTGCAGATGAGTCCTACAACGTCGGCAGCGATCCGCTGGCCGGTTACCTGAATGCCCGCCAACTGGTCAACCTGGCGGTGGAAACCGGCTGCGATGCGCTGCACCCCGGCTACGGCTTCCTGTCGGAAAACGCCGAGCTGGCGCGCATCTGCAGCGAACGCGGGATCAAGTTCATCGGCCCTTCCGCCGAGGTGATCGCGCGCATGGGCGACAAGACCGAAGCGCGCCGCAGCATGATCGCCGCCGGGGTACCGGTGACGCCGGGTACCGAGGGCAACCTGGAGAACCTGGAGCAGGCGCTGAGCGAGGCCGAGCGGGTCGGTTATCCGGTCATGCTCAAGGCCACCTCCGGTGGTGGCGGACGTGGTATCCGCCGCTGCAACAACAAGGAAGAGCTGGAACAGGCCTGGCCACGGGTGATTTCCGAGGCGACCAAGGCCTTCGGCAGCGCCGACGTGTTCCTGGAAAAGTGCATCGTCAATCCCAAGCACATCGAAGCGCAGGTCCTGGCCGACAGCTTCGGCAATACCGTGCACCTGTTCGAGCGCGACTGCTCGATCCAGCGGCGTAACCAGAAGCTGATCGAGATCGCCCCCAGCCCGCAGCTGACTCCCGAGCAGCGTGCCTATATCGGTGACCTGGCGGTGCGCGCGGCGCAGGCAGTGGGCTACGAGAACGCCGGCACCGTGGAATTCCTGCTGGCCGACAACGAAGTCTACTTCATGGAGATGAATACCCGGGTGCAGGTGGAACATACCATCACCGAGCAGATCACCGGGATCGACATCGTCCGCGAGCAGATCCGCATCGCCTCCGGCCTGCCGCTGTCGATGAAGCAGGAGGATATCGAGCACCGCGGCTACGCCATCCAGTTCCGCATCAACGCCGAGGACCCGAAGAACGACTTCCTGCCGTCGTTCGGCAAGATCACCCGCTATTACGCACCGGGCGGTCCGGGGGTACGGGTGGATACGGCGATCTATACCGGTTACACCATTCCGCCCTACTACGATTCCATGTGCCTGAAGCTGATCGTCTGGGCCAACAACTGGGAAGACGCCATGGACCGTGGCTACCGGGCGCTGGACGACATGCACCTGCACGGGGTGAAGACCACCGAACTGTACTACCAGGAGATCCTGAAGAACCCGGATTTCCGCAGTGGCGTGTTCGACACCAGCTTCGTCGATACCCACCCCGAGCTGACCGATTATTCGACCAAGAACAAGCCCGAGGCCCTGGCCCTGGCGATCGCGGGCGCCATCGCCGCCTACGCCGGACTTTGATTTGAGCCGCAGGCCAGACGCCTGCCGCTGATGAGGAATGCACCATGAGCAAGAAAATCAACGTAACCGATACCATCCTGCGCGATGCCCACCAGTCACTGCTGGCCACCCGCATGCGTACCGAAGACATGCTGCCGATCTGCCCGAAGCTGGACCAGGTTGGCTACTGGTCACTGGAAGTCTGGGGCGGCGCCACCTTCGACAGCTGCGTGCGCTTTCTCAAGGAAGATCCCTGGGAGCGCCTGCGCAAGCTGCGCGCCGCGCTGCCCAACACCCGCCTGCAGATGCTGCTGCGCGGCCAGAACCTGCTCGGCTACCGTCACTACAGCGATGACGTGGTCCGCGCCTTCGTCGCCAAGGCCGCGGTCAACGGCATCGACGTGTTCCGCATCTTCGATGCGATGAACGACGTGCGCAACCTGCGCACCGCGATCTCCGCGGTCAAGGCCGCCGGCAAGCATGCCCAGGGCACCATCTGCTATACCACCAGCCCGGTGCATACCGTCGAGCTGTTCGTCGAGCAGGCCAAGACCCTGGAAGCCATGGGAGTGGACTCGCTGGCGATCAAGGACATGGCCGGCCTGCTGACCCCGTTCGCCACCGGTGAACTGGTCCAGGCGCTGAAGGCCGCCACCAGCCTGCCGGTGTTCATCCACTCGCACGACACCGCCGGCCTGGCCGCCATGTGCCAGCTCAAGGCCATCGAGTGCGGCGCCGACAACATCGACACCGCCATCGGCTCCATGGCCTGGGGTACCAGCCACCCGGGCACCGAGTCCATGGTCGCCGCGCTCAAGGGCACGCCCTACGACACCGGCCTGGACCTGGAACTGATCCAGGACATCAGCATGTACTTCCATGAAGTACGCAAGAAGTACCATCAGTTCGAAAGCCCGTTCACCGGCGTGGACACCCGGGTACAGGTCAACCAGGTACCGGGCGGCATGATGTCCAACCTGGCCAACCAGTTGAAGGAGCAGGGCGCGCTGAACCGCATCCAGGATGTGTTCGACGAGATCCCGCGGGTGCGCGAGGACCTCGGCTACCCGCCGCTGGTCACCCCGACCTCGCAGATCGTCGGCACCCAGGCGGTGTTCAACGTGCTGGCCGGCGAGCGCTACAAGACCATCACCAACGAGGTAAAGCTGTACCTGCAGGGTCGCTACGGCCAGGCGCCGGGCACCATCAACCCGGAACTGCAGGTGCGCGGCATCGGTGACGAGGATGTCATCGACGTACGTCCAGCGGATCTGCTCAAGCCGGAGATGGATCGCCTGCGCAACGAAATCGGCAACCTGGCCAAGAGCGAAGAGGATGTACTGACCTTCGCCATGTTCCCGGATATCGGCCGCAAGTTCCTCGAGGAACGCGCCGCCGGCACCCTGGAGCCGGAAGTGTTGCTGCCGATCCCCGATGGCGACAATCGTCCCGCCGCTGCCGAGGGTGTGGCCACCGAGTTCATGATCGACGTACATGGCGAAAGTTACCGTATCGATATCACCGGTGTGGGCGTCAAAGGTGACGGTACCCGCCACTTCTACCTGAGTGTGGATGGCATGCCGGAAGAAGTCGTTCTCGAGGAGCTCAATCAATTCGTCGGCGGCGCGGGCGGCAAGGCGCGGCAGCGCGCTACCCAGCCGGGCCACGTCACCACCAGCATGCCGGGCAACGTGGTCGATGTGCTGGTGGCCGAAGGCGATCAGGTCAAGGCCGGCCAGGCGGTACTGGTCAGCGAAGCGATGAAGATGGAAAGCGAGATCCAGGCTGGCATCGACGGCACCGTCAAGGCCGTACATGTGGCCAAGGGTGATCGCGTCAATCCAGGGGAGATTCTGATCGAGATCGAAGCCTGAACAAAGTGGGGAGCCGGGCGGCTCCCCCGATAACCCGAACCAGCGAGCGTATATCCCATGCCCTACAAGAAGCTGAAAAGTACCGATGATGCCATCATGCAGATCGTGGATGGCTACCGGCACTTTCATGAGGAGGTTTATCCCCAGCAGGAAGAGCTGTTCAAGAAACTGGCCTTCGAACAGACCCCCAAGGCGATGTTCATCACCTGTGCGGATTCGCGCGTGGTGCCGGAACTGATCACCCAGAGTTCCCCCGGCGACCTGTTCGTCACCCGCAACGTCGGTAACGTGGTGCCGCCCTACGGCCAGATGCTCGGCGGCGTATCCACCGCCATCGAATATGCGGTAGTCGCCCTCGGCGTCAAGCACATCATCATCTGCGGACACTCGGACTGCGGCGCCATGAAGGCAGTACTCAACCCTGAACAGCTGCGCAACATGCCCACCGTCCGCTCCTGGTTGCAGCACTCAGAAGTGGCCAAGATCGTGGTCGAGGAAAACTGCAAGTGCGATGGGCACCGGGACACCCTCGGCGTACTCACCGAGGAGAACGTGGTAGCCCAGCTCGGTCACCTGGCGACCCACCCATCGGTGGCATCACGGCTGGCACGCGGTGACCTGTTCATCCATGGCTGGGTATACGATATCGAAACCAGCCAGATCCGCGCCTACGACACCGAGAAGGGCGAGTTCCGCCGCATCGGCGACGGCCCACTGCCGATGGCCACGCCCAAGCCGCGTTACTGACGGTCTGTCGGTGCCGGGATGGCCCCGCGGGCACTTTAGGTTATAATCGCGCGTTTCCGGCCACTGGCCTGCAGTACATCTTGAGCCACGCCATGCCGCGTGGCTCTTTACTTTCAGTCATCAAGAGGCACGAAAATGACCGCACTGGTTGGCGTGATCATGGGCTCCAAGTCCGACTGGTCGACCCTGAGCCATACGGCCGACATGCTGGAGCAGCTGGGCATTCCCCATGAAGTCAAGGTGGTCTCCGCCCACCGCACGCCGGATCTGCTGTTCGACTACGCAGCCCAGGCCGAGCAGCGTGGCATCGAGGTGATCATCGCCGGTGCCGGTGGCGCGGCGCATCTGCCAGGCATGTGCGCGGCCAAGACCCACCTGCCGGTGCTCGGCGTGCCGGTGCAGTCATCCATGCTGTCGGGCGTCGATTCGCTGCTGTCGATCGTGCAGATGCCAGCCGGCGTACCGGTCGCCACCCTGGCCATCGGCAAGGCCGGCGCGGTGAATGCCGCGCTGCTGGCCGCCAGCATCCTCGGCGCCAAGCATCCGCAGTATCATCAGGCGCTGAAAGACTTCCGCACGCAGCAGACCGACACCGTGCTGGATAACCCGGACCCACGTCAGGCTTGAGGGAGCGATCATGAAAATCGGCATCATCGGCGCTGGACAACTCGGACGCATGCTGGCCCTGGCCGGCACCCCGCTGGGACAGCGCTTCGCCTTTCTCGACCCGGCCACCGACGCCTGCGCCGCCGCCTTGGGCGAGCATCTGTGCGCCGACTACGACGACCGCGAGCAGCTGCGGCGCCTGGCCGAGGATGCCGACGTGGTGACCTTCGAGTTCGAGAGCGTGCCGGCAGAAACCGTGGCCTTCCTGGAGCAGTACGTACCGGTATTTCCCAATGCCGAATCGCTGCGTATCGCCCGCGACCGCTGGTTCGAGAAGTCCATGTTCCAGGAGCTGGGCATTCCCACTCCGGCGTTCGCCGATATCCAGTCCCAGGCCGACCTGGAGGCTGCCGTGCAAGCCATCGGCCTGCCAGCGGTGATGAAAACCCGCACCCTCGGCTACGACGGCAAGGGCCAGAAAGTGCTGCGCCAGGCCGAGGATGTGACCGGCGCCTTTGCCGAGCTGGGCAGCGTACCGTGCATCCTCGAAGGCTTTGTGCCCTTCACCGGCGAAGTCTCGCTGATCGCCGTGCGCGGCCGCGATGGCGATACCCGCTTCTACCCGCTGGTCCACAACACCCACGAGCAGGGCATCCTGCGCCTGTCGGTGGCCAGCAGCGGCCATGCACTGCAGGCCCAGGCGGAAAACTACGCCGGACGGGTGCTGGACCGACTCAATTATGTCGGCGTGCTGGCCTTCGAGTTCTTCGAGGTCGATGGCGGTCTGAAGGCCAACGAGATCGCCCCGCGGGTGCACAACTCCGGGCACTGGACCATCGAAGGTGCCGAGTGCAGCCAGTTCGAGAACCATCTGCGCGCCATCGTCGGACTGCCGCTGGGTTCCACTGCCAAGGTCGGCGAGAGCGCCATGCTCAACTTCATCGGCGAGATTCCCCCGGTAGCCAGGGTCACGGCGATTGCCGAATGCCACCTGCATCACTACGGCAAGGCCTTCAAGCCCGGGCGCAAGGTCGGCCACGCCACCCTGCGCTGTGCCGATGCGGCGGTGCTGCAGTCACGTATCGCCGAAGTTCAGGCGCTGATCGACTGATGCTGCGCCTGCTGCTGGCCGCCACGCTGCTCTGCCCCCTGCTGCTGCAGGCCGCGCCCCAGGTGGTGGACTGGCTGGACCTGCTGCCCGAGGAGGATTACCAGGCCATGCTCGACATGCCGGAAATCAGCCATGACTGGGGCGAAGAGCTACCGGGCGACTTCACCAGCAGCCTGCGTGCCGAGGACCGTGACCTGCCCGAGGTGATGTACTCGACCCGCGTGGTCGAGGCCATGCACAACAAGCAGGTGCAGCTGGGCGGCTATCCGGTGCCGCTGGAAACCGATGAACGCGGCCGCTATATCAGCTTCTTCCTGGTGCCCTACGCCGGTGCCTGTATCCATGTGCCGCCACCGCCACCGAACCAGATAGTGCTGGTCGATTATCCCGCCGGCTTCGCCATCAAGGACATCTATCAGCCGCTGTGGCTGACCGGCCTGCTGCAGGTCGACCAGACCAGCAACGCGCTGGCCGATGCCAGCTATCGGATGCAGGCCGAGCAGGTACAGTTGTATCAGGGCGAATAGCCGGTCCACCTATCGCCCACACGGGTGAGCGCTCTGCGACGGGCGTTGGGCTAAGCTCGGCGCCCTGACGACATGCAACGGAGGGCGTGATGGGAGAATTGATTGGCGCACTGGGGATAACTCTGCTGGGGGCGTGGTATGTCCTGCGCTGGCTGCAGGTACGCAAGGTACCTGCCCGGCAGCAGATAGACATGGCGGCCGAGGTGTATCGAACCGGCGATGCCTGGATCATCCGCCGCCGGGTGCAGAATCCGGACTGCAGTGTGGTGGTCATGCACGGCTTCCTGGAAAACCCGCTGTATTTCACCCGCCATTACCAGGACCCGGGCATCGAGCTGATCATGATCGGCAGCGCCGGCTATCACCTGCCGCTGTGTTCGCCCCAATACCGCTCCGCGCCCTGGCCCGACGGCCCGAGCGGAGCTGCCGGTACCATCGCCGGCGATGCACAGGTGCTGAACCTGGCCATGGAGCATCTGGTCAGCAGCGACAATATCCGCGTGCATGGCCACTCCCGCGGTGCGGCGGTCGCCCTGGAGGCGGCACGCCAGCGACCGGAGCTGTTCATCCCGGTGGAAGTGATACTGGAAGCACCGGTACTGCCGCAGGGCCGTCTGTATCGGCCCCCCGCGCGGATTGCCCATTGGCTGCTGCCGCTGGTTCATCTACTATGGCAGCGCAAGCCGGGCCTGCTGCTGGCCAATCCGGTCTGGGGTCCACTGCATGATCCGTACAAGCGCGAGCTGCTCATGGCCCTGCCATTCAATGCACAGTCCAGTGAGGTGCTGATGACCAACCTCGACGACCTGTCCGCGTGGATGCGCAGCACTGGTGCGGATATCTACCGCCACGTGCGCCGTGGGGCGGTGCTGGTGCCGGGCGGGGATCGTGTGCTGGACAGCGAGGCCATGCTCGACAGCGCCCGGCAGGCGGAGAACCTGCAGATCATCGAAGTGCCTGACGGCAGCCACTTCGTATTGCTGGATAACCCTGAGTCGATACCGCCGTTGATCCGGAACCGTTAGCACGCCACCTACGGTGCTCCGCAGCAACGCGGCTGATGCTGAAACGGAAGCCAACCCTGATGTCCTATAGCTTCGAGCCGATTGGCGTGGTGCATTCGTGTTTTGCCGAGAAGTTCGCCATACCCCGTCAACCGCGGCTGGCACCGGCGGCCAGCGGTGTACTGGAGCTGTTCCCCCCCTATGACAAAGCCGAGGCCGTGGCAGGCCTGGAAGGTGTCAGCCACCTGTGGCTGCTGTTCGTGTTCCATGCTGCCGGCCATGGCCAGCAGCACCTGCGGGTACGTCCGCCACGGCTGGGGGGCAACCGGCGTATCGGCGTGTTCGCCAGCCGCGCCACGCACCGTCCCAACCCCATCGGCCAGTCGGTGGTCAGGCTCGATGCGATAGAGGCCGGACGGCTGTACATCTCCGGTATCGACCTGCTGGATGGCACTCCGGTGCTGGATATCAAACCCTACGTGCCCTATGCCGATGCGCTGGACGATGCGCACAACAGCCTGGCCGACGCCGCGCCGCTGCAACTGCCGGTGAGCTGGACACCCGCGGCACTGCAGCAGGCTCAGCAGCAGGCCCAGCGCCTGCAGCAACCGGTAGTCGCGCTGGTCGAGCAGTGCCTGGCGCAGGACCCCAAGCCGGCCTACCAGCAGCCGGATGCGGCGCGCCAGTATGGTGTGCAGTTCTGGGATATCGATGTGCACTGGCGTTACCCCGAGCCCGAGCGTATCGAGGTGGTAGCCGTGGAGCAGCGCCATGCTTGACCTGGGCCATGTTGCGCTGATGCTGGTCGCCGCCGGTATCGGTGCCTGGATCTGGCGCGGACTCGGTCTGCGCGACCGCGCCCTGCGCATCGCCCGGCAGCATTGCCGGCAGGCCGGCGTGCAGTTGCTGGATGAGAGCGTCGCCCTGACCCGCCTGCGCCTGGGTCGCGGCCGGCATGGCCGACCGGGCATCAAGCGCCGCTACAGCTTCGAATTCAGCGTGACCGGTGAGCGGCGCTATAGCGGCTTCGTCGAGCTGCATGGCGATACGCTGCTGAAGATCGAGCTGGCTCCACATCCGTTTCCCGGCGAGCCGCCGCAGGACAACGTGCATTATCTTCAATAGCCAGTCAGTTATTAAACCCTGATACTCATATTACTTTTCGTTCCACGTGGAACAACCATGCCCATGCTGCAACAGATACCCACCCATTTGCTTGCCGGCCCGCTGGGCGCGGGCAAGACCAGTCTGCTGCGTCAGCTGCTGGCGCAGCGGCCCCAGCAGGAACGCTGGGCGCTGCTGATCAATGAGTTCGGCCAGATCGGCATCGACGCGGCGCTGCTGGATGCCGGCAGCGGAACCGGTGTGCAACTGGCGGAAGTCGCCGCTGGCTGCCTGTGCTGCGTCAATGGGCTGCCATTCCAGGTAGGCCTCGGCCGGCTGTTGCGTGCGGCCCGCCCGCAGCGGCTATTCATCGAAGCTTCAGGCCTGGGCCATCCCGCTGCGCTGCAGCAGCAATTGGCAGCACCGCCCTGGCAGGGCGTGCTGGCCCTGCAGCCGCTGGTCATGGTGCTGGATGCCATGGCCATGGCCGCCGGCGCAGCGCTGCCAGCGGCGCAGAATGAGGCCCTGCCACAGGCCGGCCTGCTGCTGATGAACAAGTCCGCCGGGCTCGATAGCCGGCAACGCCAGCAGCTGGCCGACAAGCTGCACGGGATACCACTGCATTGGAGCGAGCATGGCGCGCTGCCACTGGCGGCGCTGCCCGGTCACCCCGTATCCACCGCCGGCGCCACCCTGCCGCCGTCCGCTCCATCGCTCTCGATGCCGACGCTCTGGCGTTCACAGGAGCATTGGCTGCGCCAGGCCGGGCAACAGGACGGCGCCTACAGTCTCGGCTGGCGGATGCACCCTGCACAGTGTTTCTCGCAGGCGCGACTGGAACACTGGCTGGGCCGCTTTGCCTGGCAGCGGGCCAAGGGCATAGTGCATACCGATGCCAGCTGGCTTAGCTTCAATGCCCTGCCCGGCGCGGCCATGGACTGGCGACCGAGCCCCTGGCGCCGGGACAGCCGCATCGAGTTGATCTGCACCAACCGGCCCGATGCCGCACAGCTGGAGCACGACTTGCGGGCCGCGCTGCAGAACGATTAAGGTGATGGCCTTTTACAGGGATTGTCTTCATGAAGCATCCAAAACACCTGGTGCCAGCGCTGATCCTGCTGGGAATCAGCACCGCGGCGCTACCGGCGGCCTGCCTGATCGAGTCCAATGACGACCAGTTGCCAATTCGCCTGTGCCAGCAGAACATCAACATTCCACCCCAGCTGTTCGCGGACAGTTTCTGCCAGCCGCAGATTGCCGAACGCAGCTTCGATGTCAGTTTCATGGAGCAATGCCCGGCGGGCGCCTACGGCATTTGCGACAATGCCCAGAGTGAAGGGGTCGGCTACCGCCAGGCGATCCACTACTACAGCGATCCCGGCGACCAGCCGGTGCTGCAGGCCTATTGCGAGCAGTTCAGCCAGGGCCAGTGGCGCACGCCCTGAGCACGCCGTTCAGTAGCGCGGGGGCGGTAGGGATGGCCGGTCGGCCAGATCGAGCTGGTCGCCGGTCTGCAGGCCGAGTTGCGCGGCGGTACCCGGTGGCACTTCGATGACGAAACGCAGCGCCCGTTCGGCCTCATAGATGGCGCACGGCGGTGCATCGCAGGGCGGTACCTCGGCAAATATCTGAACCAGCCGGGCATTCTCGTCGACAAACAGCAGATCCAGCGAAATCCGCATGTTGCGCATCCAGATCGCCGGCCGGGTACCCTCGGGAAAATCGAACAGCATGCCCGTGCCGGGTGCCAGTTCACTGCGCCCCATCAGACCCTGCCGGCGACTATCCGGGTCGGCCACCAGCTCCAGCTGATAGGACTGGCCGGCCAGCCTGGCCTGCACCAGCGTCTGTGCCTGCAAGGGCAGCACCATCCCCAGGCACAACACCATGATCCAGCGTGCCAGCATCAAAGTTTTTCCTTGAGTAGATTCTGATAGACCATGTTGCTCAGGTACAACCTGTCCCCTTCCCCGAGATTGACGAATTCGACCCCGGTGGTGACCTGATCGGCATCTTGGACAATGGTACGCACCAGGCCTTGCAGGTTGAGATAGATCTCGGCACCGCCGGGATTGATGCGAAACGCCAGCCTGATCTCCTCGCCGGAGGCGGCAATCGGTTGCACCGAGACCATACGTGCGCCACCGGGGCTCAGGTCGACTATCCGCGCCGCGCTCTGCCAATTGTCATGGGTCACCGCACAGACCAGATCCACCGGCACCCGCGCGGAACTGCGAATACGCATGGTCTGGACCTCTTCCGGCCAGGCCAGGTGCAGATAGGCGAACGGCGCCAGATTGGATTTCAGCACCCGGGTACTGTAGCCCACCGCGTCCTTGCCGACAAAACCGCGTACCAGAAAGCGCTGGCCCTCCTTGATGAACACCAGCCGCCCATTGACCTTGGGTGCGGTAACCAGCAGGCTGATCGGCGCATGATAACCGATCATGCGCACCTGGTAGCGCTCGCCCTGGCCGGCACCGGGCAACTGCAATTGCAGCATGTCGCCAGGCGACAGCAGCATCTGCGACAGGCTGACCGGCGGCGGGGCCTCAGCCGGGGCCTCGCTGCGCCGATACAGCCCCTGCTCGAACAGCCTGGCCAATGCCGGACCCTGCTCGATACGCTGGCCCTGGCGCAACAGCAACTTGCCGCTGGCATCGAGCAGATCCCAGGGCAGGGGTTCATCGAACGCCAGATCTTTGGGGTTGAGCCGTTTCAGGGACACGCCAGGTATTCTCCGCAGGGCCTGTGGTGCAGGCAATGTAGCAGACACGATATCACCATGCCATTACACAGAGCACTCTGTGGATCATTCACTGTCGATAGATATCCTCGCGGGTCCAGGGCACGTGATGGCTGCCATCGGCAAAGGGTTTGACCGCCAGGATCTGGTGAATGTTCATCCAATTACGGCGGAAGCCGTAGGCGCAGCCGGCTAGATAGATACGCCAGATACGCAGCGCCTTGTCCGAGACATACTGCCGTGCCTGTTCCAGGTGCTGCTCCAGGTTGCTGCTCCAGTGTTCCAGGGTGCGCGCGTAGTGCACCCGCAGCCCTTCGACGTCGAGGACCTCGAAGCCCTGGTTGCTCATGCTGGCAATCGCCATCGACAGATGCGGCAGCTCGCCATGCGGGAACACATAGCGGCCGATGAACTTGCCCGCGCCTTGGCCAACTTGGCGGCCATCCACATACTTGGCGGTGATACCGTGGTTCATCACCAGCCCGCCCGGTTTTACCTGCTGATAGAGAATGCGGAAGTAGTCATCCAGATTGGCATGCCCGACATGTTCGAACATGCCGACACTGACCACCTTGTCGAAATCCTCCCGACCGGGCAGGTCGCGATAATCGAGCAGCTCCAGGGTCACCCGCTGGCCCAGGCCAGCTGCTTCGCTACGCGCCTGGGCCAGTTCCAGCTGCGCCTTGCTCAGGGTGATGCCATGCACCTGAACATCGTAGAAGCGCGCCGCATGACGGGCCAGGCCGCCCCAGCCGCAACCAACGTCCAGCAAACGTTCACCGGGTTTGAGCCGCAGCTTGCGGCACAGATGATCGAGTTTCTGGATCTGCGCGGTGGCCAGGCTGTCCTCGGGGTTGCGGAAGTAGCCACAGGAGTAGACCATCTGCGGGTCCAGCCACAGGGCATAGAAGTCATTGGACAGGTCGTAGTGGTAGGAAATCGCCTCGGCATCCATCTGCTTGTCGTGCTCGGTGCGCTCGACCGGTGGCGCAGGCGTCTCGCCGATCAGGCCCTTGCTCAGGCGATCGGCGACCTCGATGACATCCATGATATTGCCCTGAATATCCAGCCGCTGATCGATATAGGCCTCGCCGAGCTTGTCCAGCGTCGGCTGCTGCATTTCCTGCAACAGCCCCAGATCATTGATCTGCAGGGTGACGCGTGGATCGGGGGCCAGGTCGAGCTTGGGGCCACCCTTGACGACCACTCGCAAGGGCAGTTGCAGTGTGCCCAATGTTTCTGAAAATTGCGCAAACATCCGTCCTCTCCTGTGTCCAGCGGTCAAGACTCAAACCACTATAGGACACGGCAGAGGAGTTTGCCTGTTACTCCGGCCTGGCTTGCCGGGTCGGCCGCTTCCAACCTTCGACATTACGCTGGCGGGCACGGGCCACGCCGAGGGTGGCATCGGGGATATCCTGGGTGATGGTCGAGCCGGCCGCCGTGGTAGCCTGGTTGCCGACCGCTACCGGCGCCACCAGCGCGGTGTTGGAGCCGATGAAGGCACCGTCGCCGATACGGGTGACGAACTTGTTCACACCATCATAGTTGCAGGTAATGGTGCCGGCGCCAATATTCGCGCCCTTGCCCACCTCGGCATCGCCGACATAGGACAGGTGATTGATCTTCGAGCCGGCGCCGAGCACGGTCTTCTTGGTCTCGACGAAGTTGCCGACCTTGGCTCCGGTGTGCAGCACGGTACCCGGCCGCAAGCGTGCATAGGGGCCGACGTCGCAATCGGCACCCACCTCGGCACCGTCCAGGTGGCTGAACGCCTTGATCACACTGCCGGCCTTGATCACCGAGTCACGGATCACGCAGTTGGACTCGATGACCACGTCGTCCTCGATCACCACCCGACCTTCCAGTACCACGTTGACATCGATGCTGATATCCCGGCCGATGGTCACCTCGCCACGCACATCCAGCCGTGCCGGATCGGCCAGGGAGGCGCCCTGGATCATCAGCCGCTCAGCCTCGCGCCGCTGCCAGCCGCGCTCGAGCACCGACAGTTGCTGGCGATTGTTGGCGCCCATCACCTCCAGCTCGTCACCCGCCTGGGCCACCTGCACCGGCACCGCCTGGCTGACCGCCAGGGCCACCACGTCGGTCAGGTAGTACTCGCCCTGGGCATTGTTGTTGGACAGGCTCGACAGCCAGCCGGCCACCCGGCTGCCCGGCAGCACCATGATGCCGGTATTGCCCTCGTTGATCAGCAACTGCTCAGCGCTGGCATCCTTCTGCTCGACGATCGCCTGCACCTGGCCAGCCTGGTCGCGGATGATGCGGCCATAGCCGGTGGGATCCTGCATCACCACCGTGAGCATGCCCAATGCCTGGTTGCCCGCCTGCTGCACCAGCCCCTGCAGCGTCTCCACCTGCAGCAGCGGCACATCACCGTAGAGCACCAGCACCTGATCGGCACCGCTGATATGCGGCAGCGCCTGGGCCACCGCATGTCCGGTACCCAGCTGCTCGCTCTGCAGTACCCAGTTCAGGTCGGCTGCATTCAGTGTCTGGCGTACCCGTTCGGCGCCATGGCCGATGACCACATGAATCCCCTGCGGCAACAGCGCGCGAGCGCTGTCGATCACATGTTCCAGCATCGGCTTGCCCGCGACCGGGTGCAGTACCTTGGGAAGTGCAGAACGCATGCGGGTGCCCTGTCCGGCGGCGAGGATGACGACGTGGAGATTCATGAAAAATAGTCCTGGAAATTGCTTGGGGCTTGGATGATAGAAGCAGACAACTGCGACCTGCAACTAGACAAAGGGGATGGCAAGTCGTTCCAGACGGATACAAGGTATCTGAACATGCTAACCACGATAATGAACAGCGGCGAGCAGGTATGCCCTGTGCTGACCGCTTGATGGCAGGGATGCCATCAACGAGCCTACAAGTACGTATTCACGGCATGTCAGCACAGGGCATACCTGCTCAGAGCGTCCACACCGCTATCTGACAAAAAAGACACAAAAAAGGCAGCCGCAGCTGCCTTTCTCATTACCGGTTGTTCAGCGCCGGTCCGCCGTATTTCTTGCGCAGTTCCTGCACGGTGCGCAATTGGGCTGCGGCTTCGGCGAGACGGGCGGAGGCCGAACCGTAGTCGAACTCGGCGCCTTTCTCGTTGAGAGCCTTTTCCGCGGCCTGCTTCGCTTCTTCCGCAGCTGCCTGGTCGATGTCGCCGGCGCGGATGGCCGTGTCGGCGAGCACCTTGACCATGCTCGGCTGAACCTCCAGGAAACCACCGGAGATGTAGAACACCTCTTCGGACTTGTCCTGCTTGATCACCCGAACCGGGCCCGGCTTGAGATCGGTCAGCAGCGGCGTGTGACCGGGCAGAACGCCGATGTCACCCATGTTGCCGTGTGCCACGACCATCTCGACCAGGCCGGAAAACAGCTCTTCTTCCGCGCTTACGATATCGCAGTGCACTGTCATAGCCATTCAAGTTGCCTCGGTTCTGCGCCCGCTTGCGCGGGCGCGGCCCATTACATGTTCTTCGCTTTCTCTACCGCTTCGTCGATGGTGCCGACCATGTAGAAAGCCTGCTCCGGCAGGTGATCGTAATCACCGTTCAGGATGCCCTGGAAGCCACGGATGGTTTCCTTCAGGGACACGTACTTGCCAGGCGCGCCGGTGAAGACCTCGGCCACGTGGAAGGGCTGCGACAGGAAGCGCTGGATCTTACGAGCGCGGGCTACCAGTTGCTTGTCTTCCTCGGACAGCTCGTCCATACCCAGGATGGCGATGATGTCCTTCAGCTCCTTGTAGCGCTGCAGAACATACTGTACACCGCGGGTCACGTCATAGTGCTCCTGACCGATGACCAGCGGGTCCAGCGAACGGCTGGTGGAGTCCAGCGGATCAACCGCAGGGTAGATACCCAGGGAGGCGATGTCACGGCTCAGTACCACGGTCGCGTCAAGGTGAGCGAAGGTGGTGGCCGGCGACGGGTCAGTCAGGTCATCGGCAGGTACGTATACCGCCTGGATCGAGGTGATCGAGCCGGTCTTGGTGGAGGTGATACGCTCCTGCAGGACACCCATCTCCTCGGCCAGGGTCGGCTGATAGCCTACCGCGGACGGCATACGACCCAGCAGTGCGGATACTTCAGTACCGGCCAGGGTGTAACGGTAGATGTTGTCGATGAACAGCAGTACGTCCTTGCCTTCCTCACGGAACTTCTCGGCCATGGTCAGGCCGGTCAGGGCAACGCGCAGACGGTTACCCGGCGGCTCGTTCATCTGGCCATAGACCATCGCAACCTTGTCCAGAACGTTGGAGTCCTTCATCTCGTGGTAGAAGTCGTTACCTTCACGAGTACGCTCACCAACACCAGCGAACACGGACAGACCGCTGTGCGCCTTGGCGATGTTGTTGATCAGCTCCATCATGTTCACGGTCTTGCCCACGCCGGCGCCGCCGAACAGGCCTACCTTGCCGCCTTTGGCGAAGGGGCAGACCAGGTCGATGACCTTGATACCGGTTTCCAGCAGGTCGGTGCCGCCAGCCTGTTCAGCATAGCTCGGCGCCGCGCGGTGGATGCCCCACTGCTCGTCACAGGCTACCGGACCGGCTTCGTCGATCGGCTCGCCCAGTACGTTCATGATGCGGCCCAGGGTGCCCGCACCTACCGGTACGGCGATGGCGCTGCCGGTGTTGTTCACATCCAGGCCACGCTTGAGGCCTTCGGTGCTACCCATGGCAATGGAACGGACGATGCCGTCACCCAGCTGCTGCTGGACTTCCAGGGTGGTTTCCGCGCCGACGACTTTCAGCGCGTCATAGACGTTCGGCACCTGATCGCGCGGAAATTCCACGTCGATGACGGCACCGATGATTTGAACGATACGTCCGCTACTCATTGTTGGTTCCTCTAAGTGGTATGAAACCGTTTCGTCTTGCCGACCGCATTAAACCGCGGCGGCGCCGCCGACGATTTCCGAAATTTCCTGGGTGATCGCGGCCTGACGTGCCTTGTTGTAGATCAGCTGCAGGCTGTCGATAATATCGCCCGCATTGTCAGTCGCATTCTTCATCGCGATCATCCGTGCCGCCTGTTCGCTGGCACTGTTCTCGACGACTGCCTGGTACACCTGGGATTCGATGTAACGTTTCAGCAGACCATCCAGCAGCCCCTGGGCATCCGGCTCGTACACGTAGTCCCAACGCTCCTGCAACTGCTCGGTGTCCGAAGGCACCAGGGGAATCAGTTGCTCCACCTTGGGCTTCTGCACCATGGTGTTGACGAACTCGTTGGAGACCAGGTACAGGCGATCGATACGCCCCTCGTGGTAGCCGTCAAGCATGACCTTGACGCTGCCGATGAGGTCGCTCAACGCCGGCTTCTCGCCCAGGTTGCTGATTGCCGCGACAACATTGCCACCGTAGCTGCGGAAGAACGCAGCACCCTTGCTGCCGATCACGCACAGCTCGGTTTCGACGTTACGGTCACGCCACTCTTTCATGTTTGTTACCAGTGCCTTGAACAGGTTGGTGTTCAAGCCACCGCAAAGACCACGATCCGTGCTGACCACGATATAACCAACCCGTTTGACTTCACGCTCCTGCATGAAGGGGTGGCGATATTCGGGGTTGGCATTGGCCAGATGGCCAATCACCTGACGAATCCGCTCAGCGTAGGGACGGCTGGTCGCCATGCGCTGCTGTGCTTTGCGCATCTTGCTGACCGCCACCTTTTCCATGGCGCTGGTGATCTTCTGAGTACTCTTTATACTCGAAATTTTACCGCGAATCTCTTTTGCGCCTGCCATGTCACACCTTTCAGGTTAGCCCGTGGCCGTATCGCACGAAGCGGGACACGGCTATGCCGTATCCCGCCCTCGGCTTACCAGCTTTGGGTCGCCTTGAAGTTCTCGATGCCAGACTTGATACCGGCTTCGATCTCGTCGTTGTAGTCGCCCTTCTCGTTGATCTTGGCGAGCAGGTCGGCCTTCTCACGCTTGAACCAGGCCAGCAGAGCATTCTCGAACGCACCGACCTTGTTGATCTCGACATCGGTCAGGAAGCCCTTCTCGGCAGCGTACAGGCTGATGGCCATTTCGCCGACCGACATCGGAGCGTACTGCTTCTGCTTCATCAGCTCGGTAACGCGCTGACCATGCTCCAGCTGCTTACGGGTCGCTTCGTCCAGGTCCGAGGCGAACTGGGCGAATGCCGCCAGTTCACGGTACTGGGCCAGCGCGGTACGGATACCACCGGACAGCTTCTTGATGATCTTGGTCTGGGCCGAGCCACCAACCCGCGATACCGACACACCGGCGTTGACCGCAGGGCGGATACCGGAGTTGAACAGGTCGGACTCGAGGAAGATCTGGCCGTCGGTGATCGAGATCACGTTGGTCGGAACGAAGGCGGATACGTCACCGGCCTGGGTTTCGATGATCGGCAGGGCGGTCAGGGAACCGGTCTTGCCTTTCACTTCGCCGTTGGTGAACTTCTCGACGTACTCTTCGGACACGCGCGATGCGCGCTCCAGCAGACGGCTGTGCAGATAGAAGACGTCGCCAGGATAGGCTTCACGGCCCGGCGGACGACGCAGCAGCAGGGAGATCTGGCGGTAGGCAACGGCCTGCTTGGACAGGTCGTCGAACACGATCAATGCATCTTCACCGCGGTCGCGGAAGAACTCGCCCATGGTGCAACCGGAATACGGTGCCAGGAACTGCAGGGCAGCGGATTCGGAAGCCGAGGCGGCAACGATGATGGTGTTGGCCAGAGCGCCGTGCTCTTCCAGCTTGCGTACCACGTTGGCGATGGTCGACTGCTTCTGACCAACCGCGACGTAGACACACTTGATGCCGCTGTCCTTCTGGTTGATGATCGCGTCGATCGCCATGGCGGTCTTGCCGATCTGGCGGTCGCCGATGATCAGCTCACGCTGGCCACGACCGATCGGGATCATCGCGTCGACCGATTTGTAACCAGTCTGTACCGGCTGGTCGACCGACTTACGCCAGATAACGCCAGGCGCTACCTTTTCCACCGCGTCAGTCAGTTGCGCATTGATCGGGCCCTTGCCATCGATCGGGTTGCCCAGTGCGTCAACCACGCGGCCCAGCAGTTCCGGACCAACCGGCACTTCCAGGATGCGGCCGGTGCACTTGGCTTCCATACCTTCGGCCAGGGTCAGGTAGTTACCCAGGATAACGGCACCGACGGAGTCCTGCTCCAGGTTCAGGGCCATGCCGTAGACGGCACCGGGGAACTCGATCATTTCGCCGTACATTACGTCAGCCAGGCCGTGGATGCGCACGATACCGTCAGAAACGCTGACGATGGTGCCGACATTACGGGCCTGGGTGTTCACATCGAGCTTCTCGATGCGCTGCTTGATTATTTCGCTAATTTCGGAAGGATTCAGTTGCTGCATGCCATGTCCCTCAAATCAGGATTTCAACGCCTCGGCCAGCTTTGCAAGCTTGCCGCGGACCGAACCGTCGATGACCAGGTCACCCGCACGAATCAACACACCGCCAATGAGGGCCGGGTTGATGGTCACATGAGGAGTTACTGTGCGGTCTAACCGCTTGGTTAAAGCGGTCGCCAGCGTTTTCTGTTGATCGTCAGTCAGCTCGAAGGCGGATTCCACCTCGACGTTGATGCTGCGATCGTGTTCCGCCTTGTACTGCTCGAAGAGCTCGGCGATGTCCGGGATCAGGAGCAGACGATCGTTCTCGGCCAGAGTCCGGACAAAGTTGCCGAACTCGGGAGTAACACGACCTTCGCACACCAGAAGCAGATCATCGGCCTTGCGCTCGCGGGTCAATGCCGGATCACCCATCCTCTCGACAAAAACCGGATCGGCGACTACAGCGGCTGTCAGAGCCAGCATGCCAGACCAGGCATCCAGGGCAGCAGCAGAGGTAGCAAACTCGAAAGCAGCTTTTGCGTAAGGCCGAGCTAGCGTAGTGATTGTAGCCATGCTCGCCTCGCTTAGAGTTGTGAGGCCAGTTTGTTGACCAGCTCACTGTGGGCCGCGGAATCCACCTCGGACTCCAGGATCTGCTCGGCACCCTTGATCGCCAGCGCGGCAACCTGGGCCCGGAGTTGATCCCTGGCGCGGTTCATTTCCTGTTCGATTTCAGCTTTGGCAGCTGCAATCAGACGTTCACCCTCGGAACGTGCCTGCTCTTTGGCTTCCTCGACAATGAGGGTGGCACTCTTGTTCGCCTGCTCGAGGATCTGAGCAGACTGTTCCTTGGTCTCACGCAGGGTCTGGGCGGCTTTTTCCTGGGCAAGGCTCAGGTCGCGCTGGGCGCGGCCAGCCGCATCCAGGCCTTCGGCGATTTTTTTCTGGCGTTCCTGCATGGCGCGGGTAACCGGCGGCCATACGAATTTCATGGTAAACCAGACAAAAATAGCGAAGGCAATCGTTTGACCAAACAGCGTCAGATTAATATTCACAGCGATTTACCTCGTGCTATTTCATTGAGTCCTGGGGACAAGATCGACGCGGCAGGACCTGTGTCCTGCCGTTCATCGTTACCAGTCGATTAACCGGCAACACCAGGTGCAACAACGAAGATCAGGTACATCGCGATACCAACGCCGATCATCGGCACGGCGTCGAGCAGACCGGCCATCAGGAAGGTCTTGGTTTGCAGCTGCGGAGCCAGCTCAGGCTGACGGGCAGTGGATTCCAGCAGCTTGCCACCGAGGATGGCGAAACCGATACCGGTACCCAGGGCGCCCAGACCGATCATGATAGCGGCAGCGATGATAACGAGTTCCATAATTACTCCTAAGATCAAGGTTGTAGTTCAAGTTTATCGTTGGTTGAACACGGTTCCGGCTGCTTAATGATGATCCTCATGCGCAGCGCTCAGATACACCACAGTCAGCACCATGAAGATGAAGGCCTGCAGCGGAATTACCAGAATATGGAAGATTGCCCACGGCACATTGAGTGCCCATTGCACATAGAAGGGCAGCAGCGCAATCAGGATGAACACCACCTCGCCGGCATACATGTTGCCGAACAGACGCAGTGCCAGGCTCAGCGGCTTGGTCAACAGGCCGAGCACTTCCAGGAACAGGTTGAACGGAATCAGCGCCCAGTGGTTGAACGGGGTCAGGGTCAGTTCCTTGGTGAAACCACCCACGCCCTTGATCTTGATGCTGTAGTAGATGATCAGCGCGAATACGGCGATGGACATGCCGAAGGTCGCATTCGGATCAGTGGTCGGGACGATCTTGAAGTAATCCAGACCCAGCGCCATGCCCAAGCCGGGAATATAGTCCACCGGGATCCACTTCAGCGAGTTCATCAGGAAGATCCACACGAAGATGGTCAGTGCCAGCGGTGCGATCAGCGGGTTACGGCCGTGGAAGGTGTCCTTGACGATGCCCTGGACGAATTCGACGACGATTTCAACGAAGTTCTGCAGGCCGCTGGGGGTGTCGACGGTGGCGCGGCTGGCAACGAAGCGGAACAGGCCGATGAAGATCAGTCCCATGAAGATCGACCAGCCCAGGGTGTCTACGTGAAACGCCATGAAGCCCATGTCGGCTGCCTCGGAACTGGTCCGGGCCAGGGTCCAGGTGGTTTCTTCGACGATGCTGCCGTCGGCACGCTGGTAACCTGCCGGCAGCTTGCCGAAGGTGAGGTTTTGCAAGTGGTGCTGAATATATTCAGCTGATGTAGTTGCCATATTTGCCTCAGACACTAATGCTTTGGAAAGCCTCTGACGATCAGCAGTGCGCTGGCTCCTGTGGCCAGCACCGCCAGGTAGCCGCCGAACACGGCCGCCACATCCAGCGGTTTCACTCCAAGCCACACTGCAATGAACAGTACGGCCGTCAATATCAGTTTGCCTGCCTCACCGGAGTAAAACTCCCCGACGATGGCGCGGGCCGAACGGGCACCGCTGTAGCGGTACACCCGGAAGGCGAAATAACTGTTGGGGATCAGCGCCACGAGCCCCCCCAACAAACCTGAGTAGCCGGCTATCCAGCCCTGGAAAAACCACAGGACGAGCGCTACTGCCAAGGTCACGATCAGTTGCAGAAACAACACCGGGAAGGCGGGAGTTCGATGAAAGGGGGACTTGTTGGGCGTTCGTGCGTCCATTCAGACCCTCATGGCATTCCCGTCGACTTCAACCGCGTTTTCTGCAACACACTGGTGCATTTTGCCCAGTCAAAATAGCGCGAGGAGTATAGGTGGATTATGTAGTCGATTCAACTACAGCGGTTGATTTCCGTGGTGCGCCGCAATGTCGCAGTTGTTACTTAATGTGCATGAGCACGCCGTCCAGTTCATCCAGCGAATTGTAGTTGATGACCAGCCGGCCCTTGCCCTTGGCACCATGCTGGATCTTCACCTCGGCGCCGATGCGCTCGGCCAGATCCTGCTGCAGGCGTTCTATGTCCGGATTGGCCCGGACGCTGCCGGCATCGCGGCGCGGATTCAGCCATTGCCGGACCAGTGCCTCGGTCTGGCGCACGGTCAGGCCGCGCGCCACCACCTGGCGGGCGGCTTCGGTCTGCTGCTCGGCGGGCAGGCCGAGCAGGGCGCGGGCATGGCCCATTTCGATATCACCGCGTTCGAGCAGCAGTTTCACGTCATCGGGCAGGGACATCAGGCGCAACAGGTTGGTGATGGTCACCCGGGACTTACCCACCGCATCGGCGACCTGCTGCTGGGTCAGCTCGAATTCCTGTTGCAGGCGCTGCAGAGCGATGGCTTCCTCGATCGGGTTGAGGTCTTCGCGCTGGATGTTCTCGATCAGCGCCATGGCAATGGCGGCTTCGTCCGGCACCTCGCGGATCACTGCCGGAATGCTGTCCAGGCCGGCCTGCTGGGTGGCCCGCCAGCGCCGTTCACCGGCGATGATTTCGTAGCGGTCACCCTCGATCGGCCGCACCACGATCGGTTGCATCACGCCCTGGACCCTGATCGAGTCGGCCAGTTCTTCCAGCGCCTGGGGGTCCATGTCACGGCGCGGCTGATACTTGCCGCGCTGGATCAGATCGACCGGCAGATCACGCAATTGCTGATCCTGACTGCCTTCGCTCTTCTCGTTGGTATTGGCCTGCCCCAGCAGTGCGTCCAATCCCCGTCCCAAGCCGCGTTTCTTGACCGCCATGCCTGTCCTGTCCTTCTTCCGGTTAATCGTTTACGTCTGCAGCCTGCCTGGCTGCCTTGCGCGTACGCCTGACCAGTTCCCCGGCCAGCGCCAGATAGGCGACGGCACCACGCGACTGCCTGTCGTAGGCCAGTACCGGCATGCCGTAGCTCGGCGCTTCGGCCAGGCGCACGTTGCGCGGGATCACCGTCTGGTACAGTCGGTCGCCGAAATGGCTGCTCAACTGCTCGGATACCTCGCGGGTCAGGCTGTTGCGCGGATCGTACATGGTGCGCAGCAGACCTTCGATCTGCAGCGCGGGATTGAGTACCGAGCCGATGCGCTGGATGGTGTTGACTAAAGCCGACAAACCTTCCAGGGCGTAGTATTCGCACTGCATGGGGATGATCACGCCATCGGCGGCGACCAGCGCATTGACCGTCAGCATGTTCAGCGACGGCGGGCAGTCGATGAGAATGAAGTCGTACTTGTCGCGAACATTGGCCAGCGCATAACGCAGCCGGCTTTCCTTCATTTTCAGTTCCAGCAACTCGACTTCGGCAGCGGTCAGGTCGGCGTTGGCCGGCAGCAGGTCGTAACCGCCTTCCTCGGAACGCCGCAGCGCCTGGTCGAAACCGCAGCGGTCGGTGAGCAGTTCATATACGGAAAAATCCAGCTGCGCCTTGTCGACGCCACTGCCCATGGTCGCATTGCCCTGCGGGTCGAGGTCGATCAACAGCACCTTGCGCTTGGTCGCTGCCAGCGAGGCGGCCAGATTCACCGTGGTGGTGGTCTTGCCGACGCCGCCTTTCTGGTTGGCAATTGCCAGTACCTTGCCCACTGGGATCTCCTCTAGGGTTATGCCGTACGTCGCAGTATCAACAGATGCCGGCTGGCCTGGCAACCGGGAACCGCCAGTTCCTCGCTGGCCGTCACGGTGAAATCATCGGCCAGTGCCTGCAGCTCGGCATCCGGGTACAGTCCCTTCATCGCCAGCCAGCGGGTATCGGGCGTGCTCAGATGGCGGGTCAGCCCGGTGAAGTCGGCCAGTGAACTGAATGCCCGGGACACTATACCGTCAAATGCCTGTTGCGGGGTAAACGCCTCGACCCGGCTGTTGACCACCTGCAGGTTGTCCAGCCCCAGCTCGAGTTTGACCTGGGTCAGGAAGCGGGTCTTCTTGCCGTTGCTGTCGAGCAGGGTGAATTGGCTGCCGGGCAGCATGATCGCCAGGATGATACCCGGCATGCCGCCTCCGCTGCCCACATCCAGCCACCGCCCGGCGCTGACGAAGGGCAGGATGCTCAGGCTGTCGAGCAGATGCCGACTGACCATCTCGTCCGGGTCACGCACCGCGGTCAGGTTGTAGGCCTTGTTCCATTTGTTCAGCAGCGCCATGTAGGCCAGCAGTTGGCCGGCCTGATCGTCGCCCAGGGCGACTCCCATCTGCTGCGCACCACGGGCCAGTTGCCCGGCGTGATCAACCATGCCTGTCATGCCTCCTGGGACAATTTGCCGTCGGTCAGCGCATTGCGCTTCTTCAGGTGGATCAGCAACAGGCTGATCGCCGCCGGGGTGACACCGGGAATACGCGATGCCTGGCCCAGGGTCTGCGGGCGGATGCTGGCCAGCTTCTGGCTGATCTCCTTGGACAGGCCATTGAGCGTGGCATAGTCCAGGTCCTGCGGTAGCAAGGTCTGCTCATGCTGACGCAGCTTGTCGATCTCATCCTGCTGCCGCTCGATATAGCCGGCGTACTTGGTATGGATTTCCACCTGCTCGGCGGCATCGGCGGGAATATCCGCGGCGCCGGTCAGGCGGCTCAGCGTCTGGTAGTCGACCTCGGGACGGCGCAGCAGATCCAGCAGGTTGTATTCGCGGGTCAGCGGGGTAGCGAAATGCTCGGCAAAGGCCTTGCCCGTCTCGCTGCCGGGCTGCACCCAGGTGCTGCGCAGTCGTTGCTGCTCCGCCTCGATGGCCTCGCGCTTGGCGCTGAACACCGCCCAGCGGGCATCATCCACCAGACCCAGCTCACGCCCGGTTTCGGTCAGGCGCAGATCGGCATTGTCTTCGCGCAGCACCAGACGGTATTCGGCGCGGGAGGTGAACATGCGGTACGGCTCGCGGGTACCCATGGTGATCAGGTCATCCACCAGCACGCCGATATAGGCCTCGTCGCGACGCGGGCACCAGCTGTCCAGCTCCTGGGCGCGTCGGGCAGCGTTCAGACCGGCGAGCAACCCCTGGGCGCCGGCCTCCTCGTAACCGGTGGTGCCGTTGATCTGGCCAGCGAAGAACAGGCCGCCGATCACCTTGGTTTCCAGCGAATACTTCAGATCCTGCGGGTTGAAATAGTCGTACTCGATGGCATAGCCCGGACGCAGGATGTGCGCGTTCTCCATGCCGCGGATCGAGCGCACGATCTGCAGCTGCACATCGAACGGCAGCGAGGTGGAGATGCCGTTGGGATACAGCTCATGGGTGGTCAGGCCCTCCGGCTCGATGAACACCTGGTGCTGGTCCTTGTCGGCGAAGCGATGGATCTTGTCCTCGATCGACGGGCAGTAGCGTGGACCAACGCCCTCGATCACCCCGGTATACATCGGCGAGCGATCCAGATTGTTGCGGATGATCTCGTGGGTGCGCTCGTTGGTATGGGTGATCCAGCAGTTGACCTGCTCGGGATGCTCATCGGCGCTGCCGGTGAAGGACATCACCGGGATCGGCGTATCGCCCGGCTGGGCGGTCATCTTCGAGAAGTCCACGCTGCGCCCGTCGATACGCGGCGGGGTACCGGTCTTCAGTCGGTCGACCCGCAGCGGCAGTTCACGCAGGCGCCGGGCCAGGGCGATGGCCGGCGGATCACCGGCGCGTCCGCCGGAGTAATTGTCCAGGCCGATGTGGATCACCCCACCGAGGAAGGTACCGGCGGTCAACACCACGTTGTCGGCGAGAAAACGCAGGCCCATCTGGGTAACCACGCCACGCACCTGATCCTGCTCGACGATCAGGTCGTCACAGGCCTGCTGGAATATCCACAGGTTCGGCTGGTTCTCCAGGGTGTGGCGGATGGCAGCCTTGTACAACACCCGGTCGGCCTGGGCACGGGTGGCACGCACCGCCGGGCCCTTGCGGCTGTTGAGCACACGGAACTGGATGCCGGCCTTGTCGGTGGCCTTGGCCATGGCCCCGCCGAGGGCATCGATTTCCTTGACCAGGTGACTCTTGCCAATGCCGCCGATCGCCGGATTGCAGCTCATTTGGCCCAGGGTTTCGACGTTATGGCTGAGCAACAAGGTCTTTACCCCCATGCGCGCAGCAGCCAGCGCAGCCTCGGTACCGGCATGGCCGCCACCTACCACGATCACGTCAAAACGATCCGGAAAATCCACCATACACCTCGTTGTCCGGGTTGAGCCGGACGTCGGGAAAAGGGGCTGATTATAGGCGCAGAGCAGAAAAATTGCAGCACTGGCTGAACATTTTTTGAACAACCCAGGCGGGGCAGGAAATCGGTGCGGGTTAAATAGAATAAACAGAGTAGATATTTAAAAAGATAGTTAATGGTGTTGTATATGGGGAGCCTCCAATCTGTTGATAACCCAAAAAATCCCATCAAAACCAACATCTTGCCGAAAGCATAAGCCTGTGGCTGAGCTGCGCATAGCAGGTGTGAACATGGGGGTGCATGCTGTGCATAACTGACCTGGTTGTCCACAGGCGGGTTTTCCCCAGCTTTCGACCCGCAGTTATGGGCAGGGTTGAGGTGGGGTTGTCCACAGGGCTTGCGGTGGGTGATTGCGGTTCGTTGGCAGGGACAACTACGGCTCATTTCCCCTGAACAGTTTCAACTAAAAGTATGAAATTAATAGGCTAGCATTAACCATCAATTACTTTTCAGGAGAACCTCATGAAGCTGTATGTCTACGACCACTGCCCCTTCTGCTGCAAGGCGCGCATGATCTTCGGCCTCAAACAACTGCCGCTGGAGCTGCACACGCTGCTGGAAAACGATGTCGATACCCCCACCCGTCTGGTCGGCAAGAAGACCGCGCCCATCCTGGAAAAGGAGGATGGCAGCCACATGGCCGAGAGCATGGATATAGTGCATTACCTCGACGCCCGCTACGGCCAGCCGCTGGTCACTCCAGTGCCCGACAGTGCAATCAAGGCCTGGCACGACGCGGCCTGGAGGCCGATTCTGCAACTGGCCATCCCACGCCTGGCCGCTGCCGATCTGGGTGAGTTCGCCACCGCCGAAGCCCGCGAAGCCTTCCGCGTGCGCCAGACCAGAAACTTCGGTGATTTCGAGCAGTTGATCGCCAACACCCCGCAGGTGGCGGCCAACGTCGGGCAGCAACTGGCGGAACTGGACAAGCTGTTGGCCGGCCGCGAACACGTCGATGAGGATGATTTCGTGCTCTATCCGTCCCTGCGCATGCTGAGCATCGTCAAGGCGGTCAGTTTGCCGACGGCAGTGAAGGACTATATGCAGCGGATGGAGCGGGACACCGGCGTGCCCCTGCATTTCGATCAGGCGGTGTAAGGTACTTGTGCCAGGCGGGGCCCCCGCCTTTCTTCACTTCCCGATGCAGAAACTCGAAAAGATCCGCCCCAGCAGATCATCCGCGCTGAACTCCCCGGTAATTTCCCCCAGCGCCTGCTGCGCCATGCGCAGATCCTCGGCGAGCAGCTCGCCGGCGCCGGCCAGGGTCAGTTGGTCATGGCCATGCTGCAGGAAGTCGGCGGCGCGTTGCAGGGCTTCCAGGTGGCGGCGGCGGGCGCTGAACAGGCTTTCGGCGGTCTGTTCGAAGCCCATGCAGGTCTTCAGGTGTTCGCGCAGCAGCTCGATGCCGTCGCCGCTGCGGGCGCTGAGGTGCAGGCTGACGCTGCCATCGGCGGCTGAACTGATGGCCACGGCTTCACCACTGATATCCACCTTGTTGTAGATCAGGGTGATTTTCGCCGGGTCCGGGTGCTGGTCGAGGAATTCCGGCCACAGGCTGTCCGGGTCGCGGGCTTCCGGTTGGCTGGCATCGACCACCAGCAGGATGCGGTCGGCTTCGGCGATTGCCGCCATGGCCCGTTGTACGCCGATCTTCTCCACCACATCATCGGTATCGCGCAGGCCGGCGGTGTCGATGATATGCAGCGGCATGCCGTCGATGTGGATATGTTCGCGCAGGATATCCCGGGTGGTGCCGGCGATATCGGTGACGATGGCGCTGTCCTTGCCGGCCAGGGCATTGAGCAGGCTGGACTTGCCGGCGTTCGGCCGGCCGGCGATGACCACGTTCATGCCATCACGCAGCAGTGCGCCCTGGCCAGCTTCGCGCTGGACCTGGCGCAGTTGTGCCTGCACCTGCCGCAACTGCTCGAGTACATGGCCATCAGCGAGAAAATCGATCTCTTCCTCGGGAAAGTCGATCGCCGCCTCGACATAGATGCGTAGGCTGATCAGCGCTTCGGTGAGCGCCTGCACCCGCTGGGAAAAGGCCCCCTGCAGCGATTGCACGGCATTGCGTGCGGCCTGCTCGGAGCTGGCTTCGATCAGGTCGGCGATGGCCTCGGCCTGGGCCAGGTCCAGCTTGTCGTTGAGAAACGCCCGTTCGCTGAACTCGCCGGGCCGCGCCAGGCGTGCTCCGCTGTCCAGGCAGGTCTTGAGCAGCATGTCCATGACCACCGGGCCGCCGTGGCCGTGCAGTTCCAGCACATCCTCGCCGGTGAAGGAATGCGGGCCGGGGAAGTACAGGGTCAGGCCCTGGTCGAGCACTTGGTCGGCGCGGTGGAAGGCGCCGTAATGCGCGTGACGTGGGGTCGGTGTCAGGCGGCTGACCTGCTGCGCCACCTGCAGGGCGCCCGGGCCGGAAACCCGTACGATACCCACGCCTCCCTGGCCCGGCGGGGTGGCGATGGCGGCGATGGTGTCGGCGTGGTATTGGCGGCTCATGCTCGGGTTCCTGCATCAGGTAGCGAAAGGCAGATGGCAAAACGCCCCGATATCGGGGCGTTTGCGTGTGGTCTGGCGGCGGTGATCAGTCCTTCGCCGCGGCGCCTTCGATCTGTCGGGTAATGTACCACTGTTGCGCGATCGACAGGATGTTGTTGACCACCCAGTACAGTACCAGGCCGGCCGGGAACCACAGGAAGAAGAAGGTGAAGATGATCGGCAGCATCTTCATCACCTTGGCCTGCATCGGGTCCGGCGGAGTGGGGTTGAGCTGCTGCTGGATGTACATGCTCACGCCCATCAGGATCGGCAGGATGAAGTACGGGTCCTTCAGCGACAGGTCGGTGATCCAGCCCAGCCACTCGGCCTGGCGCATCTCGACGCTTTCCATCAGGGTCCAGTACAGGGCGATGAACACCGGCATCTGTACCAGGATCGGCAGGCAGCCACCCAGCGGGTTGATCTTTTCCTTCTTGTACAGCTCCATCATGCCCTGGGACATCTTCTGTCGGTCATCGCCGTACTGCTCGCGCAGCGCCTGCAGCTTGGGTGCGACCCGGCGCATGTTGGCCATGGAACGGTAGCTGGTGGCCGACAGCGGGAAGAACACCAGCTTGATCAGGATGGTCAGCAGGATGATGCTCCAGCCCCAGTTGCCGACCACGCTGTGGATCAGACTGAGTACCCAGAACAGCGGTTGCGCGATCCACCACAGAAAGCCGTAGTCGACGGTCAGTTCCAGGCCGGGAGAGATGGCCTTGAGGCGATCCTGGAGTTTGGGTCCGGCGTAGAAATCAGCACTGATGGTCGCCTGCTCACCGGCGGATACGTTCACTGCCGGGCTGACGAAGCCGACGATGTAATTGCCCTGGCTATCCTTGCGGGTCTGGTAGACATGCTGCTGCTCGGCGTTGGGTACCCAGGCGCTAACGAAATAGTGCTGCAGCCAAGCGATCCAGCCACCGTCCACAGTCTGCTTCAGACGGGTGTCATCCATCTTGCCGAACTTGAGCTTCTCGTAGGAATTGTCGGCACTCCAGTAGGCCGCACCGAGGAAGGTGGCCATGCCGGTGGCGCTGGAGCTGGACGGGTCGCCACTGCGGTCACGCTTGATCTGGCCGAACAGGCTGCCGGTCCAGGCTGAGTCGCTCTGGTTGTCGATCAGGTAATCCACATCGATCAGGTAATCGCCGCGGGTGAAGGTGAAGCGCTTGATGTAGTTGACGCTGTCTTCACTGAAATGCAGGTCAACGATCAGTTGCTCGCTGCCATCATCCAGGCGGTAACTGGTCTGCTCGGCGCTGTACAGCGGACGGCCATTGGCCCGCGCATCCGGACCATTGCGACCGGCCAGTCCGCTTTGTGCGACATAGGTACGGTTGTTGCTCTGCTCCAGCAACTGGAACGGCAGGTCCGGACGGTCCTTGCGCATCGGATAGGCCGGCAGCGACAGGGAAACGATATCGCCACCCAGCGGATTGATCAGCAGGTGCAGGGTATCGGTTTCAACACGGATCAGGTCGCCGGAGGCGGCTGCGGTCTGCACCGGCGTGCTCGGAATGTCGTTGCCACCCGGCTCCACCGCCTGGGGTACATCGCCATCCACGCCATCTGCCGTCGGCAGCGATGGCAGATCGCCGGTGGCGGCGTTCATCTCGGTTTCGCTGGCCGGCAGCGGCGCACCCTGACCGTAGTCATTGTTCCACTGCAGCACCATGAGATAGGTAATCACGAGCAAGGCAGCTATGAGGATGTTTCGTTGCATGTTCATGGTTTATTGGCCATCTGAGAAGAACGGTTGTTCTGGAGTGGTACAGGATCATAGCCACCCGGGTTCCAGGGATGACAGCGAGACAGGCGCCGGACGCTGAGCAGACTGCCCTTGAGAAAACCATGTTGTTCGATGGCTTCCTGGGCATAGCAGGAACAGGATGGGTAGAAACGACAATGACTGGCCATCAGCGGGCTGATAGCGTAACGGTAAACCTTGATCAGTCCGAGTGCGAGGCTACGCATTGGATGACGGGGGTCCGGAATTGCGAGTGCGGTTGTACTTGTCAGCGGCCTTGTTCAGCCGGCGCCACATGTCCTTGAACAGGGCATGCAGCGCAGCATTGTCAAGCTCGCCCAGGCCCTTGCGGGCCAGGACGACAATATCCAGGTTGTCCAGCTCAGTACGATGATGTCTGAACGACTCGCGGGCAATGCGCTTGATCTTGTTGCGATCGACCGCATGCCGGACATTTTTCTTGGCAATGACCAGCCCCAAGCGTGCATGTGCCTGGCCGTTGTGCCGGGCCAGTAACAGGATATTGGGACCTGAAGCCTTACAGGTAGCTCCATCGAAGACGTTCTTGAACTGTGCGGGCGTCAATAGCCGGTGTTCAGGAGCGAATCCGAGATCCACCTGTAAATCCGGTCTTAAGCTGACAGCTTGTGACGGCCTTTGGCACGACGACGAGCCAGAACGGCGCGACCGTTCTTGGTAGCCATACGAGCACGGAAACCGTGGTTGCGCTTGCGCTTCAAAACGCTGGGTTGGAAAGTTCTTTTCATCTTCAGATACCTGAGTAATTCACGACAGAGCCGCTAAGCCCTTTCAAGGGATCGGGAATTCTAGAGAAGAAGGCGCCCGAGGTCAATTTGAATTATTCCCCGACGTCCGAGCGGCTGGCAATGAAATGACAAGCGGACGTAGAACAAGAATACAAAGAGAAAGATTTTTAAAAGATTACTTATGTAGTTCTTAATGAGGCAGCGGTTTTCTGTGGATAACCCCGGCCAGGTCCATCAGGCCGCAGATTTCAGCCCAGGCGAAGGCAGTGGACAAGTTGTGAGAGAGGTGGGCCTGTTGCTGTGCTCCGGCTGTGGATAAGCGCGGCGGATATCCACAGCCGGAATTATCCCCGGTTTGCGCCGCGGTTTGCCAACAGTCTGCTACAGAGGTTGTCCACAGGGTTCATGAGGCCCATCCGGCAAGGGTTTGGGGTAAAAAAGCGGTTGCCGGATGGGCGAAAACATGGCAGCCGGAAATTTGTCACACGGGGCTGCACAAGCTGTGCCCGCGTGTGGATAAGTGAGGGGGGAAAGGCTAGAATGCCTGATGTTTTCGTGGGTTTGCCGACCGGCTTGCCTGCGCGAATCTTTCATCAAGCAACTCGAGCCGTGCAGGCTTGAAGTCGGGGGAATTTAGTGTCTGTTGTACTCTGGCAGCAATGCATAGACTTTTTGCGTGATGAGCTTCCATCCCAGCAGTTCAATACCTGGATCCGTCCCCTGCAGGTGGAAGGCGATAATGCCGAGCTGCGTCTGTATGCACCGAACCGCTTTGTGCTGGACTGGGTCAACGACAAGTATCTGAACCGTATCCAGGAGTTGCTGGATGATCTGTCCCAGGGGCAGGCGCCGCTTGTGTCGCTGCTGATCGGCAGCCGCCGCAGCGCCGCCGCGGTCGCTCCGGCACCGGCAGCGATGAGCTCCCCGGCGCCACGTGCTGAAGAAGCGGCTCCGCCAGCGGCGCCACCCCCAGCTCCTCGTCCCTCGGGCAATGCCCAGGGCTTCCAGCCCGAGCAGGGTTCCCATGACAAGGTGGATGAAGAGGAGCCCCGCGCTCCGCAGCGGGCCGATCAGGCTGGCAATGCGGTGGTCAAGCACACCAGCTACCTGAACCGCAGCTTCACCTTCGAGAACTTCGTCGAGGGTAAATCCAACCAATTGGCCCGCGCTGCGGCCTGGCAGGTGGCGGACAATCCCAAGCATGGCTATAACCCGCTGTTCCTGTACGGTGGTGTCGGTTTGGGTAAGACTCACCTCATGCATGCGGTGGGCAACCATCTGCTGAAGAAGAACCCGGCGGCCAAGATCGTCTATCTGCATTCCGAGCGGTTCGTGGCGGATATGGTCAAGGCGTTGCAGATGAACGCCATCAATGACTTCAAGCGTTACTACCGGTCGGTCGATGCGCTGCTGATCGACGACATCCAGTTCTTCGCCAAGAAGGAACGCTCCCAGGAGGAATTCTTCCATACTTTCAATGCCTTGCTGGAAGGTGGACAGCAGGTGATCCTGACCAGCGACCGCTATCCCAAGGAAATCGACGGTCTGGAAGAACGCCTCAAATCGCGTTTCGGCTGGGGCCTGACGGTGGCGGTGGAGCCGCCGGAGCTGGAGACCCGGGTCGCCATTCTGATGAAGAAGGCCGAGCAGTCGCGCATCGACCTGCCGCACGATGCCGCCTTCTTCATCGCCCAGCGCATCCGCTCCAACGTGCGTGAACTGGAGGGGGCGCTCAAGCGGGTCATCGCCAGTGCGCACTTCATGGGCCGGGACATCACCATCGAGCTGATCCGCGAATCGCTCAAGGACCTGCTCGCCCTGCAGGACAAGCTGGTCAGTATCGACAATATCCAGCGCACCGTCGCCGAGTACTACAAGATCAAGGTGGCGGATATTCTGTCCAAGCGTCGCTCGCGTTCGGTGGCCCGACCGCGCCAGGTAGCGATGGCGCTGTCCAAGGAACTGACCAACCACAGCCTGCCGGAGATCGGCGACGCCTTTGGCGGACGGGACCATACAACTGTGCTGCATGCCACACGAAAGATCGCAGAATTGCGTGAAATTGATGCGGATATCCGCGAAGATTACAAAAACCTGCTGCGGACACTGACCACCTGAGCGTGTGTGCCAAGCAAATTGCCAACCTGCACGAGGTCGAAGGAAGACAATGCAATTTACCATCCAGCGCGAAGCCCTGTTGAAGCCATTGCAATTGGTGGCAGGTGTCGTCGAACGCCGGCAGACGCTGCCGGTTCTGTCCAATGTTCTCATGGTGGTCGATGGAAGCACGCTGTCATTGACCGGTACCGACCTGGAGGTCGAACTGATCGGACGGATCAACCTGGAAGAGCCAGCCGAGCCCGGTGAGATCACCGTACCGGCGCGCAAGTTGATGGACATCTGCAAATCCCTGCCGGATGAAGCCACCATCAACTTCCGCGTCGAGGAAGGCAAGGCTATTCTCAAGGCCGGTCGCAGCCGCTTCACCCTGGCCACCCTGCCGGCCACCGACTTCCCCAATGTGGAAGACGGCGCCGGTGCCATGAGCTTCGCCATCAACCAGAACAAGTTGCGGCGCCTGATCGAGCGCACCGGTTTTGCCATGGCCCAGCAGGACGTGCGTTATTACCTGAACGGCATGCTGCTGGAAATCAACCAGGGCCAGCTGCGCGCCGTGGCCACCGATGGCCACCGCATGGCGATGTGCACCGTGGACGCGAATATCGATTATCAGGAAAAGTACCAGTTGATCGTGCCGCGCAAGGGCATCCTGGAGCTGGCCCGCCTGCTGGGTGAAGCCGACGACCTGATCAATATCGTACTGGGCACCCACCATATCCGCGCCACTACCGGCGACTTCACCTTCACCTCCAAGCTGGTGGACGGCAAGTTCCCGGATTACGAGCGGGTGTTGCCGCGCGGTGGTGACAAGGTGGTGCTCGCCGATCGTCAGTCGCTGCGCAATGCCTTCAGCCGTACCGCGATTCTGTCCAACGAGAAGTACCGCGGCATCCGCCTGATGCTCAGCGATTCGCTGCTGAAGATCCAGGCCAACAACCCGGAGCAGGAAGAGGCGGAAGAAGACGCGGTGGTGGATTATTCCGGCGCGCCATTGGAAATCGGCTTCAACGTCAGTTACCTGCTGGACGTGATGAACGTATTGAGCAACGAGCAGATCAAGATGATCCTGTCCGATGCCAATAGCAGCGCACTGATCCAGGAATCCGAATCCGACGACAGTCTCTACGTTGTCATGCCCATGCGTCTCTGAGCTGTATGCCGCTCAAGAGACTCGCCGTCACCGGGGTGCGCAATCTGCACCCGGTGACTCTCCACCCCTCCCCCCGCATCAATCTCATCTACGGCGCTAATGGCAGTGGCAAGTCCAGTTTGCTCGAAGCCATTCATATTCTCGGCCTGGCACGTTCCTTTCGCAGCACCCGACTGCACCCGGTGATTCAACACGGCCTGGATGCCTGCACGGTATTTGCCGAGGTTGCCCTGCGGGACGGCGTTACCAGTTCCATGGGTATCACCCGCAGCAAGCAGGCTGATTATCAGATCCGCATCGACGGTGAAACTGTCCGCAGCATTGCCCAACTGGCGGAAACCCTGCCGCTGCAACTGATCAATCCCGACAGCTTTCGCCTGCTGGAAGGGGCACCGAAGCAGCGTCGCCAGTACCTGGATTGGGGAGTGTTCCACGTGGAACATCAGTTTCTTCCGGTATGGCAAAGGTTGCAAAAAAGCCTCAAACAACGTAATAGCCTGCTGCGACGTGGTAGAATACAACGTTCGATGCTGGTCCCCTGGGAATCGGAGCTGATCGCGGCCGGCGAACGAATCGATGTATTCAGACAATCCTACCTGCAGCGCTTGAAGCCGGTGTTTGAAGACATACTATCCCGGCTGGTGCCATTCGATGATCTTACCCTGAGTTACTACCGGGGCTGGGACAAGGAAAAGGGCCTGGCTCAGGTGCTGGATGATCAGTTCGATCGCGACAGCCAATTGGGCTATACCCAATCCGGACCGCAACGCGCCGATCTGCGGTTGCGGATCAAGGGCATGAACGCAGTGGATATCCTCTCCCGGGGGCAACAGAAGCTGGTGGTCTGCGCGCTGAAGATCGCGCAGGGATATCTGCTCAAGGAGCATGGAGCGCAACAGGATTGCATTTTTCTGGTGGACGACCTGCCCTCCGAACTGGATGAGTACCACCGCAAGGCGCTCTGCGCTCTGCTGGAAGACCTGCAATGTCAGGTCTTCGTCAGCTGCGTGGAAGCGGAACAGATGCGTGATTGCTGGAAAAACGATACACCTGTGACGATGTTCCACGTGGAACATGGACACATTGTGCGGACCGAATGACGTCTGGAGTAATTGTGAAATGACCGAACAAAAAGCTTACGATTCATCAAGTATCAAGGTACTCAAGGGCCTTGATGCGGTGCGTAAACGCCCCGGCATGTATATCGGTGACACCGACGACGGAACCGGCCTGCACCACATGGTGTTCGAGGTGGTGGATAACTCCATTGACGAGGCGCTGGCCGGGCACTGTACCGACATCAGCATCACCATCCACACCGACGAGTCGATCACCGTACAGGATAATGGCCGGGGTATCCCGACCGACATCCACGAAGAGGGTGTGTCCGCTGCCGAGGTCATCATGACCGTGCTGCATGCCGGCGGCAAGTTCGATGACAACAGCTACAAGGTGTCCGGCGGTCTGCACGGTGTAGGGGTTTCGGTGGTCAACGCCCTCTCTGAGGAGCTGGTGATGACCATTCGCCGGGGGGGCAAGGTATGGGAGCAGACCTACCATCACGGCGTGCCCCAGGCGCCTCTGGAGGCCATTGGCGAGACCGATAGCACCGGTACCCAGATCCACTTCAAACCCTCGGCGGAAACCTTCACCAGCATTACCTTCAGCTGGGATATCCTCGCCAAGCGCCTGCGCGAACTGTCCTTCCTCAACTCCGGCGTCGGTATCCACCTGATCGATGAGCGTACCGGCAAGCGTGAGCTGTTCCGCTACGAAGGCGGTCTGCGGGCCTTCGTCGAATACCTCAACGTCAACAAGACCACCATCAACTCGGTGTTCCACTTTAATGTGCAGCGAGATGATGGCATTGGCGTGGAAGTCTCCATGCAATGGAATGACAGCTTCAACGAAAGCCTGCTGTGCTTCACCAACAACATTCCACAGCGCGACGGTGGCACTCACCTGGCCGGCTTTCGCAGTGCCCTCACCCGCTCGCTGAACAGCTACATCGACCAGGAAGGCCTGTTGAAGAAAATGAAGGTCAGCACCTCCGGCGATGATGCCCGCGAAGGTCTGACGGCGATCATCTCGGTCAAGGTGCCGGACCCCAAGTTCTCCTCGCAGACCAAGGACAAGCTGGTGTCCTCGGAAGTGAAAACCGCTGTCGAGCAGGAAATGAACAAGTTCTTCAGCGACTATCTGCTGGAAAAGCCCAACGAAGCCAAAGCGGTGGTGGGCAAGATGATCGACGCCGCGCGTGCCCGCGAAGCGGCGCGCAAGGCGCGGGAAATGACCCGCCGCAAAGGCGCGCTGGACATCGCCGGCCTGCCGGGCAAACTGGCTGACTGCCAGGAAAAGGATCCTGCCCTGTCCGAACTCTACATAGTGGAAGGAGACTCCGCGGGCGGCTCTGCCAAGCAGGGACGTAACCGCAAGACCCAGGCGATCCTGCCGCTCAAGGGTAAGATCCTCAACGTGGAAAAGGCGCGTTTCGATCGCATGTTGTCTTCCCAGGAAGTCGGCACGCTGATCACCGCACTGGGTTGCGGTATCGGTCGCGAAGAATTCAATATCGAAAAACTGCGCTATCACAACATCATCATCATGACCGATGCCGACGTTGACGGTGCGCACATCCGTACCCTGCTGCTGACCTTCTTCTTCCGCCAGATGCCGGAGCTGATCGAGAAGGGCTATATCTACATCGCCCAGCCGCCGTTGTACAAGATCAAGAAAGGCAAGCAGGAACAGTACCTCAAGGATGACGAAGCGCTGGAAGATTACCTGACCCAGTCCGCACTGGAAGATTCCTACCTGTATGTCAACGAGCATGCACCGGGGATTACCGGCGAAGGACTGGAACGTCTGGTCAATGAGTACCGTGACGTGATGAAGATTCTCAAGCGCGTCGGTCGCCTGTATCCGCAGGAGTTGATGGAACACCTGATCTATCTGCCGCGCCTGTCGAAGGAAAATCTGGCAGACAAGGCGTTCATGGATAACTGGTTGATTTCATTTGAAAAAATGACAAAAGACAACGAGCGTTCCGGCCAGGAATACCTGGTCAGTCTGCGTGAGGACAAGGAACGCCAGCTGTGGCTGCCGGAGGTGGAGATTATCAGCCACGGCCAGGCCAGCTATGTCACCTTCAACCGTGACCTGTTTGCCAGCAACGACTACCGCGTCATGGCCGACCTCGGTGAGAAGCTGCAGAGCCTGTTGGAAGAAGGTGCTTACATTCAGCGTGGCGAGAAGAAGAAGCCGATTCGTTTCTTCAAGGAAGCCATGGAATGGATGATGAATGAAACCGCCCGCCGCCACACCATCCAGCGCTACAAGGGGCTGGGCGAGATGAACGCCGACCAGCTGTGGGAAACCACCATGGACCCGGATAACCGCCGCATGCTGCAGGTCACCATCGACGACGCCATCGCCGCCGACCAGATCTTCAACACGCTGATGGGCGACCACGTGGAACCGCGCCGGGAGTTCATCGAGCAGAACGCGCTGGCGGTGTCGAACCTGGACGTGTGATGCCTGCTTGCAAGTCAGCGTGGTTCCAGAACATCGAGAGGACGTTGAATCAGGAATTGAGGCAATGGCTTCGCTTAACCTCCTGGATGAAACTGAATGAACAGCGCTGATCAAAAACAGGTTCTGATTATTGCCGGTCCCAATGGTGCCGGCAAAACCACCTTTGCCCGCACGTTCCTCGCTCCACTTAAAGACCGGGTCCGTTTCATCAATGCCGATTATATTGCAGCAGGGCTTTCACCTTTTGATCCTGAGCTGGTTGCTGTACGCGCTGGGAAAATAATGCTGGAAGAGGTGGAAAGCTGTTTTCAGCGAGGGGAAAGCTTTGCAATAGAGACCACCTTGTCCGGCAGAGGGTATCTGAAGCATATAAAGCGCTGGCGGGAGGCTGGGTATAAAGTCAGGCTGATGTTCTTGTCGCTTGATGACGTCGGCATTGCTATCCAGCGGGTAGCACGTCGTGTCGCTCATGGTGGGCATAACATACCTGTGCCAGTGATTCAGAGGCGGTTCAAGGCCGGCTTGACGTTGCTGCATAGCGACTACAGGCATGCAGTGGATGAATGGCTTCTGTATGATAATTCCGGAGAAAAGCCTACTTTGCTGCGGCAAGGAGTCAACAAATGAGTGCTCAGAGAGAAAACGCAACGACGTTTGAGCAGGAAATATCAGCTGCCTTACTACGTTCGGCACAACTGGCCCGCGAAGAGGCTATCAAACATGGCACCGGCATTGTGGTTCAGATAGACGGCAAGGTGGTTGAAATTCCAGCCGAAGAACTGAAGAAACAGGCCGAGCAAAAGAACGAAACCTGAACTTGAGCCAGCGCATGGCCCCGCTCCTGTAGGAGATCTATGCTCCCATGCAACTGCGAAGGCTCTCACCCTTCGCCCGCCCCGGGGGCGGGGCTTCTGCAGGAGTGGGGCTGAGTGCAGGCCTGTTGCCTAGCGAAAATCGTCGGTCAGATCCCCATCCCGCAACACCTTCATCTCGTTCTCCTCATAGCTGAAGCCCTTCTCCAGCCGTGCCCTGAGCGTCAGGTCGGTACGCGAGTCCGCATGCTTGAGCGCCTCATCGAGGCTGATCGCGCCGGCCTGGACCAGTTCGTACAGATGCTGGTCGAAGGTCTGCAGGCCCAGTTCGGCGCTGCGGCTCATGGCCGGCTTGATCTCGTCCAGCTCGTCGCGGGCGATCAGGTCGACGATATAGGGCGTGCGCAGCAGCATTTCCACTGCCGCCACGCGCTTTTTCTGCAACCCCGGTACCAGCCGCTGGCCAATGACGGCGGCCAGGTTCATGGCGATATCGCCGAGTATCTGGTTGCGGGCTTCCTTGGGGAACAGGTTGACCATGCGCTCGACCGCCTGTGAGGCGTTGGTGGCGTGCAGGGTGGCCAGCACCAGGTGTCCGGTATCGCTGTAGTGCAGGGCGTGCTGCATGGTTTCCAGGTCGCGGATCTCGCCGATCATGATCACGTCCGGCGATTCGCGCAGCACATTGCGCAGCGCCTCGGAGAAGCTCAGCGTGTCCAGGCCCACCTCACGCTGGTCGATGATCGACAGCTGATGACGGTGCAGGAACTCGATGGGGTCCTCGATGCAGACGATATGCCCGGCCCGGTGGGCCGCACGGTAATCGAGCATGGAGGCCAGGGTGGTCGACTTGCCGGAGCCGGCGGCGCCAACCACCAGGATCAGGCCGCGGTCGAGCATCACCAGTTTCTCCAGCTCGGCCGGCAGGCCCAGCTCGGCGATGCGCGGAATCTGGTGATTGATATGCCGCACCACCATCGCCACTTCGCCGCGCTGGTAATACACATTGATGCGGAAACGGCCGGCATTGGGTACGCCCACCGCCAGGTTCATTTCCAGGGTGCGCTCGAACTCGGCGATCTGTTTCTGGCTCATCAACTGATAGGCCAGCTGCTTGACCGAACCCGGGGGCAGCGGCTGTTTCTCCAGTGGATGATACTGGCCCTCGCGCTTGAGGGTGACCGGCGCGCCGACACTGAAGAACAGGTCCGAACCGTTACGCTCGGACAGGGCATGCAGATAGCGGAATACATCCATATGAACGCGGCGTCCTGGCTGTGTGAGTGGTCAGGATAGCTCAGCTGCCCTGGATTTCCCGCATCGCCTGCTGCACCCAGGCCTCGGCCTGCTTGTTGACCTCGACGATGGAGCGTGGGTCCGGGCCCTTGGGATAGATCGCCGGGCCGATCTTCACCTGCACCGTGCCAGGACGTTTGCCCCAGCCACGCTTGGGCCAGAATACGCCGGCGTTATGCGCCACCGGCACCACCGGGGCGTCGTTGGCACAGGCCAGGGCGGCGCCGCCGCGGGTGAACTTGATCGGCTGGCCCGGCAGCACCCGCGTGCCCTCGGGGAACACCAGCACCCAGACCCCGTCACGCAGCCGCTCGCCACCGATACGGTTGAGCTGCTGCAGCGAGCTGCGCGCCTTGCTGCGGTTGATGGCAATCGGCTTGAGCAGGGCGAAGGCCCAGCCGAAGAAGGGCACGTACAGCAGTTCCTTCTTGATCAGTTGGGTCTGCGGACGGAACACCTGTTGCAGGAAGAAGGTTTCCCAGGTGCTTTGATGGTTGGCCAGGATCACTCCCGCCTGATCGGGAATGTTCTCCACTCCGCTGACTTCGTAGCGAATGCCCACCAGATGCCGGGTCAGCCAGATGGCCATGCGGCACCACCATTCCAGCACCACCTTGAAGCGGGTGCGATAGGGCAGGAACGGGCCGATCAGCAGCATCAGCAGCCCCCAGATCACGGCACTGGTGGACAGCAGCAGGTAGAACAGGGTGACACGCAGGGCCATCAGCACGGGCATGGGTCAGGCTTCCAGCAGGTGGCTGGCCACGGCGGCCAGATCATCGAAGACACGGGTACCGGCGGGCAGCGGTCTGGATTCTGTCACCAGGCCCTTGCCGGTACGCACCAGGTAGGGCTGGCAGCCCATCGCTGCGCCGGCCTGCAGGTCACGCAGGCTGTCGCCGACGGTCGGCACGCCAGCCAGGGAAACATCGTAATGCTCGGCAATCTGCCGGAACAGCCCGGACAGCGGCTTGCGGCAATCGCAACCATCGTCCGGGCCGTGCGGGCAATGGCGGATCAGGTCGACCCGCCCACCCTGCTCCGCCACCAATTCGCGCAGGTGCTGGTGCATGGCTTCCAGCGTCTGCTCGGTGAAGTAGCCACGGGCCAGGCCGGACTGGTTGGTGGCAACCGCCACTGTCCAGCCGGCCCGGCTCAGCCGCGCAATGGCCTCGATCGAGCCGGGCAACGGGATCCACTCCTCGACTGATTTGACGAAGGCGTCGGAGTCTTCATTGATGACCCCGTCGCGGTCGAGAATGATCAGCTTCATCCGAGCAGCGAAATATCAGCGACACCGAGGAACAGGCCACGCAGCTGGGCCAGCAGCGTGTAGCGGTTGGCCTTGACCTGCGGGTCCTCGGCGTTCACCAGCACCTGGTCGAAGAAGGCGTCCACTGGCTCGCGCAGAGCCGCCAGCTGTTCCAGGGTAGCCTGGTACTGACGTTCGGCGGCCAGCGGCGTGACTGCGCTCCTGGCTGCCTGCACGGCCGTGGCCAGTGCCTGTTCGGCGGCTTCGCCGAGCAGCGCTGGATCGATATCGCCGGGCACGGCCACGTCGGCCTTGGCCAGGATGTTCGATACGCGCTTGTTGGCGGCGGCCAGCGCCTCGGCTTCGGGCAACCGGCGGAACGCCTGTACCGCCTGCACGCGCTGGTCGAAGTCCAGTGGCGAATCCGGATGCACGGCACGCACCGACTGGTATACGGCGACATCGATGCCTTCATCCTCGTAGCGGGCCCGCAGGCGGTCGAAGATGAAGTCCTGTACCTGGTCTACCAGGCCATCGCTGGTCACCGCCGTACCGTACTGGTTGACCGCGGTCTGCAGGGCGGTGTGCAGGTCCAGCTCCAGGCGCTTCTCGATCAGGATGCGCAGTACGCCGAGGGCGGCGCGGCGCAGGGCGTAGGGGTCCTTGCTGCCGGTGGGCAGCATGCCGATGCCGAAGATACCGGCCAGGGTATCGAGCTTGTCGGCCAGCGCCACTGCGGCGCCGGTCAGGGTGCTCGGCAGTTCGGCGCCGGCGCCGCGCGGCATGTACTGCTCGTTCAGCGCCAGCGCCACATCCTCGGCCTCACCGTCGTGGCGGGCGTAGTAGTAACCGGCGATGCCCTGCAGCTCGGGGAATTCGCCGACTATCTCGCTGGCCAGGTCGCACTTGCTCAGCAGGCCGGCGCGCGCGGCATTGGCCGGCTCGCCGCCGATGCTCTCGGCAATGAACGCGGCCAGGCTGGAAACCCGCAATGCCTTGTCGTAGACGCTGCCCAGCTGAGCCTGGAACACCACGTTGGCCAGCCGCTGGTTGTTACGCTCCAGCGGGTGTTTCTGGTCCTGCTGGAAGAAGAACTCGGCATCGGTCAGGCGCGGGCGCACCACCTTCTCGTTACCGGCGACGATCTGTGCCGGGTCGCTGCTGTCGATATTGGCCACGGTGATGAAGCGCGGCAGCAACTTGCCGTTGGCATCCAGCAGGCAGAAATACTTCTGGTTGTCCTGCATGGTGGAGATCAATGCTTCCTGCGGCACCTCGAGGAAACGCTCCTCGAAGCTGCATACCAGTGGCACCGGCCATTCGACCAGTGCGGTCACTTCATCCAGCAGGTCATCGGGGACGATGGCAGTGCCCTGCTGCTCGGCGGCCAGTTCGGCGACGCGCTGGCGGATCAGTTCGCGGCGCTCATTGAAATCGGCGATCACGTGCGCCTGGCGCAGCTCATCGGCATAGCTGGCCGGTGTACTGATCTGCACGGCCTGCGGGTGATGGAAGCGGTGCCCGTAGGAATGCTGGCCGGCCTGTTGCGACAGAATGGTACAGGGAATCAGCTGCTCGCCCTGCAGCATCACCAGCCACTGGGTCGGACGCACGAACTCGGTCTTGCCGGCGCCCCAGCGCATGCGCTTGGGAATCGGCAGGGCGGCCAGGGCACCATCGACGATACCCGGCAGCAGCTCGCTGGCCTGCTGGCCGGGGATGCTTTGCACGAAACGCAGGCGCGGGCCGCTCTGGTCCAGCTCGCTCAGCTCGACGCCGCATTTGCGGGCAAAGCCCAGCGCTGCCTGAGTCGGCTTGCCCTCGGCATCGAAGGCGGCCTTTACCGGTGGGCCGTCCAACTGCTGGGTGCGATCGGGTTGTTCGCTGTCCAATTGTTCGACCAGCACCGCCAGGCGCCGCGGCGCCGCGTAGTAACGTGCCGCCTGGTAGCCCAGGCCGGCTTCGGCCAGGCCCTTCTCGACTCCGGCGAGGAAGGCTTCACCAAGCGATTTCAGCGCCTTGGGGGGCAGCTCTTCGGTGCCCAGTTCAACCAGAAAATCCTGTGCCTGCATCATTCGGCCTCCTTCAGTTTGGCCAGTACTTCGTCACGCAATTCGGGGCTGGCCATGGGGAAGCCGAGCTTGGCGCGGGCATGCAGATAGGCATGGGCGATCGAGCGGGCCAGGGTACGCACGCGCAGGATATAGCGCTGGCGCTCGGTCACCGAAATGGCCCGCCGCGCATCCAGCAGGTTGAAGGTATGCGAGGCCTTCATCACCATCTCGTAGGCCGGCAGCGGCAGCTCGGCCTCGATCAGCCGGTTGGCTTCGCTCTCGTAGAAGCTGAACAGCTCGAACAGCTTGTCGACATTGGCGTGCTCGAAGTTGTAGGTCGACTGCTCCACCTCGTTCTGGTGGAACACATCGCCATAGGTGACCTTGCCGAACGGGCCATCGGAGTAGACCAGATCGTAGACCGAGTCCACGCCCTGCAGATACATGGCCAGGCGTTCCAGGCCGTAGGTGATCTCGCCGGTGACCGGATAGCACTCGACGCCACCGACCTGCTGGAAGTAGGTGAACTGGGTGACTTCCATGCCGTTGAGCCAGACTTCCCAACCCAGGCCCCAGGCGCCCAGGGTTGGCGATTCCCAGTTGTCCTCGACGAAGCGGATATCGTGCACCAGCGGATCGATACCGATGTGCCGCAGCGAATCCAGGTACAGCTCCTGGATATTGTCCGGGTTCGGCTTGAGCACCACCTGGAACTGGTAGTAGTGCTGCAGGCGGTTGGGGTTCTCGCCATAGCGGCCATCGGCGGGACGGCGGCTGGGCTGGACATAGGCGGCGTTCCAGATTTCCGGGCCGATGGAGCGCAGGAAGGTCGCGGTATGGAAGGTTCCGGCGCCCACCTCCATGTCATAGGGCTGCAGTAGCACGCAGCCCTGCTCCGCCCAGTAGCTTTGCAGGGCCAGGATCAGGCCCTGGAAGGTCTGGGCGGCGGGATTTGTCTGAGTCACGTTTTTCACCGGTCAACTGTGAAGAAAGGCCGAAGTATACAATCCCGGCGGGGCGGCATACAGCATGGCTGGCTATTTGTCTCAGCTGATGACCCGATAGCACGGCTGGTAGGCGGTGCCGTTGGGCAGCTTCATGCGTTGCTGGTCGACGAAGGCCTGCAGCAGCGCGCCCAGTGGCTGCATGATTTCCCGGTCGCCGTGCAGCTCATAGGGCCCATGCGCCTCGATCCGGCGGATGCCATGTTCCTTGACGTTGCCGGCAACGATGCCGGAGAACGCCCGGCGCAGGTTGGCCGCCAGCTCGTGCGGCGGCGTGCTGCGGCGTAGCTCCAGCGCCGCCATGTTCTCGTGGGTCGGGTCGAACGGGCGCTGGAAGCCTTCCTCGACCTTGAGCAGCCAGTTGAAATGAAACGCATCGTTGCGCTCGCGGCGGAACTGCTCCACCGCGGCCAGGCCCTGTTTCATCTTGCGTGCCACCAGGATTGGGTCCTCGATGATGATCTCGTAGCGCGCCTGGGCCTGCGGGCCGAGGGTGGCACCGACGAACTCATGCAACTGCTGCAGGTAGGCGGTAGCGCTGCGCGGCCCGGTGAGGATCAGCGGGAATGGCAGCTCGGCATTGTCCGGATGCAGTAGGATGCCCAGCAGGTAGAGGAACTCCTCGGCGGTACCGACACCACCGGGGAAGATGATGATGCCGTGGCCGATGCGGATGAAGGCCTCCAGGCGCTTCTCGATATCCGGCAGGATCACCAGCTCGTTGACGATCGGATTGGGCGCCTCGGCGGCGATGATTCCCGGCTCGGTCAGCCCCAGGTAGCGGCCGTCGATCACCCGCTGCTTGGCATGGGCGATGGTCGCGCCCTTCATCGGCCCCTTCATCACCCCCGGCCCGCAGCCGGTGCAGATGTTCAGGTTGCGCAGGCCCAGTTCGTGGCCGACCTTCTTGCTGTACTTGTACTCCTCGGCATCGATCGAATGGCCACCCCAGCACACCACCATCTTCGGCTCGATGCCGGGCGTCAGTGCCCGGGCGTTGCGCAGCAGGTGAAATACGTAGTCGGTGATGCCGTTGGAGCTGTCCAGGTCGGCACGTTTGTTGTGTTGTTCGCTCTCGGTATAGACGATATCGCGCAGGGCGCTGAACAGCATCTCCCGGGTACTGGAGATCATGTGTCCATCGACGAAGGCATCAGCCGGCGCATTGCGCAGCTCCAGGCTCACGCCCCGATCGAGCTGGTGGATGTGCACCTCGAAATCGGCATAGGCCTCGAGAATAGTCTTGGCATTGTCCACTCGTGCACCTGTGTTGAGGATCGCCAGCGCGCACTGGCGGAACAGCTGGTAGGTGCTTCCGGAGCCGACTTCGCTCAACTTCTGCACTTCACGCTGGGACAGGATCTCCAGACTGCCCCGGGGGGTTACGGAAACATTGACTACGTGTCTTGGCATTATTTCTTCCAGGTTGGACAGGAATGCCCATCTTACTCCACGGCTTCGCCGGGAAGGCAAATCGGGCGGGACTGACTCAGCGGCGCCGGCGGCTGCTGAGGCGGCAGAAGCGCTTGATCGTACCAACGATGAACTGGCGATCGTCTTCCTGCAGGTTATCCAGCATGGCCACCAGCACGGCAGATTCACTTTTTGCGCTGGCAGGCCGAGGCTCGGCGTCATTGGTAAAGAACAGACCGAGGGAAATGCCAAAAATACCGCAGAGCTTATAGATGGTGGTAAGGGACGGCAGACTGACCCCACGTTCAAAGCGCGAGATGGTCATGGGGTCTACATCCAGAGCCAGGGACAGCTGTTCCTGGGTCAAGCCCATCGCCGCCCTGCCGGAGAAGCGCCCGATGCATGTTCTGCAGCGTCCCGAGGCCAGTTCCTTCGAGAAGGCGTTCAACAGCCAGTTGGTCGGTATCCTGACCGCGGCCGGTTATCCGGTGATGCGCCAGCCCGGTAGTATCGGTGCGCTGCAGCTGGAGGTATCGGCCACGCCAGTGCAGTTTTCCCGTGATCGCCTGCAGGGCAGATACGCCGGCGGCGCGACCACGCTGGCGGGAGGCCTGTGGGTCCTGCGTAATATCTACAGCAACGTATCGCCGGGGGGCCGGCATGATGGCCGGCGCTCTGGCCATCGATGCCACCGACTGGTTGCGCTCGGAATATGCCAACGGTCCCACGCCGCGCACCGAACTGCTGGTCAATGTCAGCGTGTACAACAGTGAGCGTTATTTCGCCCAGACCAACAATGCCTACTACACCAGCGACGACAACTGGGGACTGTATGCCCAGAACACCGTTCTGCCGGTCAGGGGAGGTAAGTGATGAGACAGGGCATGGTTTTTTCGCTGATGCTGGCGCTGGTCCTGATGGCTGGCTGTGCCCCGACGCAGAAGGGCCCCAGCCACGCCGACGCGCGTAACAATCCGTTCATCCCCGCCAACCACCAGGCAGCCGAGGCATTGCTCGGGCAGTTGAATGGCAAACTGGGTGGCAGCACCCTGCTCATCGCGACGCTGGTGAATATCGATGCGCTGGAGCGTTCCTCGACACTTGGCCGGCTGGTTTCCGAGCAGGTCTCGGCACGTTTTACCCAGGCCAATTACCACATGGTGGAGATGAAGTTCGCCAACAGCGTCTACGTTCTGCAGAACCAGGGCGAGATGATGTTGACCCGCGAAGTGCAGGAGCTGGCCAACCAGCATGCCGCGCAGGCGGTCATCGTCGGCACCTATGGCGAAAGCAGGGACTTCGTGTTCATCAACCTCAAGGTGGTTCAGCCGGGTACCAACCTGGTGCTGGCGGTACACGACTATGCCCTGCCGCTGGACGACAATACCCGGGCCATGCTGCGCAATCGCAGATACTGATCTGCCCCCTCCTGTCCTTCCCCGCGGGGAGTCATTCGACTCCCCGTGCTGGCCTCCGCTGCGCCATTCACCCACAAAAAGAAGTAAACTCGCCACGACCGGAATGCCTCAGGGACAGGTACTGAAAAAAGTCGTACAACAATGGGTTGAAGTACTCCATAACCAGTGATGGGCAAATCATGAAAACAATTGCATGGTGGGTTTGCGGGTGCATTGCCTTGCTATCCGGTATCGCCTTTGCCGATGGCTATTGGGCAGAGAGGCAAGCTCTGGACTCCGAGATCGGTCAGGCGATAAGCGCGCAAGACCTGTCGCAAGCGCTGGCATTGATCGAGAGAGGATTGACCGCCGATGAACAGAATCTTGGCAAAGAGCATCCGATATCGCTGGAACGGTTGAAGGCGAAACTGTTCATCTATCGCCATCTGAAGCAGAAGGAGTTGGCGGATGCCACCGCTGAGCGAATCAGCACCTTGTGGAAAACCGCTTTCGACACCAGCTCTGATCCGGCGATTCTGGAAGTTCTGGGAGACTATGCCCGTAGCGAGGGGGCGACGGAAGCGGCTGCGGCGGCATTCAGGAAGGCGTTGGCGGCAAGAGAACCTGAAGCAAAAGACCCGCAGTCGTCACTGGCACTGGCATCTACGCTTTATCATCTGGCGGACGCTCGGTTTGCCAGTAATTTTGAGCGAATGGACGAGGAATGCCTCGGCTATGTACGCAAAGCCATCGAGTTGAGGGAAAAGATTCAAGGCCGGGATCATCACGACTTGGTCCCGCTGCTGAAGTTGATCACCCAGGACCGCAACCAGTCTGTCGGTATGGCCGAAGTGGAGAATCTGCATAAAAGAATCATCCGCATCGAAGAGAGCGCACACCCGGCATCGCACAACAGCGTATTAAGGGCTCATCGGGAACTGGCCAGATTCTATCTGGAGAGCAAACGATACGATGCGGCATTGGCGATTACCCAGCGATACCTCGGCACCCCAGGCGATCCGGCAATGCTTGACAGCGAGTTCGGTCTTTATACCATCGCCGCCCTGCTACTTCAGGAAAGAACAAGCGAGGCGGCGCACTTGCTTTACCAGAGCTTGTCATTCCATATGCAGCAGGCTCCAAAAGAAAGCTATGAGCAGCTGTTTCAGGGGCATTTATTGCTGTTGGAAAATCCGCTCGGCAAACGCCATGAATTCTCTCCAACAGCCTGGGACGGCCTGGCCGATGAGGTGTACAGGTTAGAGCGCAATGCAGCCAAGGGCTTTCCCTATCTTTCGTTTTTTCTGCGTCAGGTCAGCACTGGAAAACTCGAGAATAAAGATGCCCGGAGATACCTCGATAGCCTGAAAAAAACTGCCGAGATATCCAGTAGTTATCTGCCCACCCAGGACCTGCTGGCGCTCGGTTGGATGGAAAATTCGCTGGACCAGGTGGCCAGGCACTATCCGGAAAAGTCGGAGACATTGGCCCGACAGATGGCGATCGGTCATCAGCGCAGTGGAAGTCTGGCCAGATCCAGGGACTTGTTGGCGGCAGCGGAAAAATACAAGCAGCAAGCCAGCGCGATGGAGGCCCGGACAGATGTTTTTATCGATTACCTGGACAACTAGCGATGGGCATCAGGCGCTGATCTTCAACCACGCCCCGGCCACGCTGGTCGTTATTCGGCGGCTCTCTGCTCTGGTCTGCGTCACCGCAGCGGGTATAACATCGGGCTTCCGCCAGCAGAGTCGGGAACATGTATGTCAGCTGATACATCTGTAGTCACCTTGCTGCCGCGCTGCCAGTGGTGCTCATCGGACCCGGTATACCAGCACTACCATGACCATGAATGGGGTGTACCCGAGTACGATGCCGGGCGGCTGTTCGAGAAGCTGTTGCTCGACGGCTTCCAGGCGGGACTGTCATGGATCACCGTGCTCAGGAAGCGTGAGCGCTATCGTGAGGTATACCGCGGCTTCGATCCGCATTTCATGGCGGCGCAGACCGATGAGGATCTGCTGGTGCTGATGGAAGACAAGGGCATCATCCGCAATCGGCTGAAGATCAGGGGCGCACGACAGAATGCCCGGGCCTGGCTGGCGCTGGCCGAGCAGACCGATCCGGCCGCCTGGCTCTGGCAGTTCGTTGGAGGCCGGCCATTGGTCAATCGCTTCGCCAGCCATGCCGAGGTGCCGGCCATCACGCCCGAGGCACAGGCCATGAGCAAGGCACTGCGCAAGGCCGGCTTCAGTTTTGTCGGGCCGACAATCTGTTATGCATTCATGCAGGCGACCGGCATGGTTATGGACCATACTCTGGATTGTTACCGCTACGCCGAGCTGGCCGGTGAAGCTGCCGCCATCAAACAACAATAACGATGGAGAACATCCATGCAACTGACCAAACGACTGGGCCTGCTGGCCGCCGCCGCGGCGCTGACCGTCACCACCGCTGTGTTTGCCGCGCCGACCTATATCAACGTGCTTACCGGCGGCACCAGTGGAGTGTACTACCCGATCGGTGTCGCTATCTCGCAGCTGTATGGCCAGATCGACGGTGCCCGGCCGTCGGTGCAGGCGACCAAGGCCTCGGTGGAAAACCTCAATCTGTTGCAGGCCGGCCGTGGTGAGCTGGCCTTCGCCCTCGGCGATTCGATCGCCGATGCCTGGAATGGCGTGGAGGATGCCGGCTTCAAGACGCCGCTCAAGCGGTTGCGGGCCATTGCCGGTACCTACAACAACTACATTCAGGTGGTAGCCAGCGCGGAATCCGGTATCAAGACCCTGGAGGACCTCAAGGGCAAGCGCATTTCCGTCGGCGCGCCCAAATCCGGCACCGAACTCAATGCCCGTGCAATCTTCGCCGCCGCCGGGCTGAGCTACGAGGACATGCGCCGGGTCGAGTTCCTGCCTTATGCCGAATCCGTAGAGCTGATCAAGAACCGGCAACTGGACGCCACCTTGCAATCCTCCGGCCTGGGCATGGCGGCCATTCGCGATCTGGCCAGTACCATGCGGGTGAACTTCGTTGCCATTCCCGAAGATGTGGTGCAGAAGATCAATAACCCGGCCTATCAGCCGGGCGTGATTCCGGCTGGCACCTATGATGGTCAGGACGAGGACGTGCCCACCGTTAGTATCAACAATATCCTGGTCAGCCATGAAAAGGTCGACGACGAAATCGCTTATCAGATGACCAAGCTGATCTTCGACAATCTGAGCGCGCTGGGCAACGCCCATGCCGCGGCCAAGGCGATCACGCTGGAGAATGCGGCGCAGAACCTGCCGATTCCCCTGCATCCGGGCGCCGAGCGGTTTTACAAGGAAGTAGGCATCCTGCAATAGCTGGCGGCCGGGAGTAGCCCATGAGTGAATATCAGGGGCTCCATGCGAGTCCCGCCGAGTGGCCCAGGGCGCTGTTCTATGTGGCGCTGCTGTTTTCCTGTTACCAGATCATCACCGCCGCCTTTCATCCGGTCTCCACGCAGGTGCTGCGGGCCGGGCACGTAGGCTTTCTGTTGATGCTGGTATATCTGAGCTATCCACTGCGCGGTTACGCACGGCCCTGGCAACCGCTGGCCTGGCTGCTGGCGCTGGCGGGCATGGCGACCTTCTTCTACCAGTGGTATTTCGAAGCGGATCTGATCCAGCGTTCGGGCGACCTGACCAGCATGGACATGCTGGTCGGCCTGGTGCTGATCGTGCTGGTCTTCGAGGCGGCGCGGCGAGTGATGGGCATTGCCCTGCCGATCATCTGTGGGTTGTTTCTGGCCTATGGCATGTTCGGCAATCATCTGCCCGGCGAGCTGGCGCACCGGGGATACGGGCTGGATCAACTGGTCAACCAGCTGTCGTTCGGCACCGAAGGGCTGTACGGCACGCCCACCTATGTCTCAGCCACCTACATCTTCCTGTTCATCCTGTTCGGTTCGTTCCTGGAGCAGGCAGGGATGATCCGGCTGTTCACCGATTTTGCCATGGGCCTGTTCGGCCACCGGGCCGGCGGGCCAGCCAAGGTGTCGGTGGTGTCCTCGGCATTGATGGGTACCATCACCGGTTCTGGCGTGGCCAACGTGGTGACCACCGGCCAGTTCACCATTCCACTGATGAAACGCTTCGGCTACAAGCCGGCCTTTGCCGGCGGCGTCGAGGCCACGGCGAGCATGGGCAGTCAGATCATGCCACCGGTGATGGGCGCGGTGGCCTTCATCATGGCCGAAACCATCAACGTGCCCTATGTCGAAGTGGCCAAGGCGGCGCTGCTACCGGCGTTGCTGTACTTCAGCTCGGTATTCTGGATGGTGCACCTGGAGGCCAGGCGTTCGAAGCTCAATGGCTTGCCCAAGGACGAATGCCCCAGCGCCTGGGAGGCGGTCAGGCAGCGCTGGTTCCTGCTGATTCCGCTGGCCATCCTGGTCTGGCTGCTGTTCTCCGGGCGTACCCCGATGTTCGCCGGTACCGTGGGGCTGGCATTGACTGCCATCGTCATTCTCGGCTCGGCGCTGATCCTGCGGCTGTCATCCACTGCGCTGCGGGTGGTGTTCTGGGTTGCTCTGGGGGTTCTCTGTGCCGGCTTCTTCCAGCTGGGCATCGGGGTGATCTTCGGTGTCATCGGTGTGCTGGTGGTGGCCTGCTGGTTCGTCAAGGGTGGGCGCGACACCCTGCGTATTTGCCTGCATGCGCTGGTGGAAGGCGCACGCCATGCGGTACCGGTGGGTATCGCCTGCGCGCTGGTGGGGGTGATTATCGGCATCGTCTCGCTGACCGGGGTGGCCTCGACCTTTGCCGGCTACATCCTGGCCATCGGTCAGGACAACCTGTTCCTGTCGCTGCTGCTGACCATGCTCACCTGTCTGGTACTGGGCATGGGTATTCCGACCATTCCCAACTACATCATCACCAGCTCCATCGCCGCGCCGGCGCTGCTGGATCTGGGCGTGCCACTGATCGTCTCGCACATGTTCGTGTTCTATTTCGGCATCATGGCCGACCTCACCCCGCCGGTGGCGCTGGCCTGCTTTGCCGCAGCACCCATCGCCCGGGAGAACGGCCTGAAAATCAGCCTCTGGGCGGTGCGCATAGCGGTCGCCGGATTCGTCGTGCCCTTCATGGCGGTCTACAGTCCGGCGCTGATGATGCAGGGTGGGGATTGGTGGGCGGTGCTGTACATGCTGATCAAGGCGGCTTTCGCCATCGGTCTGTGGGGCATCGTCTTCACCGGCTATTGCCTGGGCTCGCTGGCCTGGTGGGAAAAACTGCTGGGCTTCGCTGCCGGTGCGCTGATGATCCTGGCCTTGCCGATCACCGATGAACTGGGCTTTGCCCTGGGCCTGCTCTTTCTAGCACAGCACTGGTGGCGGGCGCGGCGTGTGCCCCGGCCGGCATGAATGCGCTGTGTCTCGGCCTGGCCGGGGTGGTCTGGGCGCAGCTGCCGCTGCCCGAGTTCACCCTGGCCTGGCATCACAGCGTGGAGAAGATCCGCTGGGAAGAGGACTATCAGCTCAGCGCCGCCGGCCTGTTGCTGCGTGAGGCTCGGGTGCGTGGCAGCGGCGCGGGGATGGAGATTCCGGAAGGTGCTGTGCTGCGCGAGGGCAGCTGGCACTATCGGCCGCAACTACCGGCATTGCAGCCGCTGCGGTTGGGGCGCAGCAGCGCCGCGGCGGCGGGTGATTACCAGCTGTGCAGCGACGCTGGCTGCCGACCACTGGCCGACTGGCTGGGACCTCCGAGTCCGCAACGCCCGGTGGTGGAGTTGTGGAGTTGCCAGTCGCCGGTGGGCTGATGCCAGTGCGCAGGCTACAATGGCCTTTTTCAGGTTGGAGTGTGTGAGTGGAAAGGCTCAAGGGCGCTATCACGGTGGGATTTCTCAGGCTGTTCGCACTGCTGCCGTTCGGCGTCGCGCAGCGCCTCGGTGCGGCGGTCGGCTGGCTGATGTGGAAATTGCCGAACCGTTCGCGGGAAGTCGTACGCATCAACTTCGCCCACTGCCTGCCGGAGCTGGCACCCGCCGAGCGGGAACGGCTGGTCGGCGAGACCCTGGTCAATATCGGCCGCAGCTTCGCTGAAAGCGCCTGCGCCTGGATGTGGAGCCCGCAGAAGACCGTGGGCCTGATCAAGGAGGTGGAGGGCGAGCATTTGCTCGACGAGGCACTGGCCGAGGGCAAGGGTCTGGTCGGGATCACCAGCCACCTGGGCAACTGGGAAGTGCTCAACCATTGGTATTGCCTGAAATGCTCGCCTATCATCTTCTATCGTCCACCCAAGCAGAAGGCGGTGGACGAACTGCTGCAGAAGCAGCGCACCCAGCTTGGCAACAAGGTCGCCGCCTCCACCCGCGAGGGTATCATCAGCGTGATGCGCGAGGTGCGGCGTGGCGGTGCGGTGGGTATTCCGGCGGACCCGGAGCCGGCCTTGAAGAGCGGTGTGTTCGTACCCTTCCTGGGGGTGCAGGCGCTGACCAGCAAGTTCGTGCCCGGTCTGCTCAAGGGCGGTGCGGCCAACGGTGTGTTCCTGCACTGCGTGCGCCTGCCGGATCACAGCGGTTTCAAGGTGATCGTCGAGCGCGCCCCCGAGGCCCTGTACAGCGACGACGAGACCGAGGCGGTGGCGGCGATGAGCGCCACCATCGAGAGCTACGTGCGGCGCTGGCCGAGCCAGTACATGTGGAGCATGAAGCGGTTCAAGAAACGCCCCGCTGGTGAGAAGAAGTGGTATTGATCCAGCACTGCAAGGAGCGCAGTTGATGAGCAATAAGCGGCAGTATCCAAGGACGATGATGAAGTGCCGGATTCGCATCAGCCATCCGGACCTGGGCGAGGTCTATGGCCAGACCCGCGACCTGTCCGATGGCGGTGTGTTCGTCGAAAATCCACAGTTGGCCAGCCTGCCGCCGGGTACCCAGGTCAGCGGCCAGGTGCAGGACATGCCGATCGAGGCACCGGTGCTGCGCATGGTCATCCAGCGGGTGATTCCAGGCGAGGGAGCCGGGCTGGCTTTTCTCGACTAGGCTGCAGGGATCGGGCGCGGTACGCCGCTGCGCCAACCTGGCTACAGGAACGATCCCATGACCAGATTCACCGTCACTGCGCGCCCGCTGGCACTGTCGGTACTGTTCAGCGCCAGTCTGTGCGGCCTGCCGCTGTCGGCCCAGGCCGATGGCTTCATCGATGACGCCCAGGCCAGCCTGCACCTGCGCAACTTCTACCTGCACCGCGACTTCAGCAATTCGGCGCACCCCCAGAGCCAGGCCGGGGAGTGGACCCAGAGCTTCATCCTCGATGCCCGCTCCGGCTATACCTCCGGCGTGCTGGGCTTGGGCGTGGATGTGCTGGGGTTGTATGCGCTGAAGCTCGATGGTGGCCGTGGCACCACCAATACCTCGCTGCTGCCGGTGCATGATGGCGGCCACCCGGCGGATGACTTCGGGCGCCTGGGCGTGGCCGGCAAGGCGCGGATCTCGCGTACTGAACTCAGGTTCGGCGAGTGGATGCCGGTACTGCCGATCCTGCGCTCCGATGATGGTCGTGCATTACCGCAGAGCTTCCAGGGTGCCCAGCTGACGTCCGACCAGTTCGACGATCTGACCCTGTACGCCGGTCAGTTTCGCGGCAATAGCCCGCGTAACGATGGCAGCATGGAAGACATGATGTACGGCGGTGCCAGCTCCGATCGCTTAAATTTCGCCGGTGGCGAGTACCGCTTCAATGCCGAGCGCAGCCTGGTCGGCCTGTGGCATGCGCAGCTCAAGGACATCTACCGCCAGCAGTACCTCCAGCTGCGCCACAGCCAGCCGGTCGGCGACTGGCTGCTGGCGGCCAACCTGGGATATTTCCATGGCCGCGAGGACGGCAGCGAGAGGGCTGGCAAGCTGGACAACCGCACCTGGTCGGCGCTGCTGTCGGCCAGCCGCAGCGGCCATACCCTGTACCTGGGCCTGCAGAAGGTCAGTGGCGACAGCGACTGGATGCGGGTCAACGGTACCAGTGGCGGCACCCTGGCCAACGACAGCTACAATGCCAGCTTCGACCACGCCGGCGAACGTTCCTGGCAACTGCGCTACGACTACGACTTTGCCGCCGCCGGGCTGCCCGGTCTGGGCTTCATGACCCGCTATATCAGCGGCGACCAGGTGGATACCGCCACTGGCAGCGACGGCAAGGAATGGGTTCGCGAATCGGAGCTGGCCTATACCGTGCAGAGCGGAACCTTCAGGAACCTGTCGCTGCGCTGGCGCAACTCCAGCCTGCGCAGCAACTTCAGTACCAGTGAATTCGACGAGAACCGGCTGATCCTCAACTACAGCCTGCCACTGCTGTAGCCTGCTCGGTGGCGCTGCTCAGCGGCGCCAGAACATCGGCGTCAGCAGCACCAGCAGGGTGAATACCTCCAGGCGCCCGAGCAGCATGGCGAAGCTGAGAATCCACTTCACCGTCGCACTCAGCTCACCATAGTGCGCCGCCACATCGCCGAGGCCCGGCCCGAGGTTGTTCATGCAGGCGGTCAGCGCGGAGAAGGCAGTGACGAAGTCCAGCTCGGTGCCGAGCAGCAGCAGGAGCAGCACGGCGAAGGTGAACACGTAGACCGAGCAGAAGCCCCATACCGCCTCGACCACCCGGTCGCCCACTGGCCGGGTGCCCAGCTTGACCGGGAACACGCCATTGGTATGCAACAGGCGCTTGATCTCGCGTACCCCCTGCTTGAACACCAGCAGCACCCGGATCACCTTCATGCCGCCACCGGTGGAGCCGGCGCAGGCACCGGCGAAACTGGCGTACAGCAGCAGGAACGGCAGTACCGACGGCCAGGCGGCGAAATCGGTGACGGTGAAGCCGGTGGTGGTGGCGATGGAGATGGTCTGGAAGGCGGCGAAGCGGATGGCTGACGGTACATCGTAGTACTGGTGCAGGATCAGCAGGCTGGCGCTGACGATGAACAGGCCCAGCAGGATCATCAGGTAGGTACGGCATTCCGGATCCTGCCAGTAGCTCTGCAGCGAGCGGAAGCGCCAGGCGGTGAAGTGCAGGGCGAAGTTGATCCCCGACACCACCATGAACACCAGGCAGATCATCTCGATGGCCGGGCTGTTGTAGTAGCCGATGCTGGCATCGTGGGTGGAGAAGCCGCCGATGGCCACGGTGGAAAAACTGTGGCCGATGGCATCGAACAGCGACATGCCGGCCAGCCAGTAGGCACTGGCGCAGGCCAGGGTCAGCCCGCTGTAGATGAACCACAGCACCTTGGCGGTTTCGGCGATGCGCGGGGTCAGCTTGTTGTCCTTCAGCGGGCCGGGCATTTCCGCACGGTACAACTGCATGCCACCCACCCCCAGCAGTGGCAGGATGGCCACCGCCAACACGATGATGCCCATGCCGCCGAACCATTGCAGCTGCTGGCGGTAGAACAGCACCGAGCGCGGCAGGGTGTCCAGCCCGGTGATCACCGTGGCACCGGTGGTGGTCAGCCCGGAGAAGGACTCGAACACCGCATCGGCCACCGTCAGGTCGGGCATCTCCAGCAGGTACAGCGGCACCGCGCCGAACAGCCCCAGTACCAGCCAGAACAATACCGTGATCAGGTAGCCGTCGCGGGTACGCAGCTCGTTGCGTCGCTTGCGTACCGGCAGCCAGACCAGGCAGCCGACGCTCAGGGTAATGGCGAACCCGATCAGGAAGGCTTCGCGCGCATGCTCGCCGTAGTGCAGGCCCACTGCCGCCGCCGGCAGCATGCTGGTGGAGAACAGCATCAGCAGGATGCCGGTGATGCGCTGGATCTGGGAGTACTGCATGTGCTGCGCTACCTGGCCGGTTAGAGGAAGGTCAGCCCGACCTGGAACAGCCGCTCGACATCGCGGATGTGCTTCTTGTCGATAACGAACAGGATCACGTGGTCCTCGGACTCAATCACCGTGGTGTCATGCGCGATCAGCACCTGCTCATCGCGCACCACGGCGCCGATGGTGGTGCCCGGCGGCAGCTTGATCTCGCTGATGGCCTTGCCGACCACCTTGGACGAGCGTGCATCGCCGTGGGCGATCACCTCGATGGCCTCGGCGGCACCCCGGCGCAGCGAGTAGACATTGACGATATCGCCGCGGCGTACATGGGTCAGCAGGGTGCCGATGGTGGCCTGGGATGGCGAGATGGCGATATCGATCTGCCCACCCTGGACCAGATCGACATAGGCCGGGTTGTTGATCAGTGCCATGACCCGCCGCGCACCGAGCCGTTTTGCCAGCATCGAGGACATGATATTGGCCTCGTCATCGTTGGTCACTGCGATGAAGATATCGACCTCCTCGATATTCTCATCGACCAGCAATTCGCGGTCCGAGGCGCTGCCGTAGAGTACGATGGCCTGATCCAGGTTCTGTGACAGGTAGTCGGCGCGGGCGCGGTTGTTCTCGATGATCTTCACCCGATAGCGGGTCTCGATGGCCTCGGCCAGGCGCTCGCCGATATTGCCACCTCCGGCGATCATGATGGTCTTGTTGCGCTTTTCCACCCGGCGCAGCTCGCCCATCACCGCGCGGATATCCTGGGACGCGGCGATGAAGAACACCTCGTCATCGGCTTCGATCACCGTATCGCCCTGTGGCGTGATCGGTCGATCGCGGCGGAAGATGGCTGCCACGCGGGTATCCACACCGGGCATGTGCTGGCGCAGGTAACGCAGTTCCTGGCCGACCAGCGGGCCGCCGTAATAGGCGCGCACCGCCACCAGCTGTACCTTGCCGCCGGCGAAATCCAGTACCTGCAGTGCACCGGGATGCTGGATCAGCCGCTTGATATAGGTGGTTACCGCCTGTTCCGGACTGATCAGCACATCCACCGGCATCCCTTCGTTGCCGAACAGCCCGCTGCGCGTCAGGTAGGCCGACTCGCGGATGCGGGCGATCTTGGTCGGGGTGCGGAACAGGCTGTAGGCCACCTGGCAGGCGATCATGTTGGTCTCGTCACTGCTGGTCACCGCGATCAGCATGTCGGCATCATCAGCGCCGGCCTGGCGCAGTACCGTGGGCAATGAGCCGCGGCCCTGCACCGTGCGGATATCCAGGCGGTCACCAAGGGCGCGCAGGCGCACCGCATCGGTATCCACCACGGTAATGTCGTTGGCCTCGCTGGCCAGCGAAGCGGCCAGGCTGCTACCCACCTGCCCCGCTCCGAGAATGATGATCTTCATGCACTGGTCCTGTGGTCGCGCAGCGTCGTGCCGTTATCCAGTTTCAGCAGTCTGGCCAGGTAGAAGCCATCGTGCCCGCCCGGCTGCGGCAGCAACTGCCGGCCACAGGGCTGCGCCAGGCCGAAATCGCCGGCAACGGGTAGCTGGCGGGCGCCGGGTTGCCGGTCGAGGAAGGCCTCGATCACCTGGGTGTTTTCCTGCGGTAATACCGAGCAGGTGGCATATACCAGGATGCCGCCGACCTCCAGCGTCTGCCACAGTCGGTCGAGCAACTGCCCCTGCAGTTCGGCCAGCGCGGCGATATCCTGCGGCTGGCGGGTGAGCTTGATATCGGGGTGCCGGCGAATCACTCCGGTAGCCGAGCAGGGCGCATCCAGCAGGATGCGCTGGAACGGCTGGCCGTCCCACCAGGCCTCCAGCTCGCGGCCATCGGCGGCCTTGAGCGTGGCATCGAGCCCCAGTCGGCGCAGGTTGTCGCGTACCCGCTCAAGGCGGGCCGGCTCCAGGTCCAGGGCCACCAGCTCGCGCAACTGCGGTTGCAGCTCGAGAATGTGGCAGGTCTTGCCGCCGGGCGCGCAGCAGGCATCCAGCACCCGCTGGCCGGGTTTGAGTTCCAGCAACGGTGCCGCCAGTTGCGCCGCTTCGTCCTGCACGCTGACAGCGCCCTCGGCGAAGCCGGGCAGTTGCTGCACATCGCAGGGCTGAGCCAGGGTTATGCCATCGGCACTGAACGGGCAGGCCGCTGCTTCCATCCCGGCCGCCTGCAGCCGCGCCAGATAAGTGTCACGGCTGCCCTGGCGGCGGTTGACCCGCAACGTCATCGGCGGATGCAGGTTGTTCGCGGCGCACAGCGCTTCCCAGTGCGCCGGCCAGGCATGCTTCAGGCTCTTCTGCAGCCAGCGCGGATGCGCCACACGGATCACCGGGTCATGTTCGAGGGTTGCCAGCAGCTCGGTGCCTTCGCGCTGAACCCGGCGCAGCACCGCGTTGAGCATGCCCTTGGCCCAGGCCTTCTTCATGCTCACCGCGACAGCGACCGTCTCGCCAATGGCCGCATGGGCGGGAACGCGGGTGTACAGCAGTTGATAGATGCCGACCAGCAACAGGGCCTGCAGGTCGCGGTCGGCCGCCTTGAGGGGTTTCTGCAGCAGATGGTTGGCCAGCCCCTGCAGGCGCGGAAACCAGCGTGCGGTACCCAAGGCCAGCTCGCGGGTCAGCGCCTGGTCCCGCGCGGCGACATGTGCCAGTTGCGGCGGCAGGCTGCTGCCCAGCGAGGCCTTGCCGGCGATCACCGCGGCCAGCGCATTAGCTGCGGCCAGGCGCGGGCTCATTGCCCGTTCGCCAGCGACTGACCGGGGACGAACTGGTCGCGGCGGGCGTTGTACAGGTCGGCAAAGGCCAGCGGTTTGCCGCCGGGCAGTTGCAGCCGGGTCAGGCGCAGGGCCTGCTCGCCACAGGCCACCAGCAGGCCCTGCTTGCTGCAGTCGAGGATCTCGCCGGGCTGGCCGCGGCCGGCCTCGACCTCGGCGGCCCAGACCTTGAGCGGCTGCTCCTGCCAGCGCGCATGGGCCAGCGGCCAGGGGTTGAAGGCGCGGATCATGTTCGCCAGTTCGTGCGCTGGGCGTGACCAGTCGATGCGCGCGTCGGTCTTGTCCAGCTTGTGCGCATAGGTGGCCAGGCTGTCATCCTGCACCTCGCCCTGCAAGGTGCCGGCGGCCAGCCCGTCGATGGCTTCGAGCACCGCCTGCGGGCCGAGTCCGGCGAGCCGGTCATGCAGGCTGCCGCCGGTATCCCCGGCGCTGATCGGTGTGCGACTCTTGAGTAGCATGGGTCCGGTGTCCAGCCCGGCTTCCATGCGCATCACGGTGACCCCGGTCTCCGCGTCACCGGCCTCGATGGCACGCTGGATCGGTGCCGCACCGCGCCAGCGCGGCAGCAGCGAGGCATGGCTGTTGATACAGCCCAGGCGCGGAATATCCAGCACCGCCTGCGGCAGGATCAGCCCGTAGGCGACCACCACCAGCAGGTCCGGCTGCAGCGCCGCCAGTTCGGTCTGGGCCTCGGGCGTGCGCAGGGTCTGTGGCTGGTAGACCGGCAGGTCGTGCTGCAGCGCGAGTTGCTTGACCGCGCTCGGGGTCAGCTTGTGGCCACGCCCGGCGGGGCGGTCCGGCTGGCTGTATACGGCGACCACATTCAGGCCGGCCTGCAACAGCGCCTGTAGGTGCGCCGCGGCGAACTCCGGGGTGCCGGCGAAAACGATGCGTAGGTCAGAGCGGTTCATGCAATGCTGCCTTGTTGGCTCGGCAGGCACCTGCCGAGGAGTCGTCCGGGTAAAGAAAAAGGCTTGCCGCGGCAAGCCTTCTGGCTGGTTCAGGCGTTGGCCTGCGCCTTGTGGATCTTCTCCAGCTTCTTGCGGATGCGGTCACGCTTGAGGTTGGACAGGTAATCCACGAACAGCTTGCCGTTGAGGTGATCGCACTCATGCTGGATGCATACCGCCAGCAGGCCTTCGCAGATCATCTCGAAGGGCTCACCGTCACGGCCCAGGGCCTTGACCCGGACCCGCTCGGGACGGGTGACCGTCTCGTAGAAACCGGGCACCGAGAGGCAGCCTTCCTGCATTTCCTCCAGCTCCTCGGTAAGCGTCTCCAGCTCGGGGTTGATGAACACCAGCGGCTGGTCGTGTTCTTCCGACAGGTCGATGACGATGACGCGCTCATGCACGTTGACCTGGGTCGCCGCCAGGCCAATCCCGGGTGCGTCATACATGGTCTCGAACATGTCATCGACCAGTTGCCGGATGCGTTCATCGACCACTTCCACCGGCTTGGCGATGGTGCGCAGCCGTGGATCGGGAAATTCTAGAATATTCAATATGGCCATGTCGGTTTGTGATGCACTTGTAGAACTGATCTGTAAGGTGCTGCTAATATGCAGGCAGCTTGGAAGTATAGCTGGTCCTGCACGCCGGGGGAGGCGTGGGACCTGGGTGCTGGCCTCTATAATAAAGGGATTCGTGTCATGAGGAAAACATTACTCGGCCTGGTACTGCTCTCGGCGAGCATTCTGGTACAGGCGCAGGAGTCGGTGTTCAGGGAAAACCACCCACAACGTTATGAAGTAGTCCGAGGCGATACCCTGTGGGGGATCGCCGGACGGTTTCTCAACCTGCCGTGGAAATGGCCGGAAATCTGGCACGCCAACCCGCAGATCAACAACCCCCATCTGATCTATCCCGGTGATGTCATCTCGCTGGTCTACATCGACGGTCAGCCACGGCTGATGGTCAACCGTGGTCAGGGCGGCACCATCAAGCTGTCGCCGAGCATACGCTCCACGCCCATGGCCGAAGCCATTCCCACCATCCCACTGGAAGCGATCAACGCCTTCCTCAACGCCGGCCGCATCATGGAAAACGCCGCGGAGCTGGAAGCGGCGCCCTATGTCATCGGTGGCGAGGCGGAAAGCGTGGTCGCCGGTGCCGGCAATCGCGTATATGCCCGTGGTGAAGTGGACGAACATGTCCCGGCCTATGGCCTGTACCGCCGCGGCAAGGCCTATACCGACCCGCAGAGCGGCGACTTCCTCGGTATCCATGCACAGGAAATCGGTAATGCCCAGGTGCTGGCCACGGAGCGCGACATCACCACCTTGATGGTCAGCCGCAGCCGCCAGGAAGTGCGCGTCGGCGACCGCCTGCTGGAGACCGAAGAGCGCGCCGTGGCCTCGACCTTCTTTCCCAGCGATCCGCAGGACGAGATCGAGGGGCTGATCCTCGACGTACCCAATGGCGTGACCCAGATCGGCCAGTACGATGTGGTCCTCCTCAACAAGGGTGCCCGGGACAACCTCGAAGAGGGCAATGTGCTGGCGATCTACAAGACCGGTGAGACCGTGCGTGACCGCATCCAGAACGAGCGCGTGCAACTGCCCGACGAGCGCGCCGGCCTGCTCATGGTGTTCCGTGTGTATGAGCGCATGAGCTACGGCATCGTACTCAACGCCCAGCGCCAGCTGGCAATCCTGGACAAGGTCCGCAATCCCTGATGATCAGCGGCGCCACCCGGGGTGGCGCCGCTGTGCTGTTCTCGCCGTAGCTCCCCGCTGTTGTCGAGTACCCATCCCATGCCCTTCGATCTGCGCGACCGCCGGTTGGCCTGGCTGGCCCTGAGCCTGCTCGACGGGCTGGGTCCGACCGGGCGGCGGCAACTGCTGGAGCAGGTCGCCGATCCGCCGGCGCTGCTCGGTGCCGATCTGCTGAGCCTTGGCGCACTGGGCCTGCCCGCGCGCCTGCAGCACGCCATCCTGCAGTGCCAGCAGGGTAATGCGAAGGTACTGCAGGGTATCGAGCAGAGCCTGGCCTGGCTGCAGCAGCCGGACTGCCATCTGCTGACCCCGGACGATTCCCGTTACCCCAGGCTGCTGCGCGAGATCAGCGACCCACCCATGGTGCTGTTCGTGCGCGGTAATCCACAGCTGCTGGGCGACCCGCAGATCGCCATGGTCGGCACTCGCCATCCCGGCCCGCACGGCGCCGCCACCGCCCGCGCCTTTGCCCGCAGCTTTGCGGAAAACGGCCTGACGGTGACCAGCGGCATGGCGCTGGGTATCGACGCTGCCTGCCATCAGGGCGCATTGGATGCCGGCGAGCAGACCATCGCCGTGTGGGGCACCGGGCTCGACAACTGCTACCCGCGCCGGCATCGCCGGCTGGCCGACAGCATAGTGGCTGAGGGGGGCGCACTGGTGTCCGAGCAGTTGCCGCACACCAGCCCACATGCCGGGCTGTTTCCGTTGCGCAACCGCATCATCAGTGGCCTGAGCCTGGGTACCCTGGTGGTCGAGGCCAGCCTCAACAGTGGCTCGCTGATCACCGCGCGCCTGGCCATGGAGCAGAACCGCGAGGTGTTCGCCATGCCCGGCTCGATCCACAATCCCCAGGCGCGCGGCTGTCATCGGTTGCTGCGCGATGGCGCGACCCTGGTGGAGACCGTGCAGGACGTCCTGCAGGTGTTGCAGTTGCCATTGCGCGCGGCGCTTGCCGAGCCGGCCAGCACCAGGCAGGTCAATCATCCGCTATGGCGTTGGATCGGTCACGATCCGGTCAGCGCCGACTGGCTGGCCTGCCAGAGCGAGCTGCCGATCCACCAGGTATTGCAGGGGCTGCTGCAACTGGAGCTGGACGGCCATGTGCAGCACAGTCCACACGGATATTGCCGCGCCGGCGATTTCCGGCCTTGAGCCGCGGGGCCGGCTCGGCTAATGTCGCCTCTCGCAATCAGGGGAATGACAGATGCTGGCGAGTTGGCGGTTGGGGCAGGTACGAAGGGTGGTGCAGTCGGGGGGCGTGATCGCCTATCCCACCGAGGCGGTATGGGGCCTGGGTTGCAACCCGCTGGACGCGGCGGCGGTGGAGCGCCTGCTGTCGCTCAAGCAGCGGCCGGTGGAGAAGGGCCTGATCCTGGTCGCCGCCGACATGCAGCAGTTCGAATTCCTGCTCTGGGATCTGCCGCACAATCAGCTGGCCAAGCTGCAGTTGTCCTGGCCCGGGCCCAACACCTGGCTGGTACCGCACGCTGGACGCCTGCCGCCGTGGATCACCGGCGATCATGCCAGCGTCGCCCTGCGCGTCAGCGATCACCCGCTGGTCCAGCAACTGTGCCGGGCTTGCGGGCCACTGGTGTCGACCTCGGCCAACCCGGCGGGGCGGCCGGCGGCGCGTACCCGGCTGCGGGTCGAGCAGTATTTCCATGGCGAGCTGGACGATATCGTCCCTGGGGTTTTGGGTCGCCAGCGCAATCCCAGTATGATCAGGGATCTGCAAACCGATAGCATCATCCGTTCCGCCTGAGAGGAGTCCCTGCCTGTGAAATCCATCCCCGATGCCGCCGCCATCGCTGCCGTCAAGGACTACCTGATGACCCTGCAGGATCGCATCTGCGCCGCGCTGGAACAGGCCGATGGCGCTGCGACCTTCAGCGCCGATGACTGGCAGCGGCCGGGTGGTGGTGGCGGACGCTCGCGGATCATCGAGCGCGGTGCCTTGCTGGAGAAGGGCGGCGTCGGCTTCTCGCACGTGTATGGCGACGGCATGCCGCCGTCGGCCACCGCACACCGCCCGGAGCTGGCCGGGCGCAGCTTCCAGGCCATGGGGGTATCGCTGGTGATGCACCCGGACAACCCCCACGTACCGACCTCCCATGCCAACGTGCGCTTCTTCGTCGCCGAGAAGGAAGGTGCCGAGCCGGTCTGGTGGTTCGGTGGCGGCTTCGACCTGACGCCCTACTACGCCGATGAGCAGGACTGCATCCACTGGCACCGGGTAGCGCGGGAGGCCTGCGCGCCCTTTGGCGAGGATGTCTATCCGCGCTACAAGCAATGGTGCGACGAGTATTTCTACCTCAAGCACCGCCAGGAGGCCCGGGGCATCGGTGGACTGTTCTTCGATGACCTGAACCAATGGGGTTTCGAGCGCTGCTTCGAGTTCATGCGTGCCATTGGCGATGCCTACCTGCAGGCCTACCTGCCGATCATCGAGCGCCGCCGCCATACGCCTTGGGATGAACGGCAGAAGGCCTTCCAGGAATACCGCCGGGGTCGCTACGTGGAGTTCAACCTGGTCTGGGACCGCGGCACCCTGTTCGGTCTGCAATCCGGCGGGCGTACCGAATCCATCCTCATGTCGCTGCCACCGACGGTGCGCTGGGACTACAACTGGCAACCCGAGCCGGGCAGTGCCGAAGCACGCCTGGCCGACGAGTTCCTGCCGCCGCGCGACTGGTTGAAGGAGGTCGACTGATGGACCGTTATGCCGTGATCGGCAACCCGATCGCCCACAGCAAATCGCCGTTGATCCATGGCATGTTCGCCCGCCAGACCGGCGAGCAGCTGAGCTACGAGGCGCTGCTGGCGCCGCTGGACGACTTCGCCGGCACCCTGCGCGAGTTCCTGCGCCAGGGCCGCGGCGTCAATGTCACCGTTCCCTTCAAGGAACAGGCCTGGGCGCTGGTCGACAGCCACACCCCGGCGGCGGCGCTGGCCGGTGCGGTGAATACCATCCAGCGGCTGGACGATGGCCGGCTGCTGGGTGACAACACCGATGGCAAGGGCCTGGTGCGGGATATCCAGCACAACGCCGGGCTGGCGCTGGCCGGCAAGCGCATTTTGCTGGTCGGCGCCGGCGGCGCCGCGCGCGGGGTGATCCAGCCGCTGCTGCAGGCGCAGCCGGCGCAGCTGTGCGTGGTCAACCGCACGGTGGAAAAGGCTGAGCAACTGGCCATGCTGTTCAAGGACCAGGGGCCGATCAGCGCCGCTGGCTTCGAATGGATCGAGGAGTCGGTGGACCTGATCATCAACGCCACATCGGCCAGTCTCGACGGGCAGCTGCCGCCAATCCCGAGCAGCCTGATCCGCCCAGGGCATACCTGGTGCTACGACATGATGTATGCCAGCGAAGCCACGGTGTTCAATCGCTGGGCAGCCGAGCAGGGCGCGGCGCGCTGCATCGATGGGCTGGGCATGCTGGTGGAACAGGCGGCCGAAGCCTTCCTGCTGTGGCGTGGCGTGCGCCCGGATACCGCGCCGGTACTGGCGGCGTTGCGCTGAGCCGAGTAGTCGGTGCCTGCGCCATCGCGGCGAGGCGCCGCTCCCACCACAACGTCACTATCCCCGTGGGAGATTCTATGGTTCCAGGCAACCCCTTATTCTGCTGTTTTTGGCTGGTAGGTTGTCTGGTTCTGCATCAGCGCAAAGGCAATACGTGCCAGCTTGCGCGCCAGTTTAACCAGCGCTTGAACCGGTTTCAGCCCCT